>SL_3KL_010_SEDDRAFT_10002720_pt1 | contig 16121 bp, 13 predicted proteins | sample SodLakKL_010_SED_2_FD_10381 | JGI IMG/M metagenome (IMG submission 10381) | reverse complement strand
CTCGTACTCGGTTTTGTTTTGGGAGGGTACAGCATTTACAAAGGCAAGCCGGTTCGGGAGCTGCCCGATTATGTTCCTGAATATGTGCAGGAGCTTGCCAGGGAAGATCGTATCAAACAGGAACTGCAGATTGCGAGAAAAGTGCAGCAGTCGTTCCTGCCTGTAAAAACCCCCGATCTTCCCGGCCTCGATATCGCAGCTATTTGTAAACCGGCGTACGAAACCGGCGGAGATTACTACGATTTTCTGACACTCGATGACGGAAAGCTGGCAATCACCGTAGGCGATGTGAGCGGAAAGGGAATTGAGGCTGCATTTTATATGACGTTTACGAAAGGTGTACTGCACGCTTTATTCAACGATTCCGGATCAACGATAGATGTACTCAGCAAAACCAATAAACTATTCAGGCAAAATGCCAACCGGGGAACATTTATCTCTCTGATATTTGGGATATTTGACAAGAGTCATAACACCTTCTGTTTTTCACGTGCCGGTCACAATCCGCTTCTCTATTTCAACAACAAAAAGCAAAAACTGTTCGAATATCAGCCCACCGGAATTGCCATCGGCATGGCTGATGAGGACGTTTTCCGAACGCATATTACAGAGCAGAGTATTGAGCTGTCAAAAGGCGATATTATCATTCTTTTTACAGATGGCGTGGTTGAGGCAATCAGCAAAACAAATAAAGTATATGGAGACCGGCGCCTGCAAAATCTCATCAAAAAGAATCATAAACTGTCATCGAGAGAAATCATCAAAAAACTGGAAACAGATCTGAAAAAATTTGGTGAAAAATCGGAACAGCATGATGACATGACGATGATTGTGATCAAAAAGGAGGAGTAATGTTAAAAAGAGAAATGTTGCCCATTTTTCAAATTATCTACCTCAATAGTCTCTTCATTCTTTTGTCTTGATACAAAAGAATCAAAAAATCAAGTCGGTGAATTGCTTGACGGCGGGCTTTTCATCAACGCGGCACCATTTGAATGGTCCATTAAACTCACAGGTGGTAATCAAGGCTTGTGGCCGGTAACAAATGCTGCCACAGCGTCGCTGAAAACACCCTGTTCCCGCCAACCAATTCAAGGCCGGATGATGATCGACAATAACCGTTTCCATTTAGTAAAATATATAATCATAATATTTACAACGTTTTATTTTATAAATAACTCAATTTCGGGGAAACTTCTTTCAAAGAAAAAGAGATAATAGTTTCCATTTTCTTCGTTATTTTTAGTGCCATGTTCAGAAAAATCATCTTTACCGTACTCTTTATACTTGTAATCCCCGTTGCCATATTTGCGCAGGCAGAAACAATCGAGCCTGTATCTTTGGAAAGGGCTCTCGAAAAGGCATCTGAGGAAAACAAGAAAATCCTGGTGGATGTGTATGCGACGTGGTGCCCCTACTGCCAGCGAATGCATTCCGATGTGTACACAACTGATGAGGTTAAAGGTGCAATTTCGGATCATTTTATCTGGGTTCAGATCAATGTAGAGTCGGAAAATAAAGTAAACTATCACGGTAATGAGATGACGGAAGCAGAATTCGCAAGAGCACTGGATAATGAAAACGTGCCAACAACGTATTTTTTGAATGATGAAGGAGCCATTATTGGTGTTCAGCCCGGTTACCTGGATGTTGATGTGTTTTCAAATCTGCTGCGTTTCGTTGGCAGCGATGCTTATCTGAACCAGTCTTTTGACGATTATCTGGAGCAACGCTGATTAACGTTTTGATGAGATTTTTCCTATTATCCTGCCGAAATTCAGATGATCCTGATAAAGTAACAGCCCGAAAATTACCCAAACATTGAATGTATGTCACGAAGTCAATCTGTAGAAGATTATCTTAAATCAATCTATAAACTCCAGCAGGAAGATGAAAATAAAGGCGTATCCACAACAAAACTGGCAGCAGATATTGGTGTTTCTAATGCTTCGGTAACCAATATGCTAAAACGGCTATCTGATTTGGGGATGGTTAATTACGAATCGTATTACGGAACCCGGCTAACCGCAACCGGAGAGAAAATTGCACTGGAAATTATCCGCCACCACCGGCTGCTGGAACTCTATCTCAAAGAGATGATGGGATATTCGTGGGATGAAGTTCACGACGAAGCCGAAAAACTGGAACATCACATCTCCGAACAGTTTGAGGATAAAATTGCAGAGCTTCTCAACGATCCAAAAGTTGATCCCCACGGTGACCCAATTCCTACCAAAGATGGTAAAATGCCGAAAATAAAAACCAAACGGCTTACCATGGTAGAAACCAATCAACCGTTTATTGTAAGGAGAGTAAAAAATCAAACTCCGGAATTGCTCCGCTATCTCGAAAAACAGGGAATTATTCCGGGAGTAAAAGTAAAAGTGCTTGCAAAAGAGCCATTCGAAGGGCCGGTTCAAATCAATGTGGAAAACAAAATCACAACGATCGGTTACAACATTGCTGAAGATATTTATGTGATTGAGAATGTCTCCGTTTGATTTATGGAGTATGGTCCATGGGGTTTGGGTATATGAAACGGTATTGAAGATCCTGTTTTATTTTTTTGTTTGAAACAATTTTGTAATTCTTGTCTTCATTGGGCAGAAATTCGGGAAGTGGCAATCCAAAATGTTCAGCTGCTGATTGGTATAGCTCTTTCCTTGGCGGATGTCCGTCGGAGACCAGATTGTAAATTTCGTTTCTCTTTTTTTGAGTAATCACTTCTTCGATGATGTTTACACAATCAACCTGATGGATGAGGTTGACAGCTTTTGAAGCACCATTGAGGCGTTTTTTACCGCTGAGGTATTTAACCGGATGACGGCCATATCCGTATAATCCGCCCAGCCTCAGGATGGTATAGTTAATGCCCGAACCCCGAATCAGTTTTTCGGAAGAAAGCAGAGCTTCGCCGGTTGCACTGGATGCCTTTCCGGGTGCGGCATCATCTTCGGTGGTAACTCCACTCAAATTATTGTACACAGAAGTAGAACTGGCAAAAATAATCCAGGAAACCGAATTCACCTTTCCTTTCTGGAGAATCTGATCTATCACTCCAGGAAAATCGTTTTCAACATTTTTGTTTTTGCGACCGGGAGGAATATTGATGATATAAAGATCACTGTTCCAGAAATTTTCAACCGAGGTGTCGCTAAAAGAATCGGGTAGATTTATCAAATACGGATTGATTCCGTTTTGACGAAGCAGACTTATTTTCTTCTGAGTAGTTGTTGATCCGTTAATCTCATCATGATGGGATAGTAGTCGTTGTGCCAGTGGAAATCCAAGCCACCCGCACCCTAATACAGAAATTTTCATAATCACTTTAACTTTAAATGGGGTGAGAAGGTAACGACAACATCACACAAAATAAATAAATGGATTGTTAAGCTTCTTTAAAGCGGGATGGTATTTGTCGATGCAAAGCTGTAACCGGCTGGAATGATAAACTTTAAGGTAATAAAAATAAAAACGCGTTTAGTGAACAGGTTGCTTTTCCAGATTCACTAAACGCGTATGAATGATAATTTAGAGATTAATTTTTAAACCACCTGAAATAGTTCTGGGCAATCCGGGTCTCAGTCCGGCCGGCCTGTCTGAAACGATGTAGGTGGAATCCAGCAGGTTTCGGATGTTAAGAAACACACTCAGGTTGCTGTTAATCTGATAATCGCCGGAGGCATCAAGCAGAAGGTAACTGTCTGTGCTGAAATTGGGATTGATTGAGCCACTGCCGGCAATCGTTCTCATTTGTGGAGAGTAAACGGTGTTCAGGTTTAAACCCAAACTACCCACAGCAAAGCCCATTCCGGCATTAAACTGGTGCCTGGGAATGAAAGGGATCTCATCACCGGAATTTACGCTGCCCCAGGGACCAAAACTGCTCTCAAAATCTGTTTTGAAAGTAGCATTTGTGTAGGTGTAGTTTACATCCAGCGGTATTGAAACGGCCGTTTGCTGCAAAATATCAGCCAGGTCGAGGCTCGAACTGAATTCTATTCCGAAAACTCGCACTTCCCCGGCATTGAACTGTGCGGTTGTTCCGCCTCCACCACCGGCAGCAAGATCTGAACCCAGCATGTTGCTGTAGTTGTTGTAGAAACCAATCAAATCTGTCTCAAACAGGCTGTTGGAAAGTCGGGCACCGAGTTCATAATTAATACTCAGTTCGGGTTTTGTCTCTGGGCTGGAGCCCGGACTTGGCGGCGAAAATCCGCGGTGAAGGCCGGCGATCAATGTCAGATTTTCTGTTGCCTGGAACGTTGTGCCCATTCCGGGGATGAAAATTGTCGTGGTGTATTCGTTTTTGTTCAGATCTGAACCGGTTCGTCCGAGATCTTCACTGCCGTAGTTCCTGTTGGTGAACCAAATGCTTTCAAAACGCAGGCCGGGTGTGAAAACCCAGCGCCCATAATCAATTTTATCCTGAACAAAAACTGAAAGTGCGGTGGCAGAACCGATACGATTTGCCTGGGTTCCCGGTGTTCCGGCATCGGTCAATACCATCATTCCATTTTCCATTCGGTAACGGTCTTCAAACTGAAAACGGTCTTCCTCATCCTGATGCACACGCACACCAAATTCGACCTGGTTGCTTGCCCGTCCCAAATCAAAACTCAAGCCAACAATCGATTGGATTCCCTGTGAGTAATATTCTCGGTTGTTATTACGGACGTTAAGAACGTTGTCGGGGCTGTCAGATGCACCGGTCAGGTAAGACATTTCAAGCGGATGATCATCAGGGTTAGCCAAAATATTTCTCAGATTTCCGGTATTAACGGTTTGAACAGAAGTATCAAGATCGTGGAGCTTATACCAGGCACGGGTTAAATTTTGCCTGTAAATGGTGGAGGTAATATCCAGATTATCAGAAAGCAAAACGAAATGTTGTGCTGAAACTTGAAACTGTTCTACATCGATATTATCGAGCTGAGAAGCGGCGTATCTTCGGAACGGATTGACGGAAAAATCATCCCTGGAAAGGCCGAGATAGGTTTCATCAGATTGTTGTTCGTTGTAGCCTGCTTTTAGTTCAAGGCGCTGGTAAACCGATGCATCTTCAGAAGAGCGGATCATAAATTTGCCCAGTATATCGCGTACAACAAAACCGGTATCGCCGCCATTGTCGAGCTGTTTGAAGCCGTTATCTCCAATCTGGAGAACTTCAGCGAGATAGCCGATTCGTTCGGTTCGGTTTCCGAAATTTGCATAAAGCTTGTTAGAATTTCGTTCGCCTACACTCAGTTCGGCTCTGGAACTGAGCTCGGTAGGGATGGGAGTGGAAATCAGGTTAATTGCACCTCCAGTCGAGTTGGGTCCATATTTTATTTGTGATGAGCCCTTGCGCACCTCAACAGCGTTTATCCTGCCCATCGTGGGAAAATAGTAAGCTGCCGGCGCTGAGTAGGGAGCGGGAGCGGCCAGTATGCCGTCTTCCATTATGTTGATTTTTGTGCTGCGCTCCACACCAGCTCCCCGTAAGCCGATATTGGGCCGTAGTCCATATCCATCTTCTTCCTGGATGTTTACCCCGGTCACACTTCTCAACACTCGGTTGATGTCTGAATAGTTGTGCTGTTGCATTTGCTCCGCTGATACGTAATTGGCTGCTCCCGGAATTTGATTTTTCCACGCAGGAACTCCGATTACGGTAATTCTGTCCATAATAATATTATCATAAAAATCGGTGGTATCCGGATCGGAAGGTTCTGCAGATTGTGCGGATAAAGAAATAGTAAACAGAAAGAGGAGAGAGATAAGAATGAAGGTTAGTTTCTTAATGAGTGGTGACATATTTTTATTTTTAATATTGATAATGATACTTTTAATACATTGATCTTTACCCCATAGTTGGAAGTGGTAAAACAGGACGATTGTTGAGTTTAGTGATTGAACTCATTATTTAGATCCAATCTAAATTTACAGGTGCCTGGATTTGGAGTCAAGTGTCCGATTAGATTTAATCTAAATAAGAATTTGTAATGGTTTTGACTGGATTTATAAATAAATGAAAAATAAACGAATAGCGGTAATTGGAAGTGGAATCACAGGCCTTTCTTTCTCTGTAGTTTTGAAAAAATACGGACTACAAGTAGAAGTTTATGAGAAAAATGAAGTATCTGGCGGGGCTTTGAAAAGTGTTCAAAACGATGAATGGTTACTTGAATACGGGCCCAATACGTTGCTGCTGAAAGACAAAGTTGTGGCTGATTTTCTGAAAGAAACCGGCCTTGATAAGGAAATTTTGATTGCCAACGAACATTCATCAAAAAGATATATCGTAAAAAACGGCATCCCCGAACCATTACCTGCGTCCATGTGGAATGCCATAACAACACCACTTTTTTCTTTAAAAGGAAAGCTCCGCATTCTGATTGAACCTTTTATCAGAAAAAGTGAAAATCCAGATCAAACCGTAGCAGAATTTGTGGAACGGCGTCTGGGTGAAGAGGTGCTGAATTATGCAATCAATCCGTTTGTGGCAGGAATTTTTGCCAACCGTCCGGAAGAGCTCAGCCTGCGCCACGCTTTCCCGGCCATGCACAATCTCGAGGCTGAATACGGTTCAATGATCTGGGGCAGTTTTGCCGGAGCAAAAAAAAGAAAAGAGCAGGGCAGAATTCCACGAAAACTGATCTCTTTTAAAAACGGAATTCAGAAATTACCTGAAACACTGGCAGCCCTGGCAGGAAACATTCATGTTAATCATAAAGTCCAAAAAATTGAAAAGCGAACCGGCGGCTGGTTTTTGGAGAGTGATGGGTGTGAATTCGGGCCTTTTTCAAAAGTAATCCTCAACACACCACTCTATCATATCGGAAAATCATTGTTCCCGGTTTCTGATAATGACTACGAAATGTTACAAAAAGTTTACTATCCGCCATTATCAGTGATGCACCTGGGATTCAGGAAAGATCAGGTTGAACATCTGCTGGATGGATTCGGCTTTTTGGTTCCGGAGCTTGAACAGCGAAATATTCTGGGCGCGCTATTTTCCTCCTCGCTTTTCGAAGGCCGGGCACCGGATGGCCATCATCTGCTTACGGTTTTTATTGGAGGGGGGAGGCAGCCTGAACTCGCATCACTGCCAACAGATAAAATGCTGAAACTTGTACTGGAAGAAGTTGAAGATTTATTGGGTGTGAGGGGTGAACCTGTATTTATGGATCATGTTTACTGGCCGCACGCCATACCCGCTTATCACACCGGATATGATGAGATTCTGCGTACTTTCAAAAATATTGAGGCCAGAAACCCGGGGCTACATCTGGCAGGGAATTTCAGGTATGGAATCTCCGTTCCGGACTGCATCAAAAACGGAATTGAACTGGCAGATCAAATTACTAAAGATTTGAGTTCGATTTAGGTTTGCGAAAATAGATTCTGAAGTTCTCAAAAAAGGGGCACAATATGATTATTCATCCTCTGTACTGTCATGCCGGACTTTGATCCGGCATCTTCTGCTTTTATCAAAGAGAAGAGATCCCGCATCAAAGTGCGGGATGGCGCCCTTATTCGCAATGATTTCATCTCTCCTCATTGGTTAAACAAGTCTCAGAATTGTGTTACCTTTCAGGCTCCATCAAAAATAAGCATCAATCAAAGCGATATGGCATCAAATAAAAACCGGCTTGAAAACTTCCGGGAACATCGTAAAATCATGAACGAAAAAGTGATCGACCTGGATCATCTTGGCATCAAACGTTTTTTTAACCTCGACAGCAATACCTACAAAAAAGGAGCACTCAGCTCGCAAACCAAAGAATTGCTGGGACTGGTGGCATCGGCTGTGCTGCGCTGCAACGATTGTATTGATTACCATCTGGAGCAATGTGCAAAAACCGGGTCAACCAAAGAAGAGATTGTGGATGCACTGAACGTAGCCCTTGTGGTGGGCGGCAGTATTGTAATTCCCCACCTCCGCCATGCAATCGAAACCATTGAACTTCTTCAGGAAGAAGGTTCATTGTAATGGAATTCCGAAAGGTTTTTTTTCTATTTCTGTTGATTCTATTTCCGGTTGTTGTGCTCAGTCAAATCATACCTCCGGAACGAAGCGATGATGGCCATATCATCAGTGCAGACCGAATCGGCAGTTACTATTCTGTTTTTCCACTGGCCGGATATACATCGGATGAAGGCCTGTTTGGAGGCGGATTTGTACAGCGCATTAATTATGGCATTGATGTGAGGCCGTTTTTAAGCAATCTCAAATCGGATATCACGGTCTCCACAAGAAAAAACGTCATTACCAAATTGGAATACGACCGCACTCGCACTTTTGGAACAGATATCCGCAGCCGGATTGATTTTATCGGGCAGAGAATCCGGCAGGGACACTATTTTGGCATTGGCAACGATACCGAATTTTCGGAGGGACTTTTTGATGAGGAATTTTATTTCTATGAAAACCGTGAAATATATTTGAACTATCAGGCCCGCAACACATTTTTTAAATACGGAAATCATGGAGTGGCCGATCTTTATGCTGAATTTATTATTTCTTATGTAAACGGACTGACCCGCGGAGATGAATCGAAATATGGCAATGATCAGCCGGCCGGCTTTGGCAGTAATTGGGTGAACAAACTTGGAGCAGGCTTCGTTACAGACAGCCGCGATAATGAATTTTCGCCCACACGGGGAATTCGATACGAAGTGGGATTTAACACAAGCACCTCTCTGTTTGGCAGTGATTTCTCTTTTTCCACTATTCAGGGAGAATTTCGCCATTTTCTTCAACTGTTTGAGAACGTAGTATTGGCTCATAAAGCGGGAATAAAACACAATTTGGGCGAAGCTCCATTCTGGGCATTGTCAATTATAGGGAACGAGGATGGCCTGCGCGGCTATCACAAGAATCGCTTCAGGGGAGACAGTTCCGTTTTGAATATGCTGGAACTGCGCACCTGGCTGTTTTCTGTTTTTGATGGAAATATCCGTGTTGGCGGCCAGGTTTTCTGGGATTCGGGAAGAGTTTTTTCCGAACACGATTCAAACAAACTGTTTGATGAATGGAAACATGCATACGGTTTTGGCGGAGTCATTTCTCTGTTTAATCCCGACTTTTTTGTCAGAGGAGATTTCGGTTTCTCCGATGAAACTTTTCGGATGTATTTTGGTGCCGGATATATTTTCTAAAACATTTAAAATCAATGAAGTCAGAAACAATTCTTTTTTCAGGTAATCCGGATGTTGCCGCTCCATTATTGAAATTACTGAAAGAATCAAAGCATAACTTTTTGCACCTGCCATTGGAACCCTATCAGTTCGAAGTGGATGGGGAAGAGCATGAACATGTTCTGAGCAAAATTGACAATTATGCTTTTGTGGTTTACGGAAACCTGAGGAATGCCCGCTTTTTTAAGCAATGGATGTTTGAGCATGACAAGCTATCGGAGTTTAAGGAAAAAGTACATCTTGCAGCCGATCAGCCCACGGCCGAATTCCTTGAAAAAAATGGATTACCAGCAATTATTCCTAAACAAAATGCCCGTCCGATTGACGTTTTGGAATTTGTGTTACGCATTTCCTTTCAGGGGGCTGCGCTTTATCCTTGCACCGATCAAAAATCGGAAGAAATTCCCGGCCTGTACAAAGAACTTGAAATGCCGGTTGGAGAATTTTCTGTATGCAGAGAAACGTCTCTCGAAGAAACAACACTGGAGAAGTACCGCGAACATGTAGCCGAAAACAGAGTCGATACTGTACTGTTTCACAACCGTTCATCTGTNGTGCGGCTAAAAACTGCATTTCCAAAGTTTGATTTTCACTCCTGCCGTTGTTTATCCGGAAGCCCCGGTGTGTCAAAAAAAATGGAAGCAGAAGGGCTTACACCTTTCGCAGAAGCAGACGGAAATTGGGTTTCGATGGCAAAAATGATCAATGAAGTGCTACAATAAATTCAGGGAATAAGCGAATTGATGATCTTCTGATGCTGTGGATAGGCATCAAGCATTGTCTGTTTATCGGCCATCTCAAAATCCTGAAAATCAAATCCCGGAGCTACCGTGCAGCCGCACAATACGTAACCATCCGGGTCATCAACCGTTACCCCAAACCAGGTGCCGGCCGGTACTGTTTGCTGAGGAAATTGTTCATCCTCCAGATCTTTTCCAAGCCTCTGTTTTTCATATTTACCGCCGGGATGAATGATGTGAATAGTGATGGATGATCCTTCGTAGTGGTGCCAGAGTTCATCCGATTTTATTCGGTGGAGCTTCGAGATATCATCACTTCCGAGCAGGTAATAGATAGAGGTACTGAAATTTCTGCCATCAGGAAAATCTCCGGTTTCATTGTTGATGACTCCATCACTTCGATAAACTTCAGCAAAGTAACCGCCTTCCGGATGTGGCTCAAGTTTCAGTTTTTTGATCAGTTCTTTTTTTCTGGATTGCATGTGAGTTGCAATTTTGCTCAAATTCTATCTCAACACAGCCGCGCTGTCCGGATAATCAGTGATGATTCCATCCACTCCCATATCAAGTTGCCGGCGCATTTCATCTACGTTGTTGATGGTCCAGGGGATCACTTTCATACCGCGCTGGTGGGCTTCCTGCACAATGTCCGGTGTAACCCGATTGTAATTTGGGCTCCATATTTCGGGTGTGTAGCCCAGTTCATCCAGATAGGCCTCAAACGGATCATCACTGGATACAAGAATAGCCTGTGCAATTTCCGGGTTCAGTTGTCGGAATTCTATCAGAGTGGCCGGATCGAAAGACTGAATATTTATTCTGTTAAAAAGATCAAACTCGGTGTGCAATGTTTTCAGCTCTTCGTAGAGTAGTTCTGCGTATTCTGCAGGATAGGGATAATATTCACCGTAAAGATCCGGATTGCTTTTCATCTCAATATTGTACCAAACCGGATCGAGGTTCATCTCCTGAACGTAGGCTTCAATCGCCCGGATGGCGTCTCTCATCAGCGGTTTGGTTACCTCCATAGGCTGTTGATTGGGAAAGTTAACATGCCCCCTCATACCCACATCAAACTGCTGTGTTTCTTCGTACGTCATATCATAAATGTTGTATTCCATTTGCTCTTCTTCCGTGACCGGAGTGCCGTTGGGCTTGGTGCTGATGTGGTGGTGAAACCACGGTTCGTGTGAAATCAAAATTTGCCGGTCTTTGGTTACAACCAGGTCAAACTCAATGGTATCCACATCGTGATCGATGGCAATCAGAAAGCTGGGAATAGTGTTTTCCGGCAGCAGTCCGCGTGCCCCGCGATGTCCCTGCAGATCAAATGTGCGGGAAGTTTCTTCGGTTGTGCAGGCAAATAGAAGTAAAGCCAAAAACAGTATCAATATCAGTCGCATAGTTCAAGTATTTAATTTGCTGATTTATTCATCTATATGAATGTCTCACCGGTTCATAAGTGTGAATCGAATCAGAGTTCTACCACGGTGCATCCGGTGCCGCCACTTTCCCAGGGGGCTATATCGAATGATTTTACCTCTTTCCGGTTTTCGAGGTATTCGTGAACCAATTTATGTAAAATTCCCTCGCCTTTTCCATGAATTATTTCAACCTGTTTTAATCCCCGGGTGATGGCCTTGTCAAGGTAAAGGGTCAGTTCTTTGATGGCCTCGTCTCCGCGTTTGCCCCGTAGATCCAGCGATGGCTTCACATCCAGGCTTATCGGCTGCGAAGTTTGATAAGAGCGTGCAAAACTACTCTTTTGTTTTTTTGAAGGGGCATTGGTTTTTACCAATTTGTTCAGTTTGGCTTTAATTTTCATGCCGTTCACCAGAACGGTGGCGTTGTTGCCTGAAAGCTCCACAAGTTCGCCTGAGGTGTCGCTGTCGCCAATCAGTACGTAATCTCCTTTTTCGGGTTTTTCATCACTTCTGAACACCGTCTCCCCAGCAGTTTCGGCCAACTCATTCTTACTGCTGCGGATCTCTTTTTTAGACTCTTCAATCTCCCGCCGGGCTTCTCTGATTTTTTCTTTATCCTCACGCCCCTCACTTACCACTTTTTCAACAGCTTCTTCTATTCGGCGATTGGCACCGCTCATAATCTCTTCTGCATCTTTATACGCTCGCTCCAAGATTTTTTTCTTCTTTTTTTCAAACTGTTCAGTAAGTTCGCGATAGTTTTTTTCACGTTTTTCTGCATCCCGGAGCTTAGATCTGAATTTACCTGACAGATCTTCGGATTCCTGCATTTTCTTTTCCAGGTTAATCAGCAGTTCTCCCATCCGGTCCCGTTTTTCGCCCAGAAGTCCTCGGGCGTTTGCCATTACATTTTCAGGTATATTCATTCGTTCAGCAATTTCAAAAGCATAGCTGCTACCGGGAATTCCTTTTTTGAATCGATAGGTGGGAGACAGGTTCTCCTGATTAAATTCCATGGCTCCGTTCACAACATGCGGATGTTCGTGAGCAAATACTTTCAGCGAACCGTGGTGAGTGGTTACAATAGTCCTGGAAATTTTTTTGATAACCTCTTCAATAAATGCCTGAAACAGAGCTCCTCCTTCATCAGGATCAGTTCCCGAGCCGGCCTCATCAATTAATACGAGAGCACCGGGACGAAGCTGTTGCAAAGTCGTTCGAATCCACTCCAGACGGGATGAAAATGTACTGAGATCACTTTCAATAGACTGTTCATCACCGAGATCCACAAATAGGCCGCTGATGATGGGGATCTGCGTATCGGGCTGAACGGGAACCGGATAGCCGGATTGCATCATCAAACTGAGCAGGCCTACCGTTTTCATAGCAACGGACTTTCCACCTGCATTTGGACCGGTAATAACCAGGCCAAGTTGTTCAGGGAAAAGATGCATGTCCAGTGGTACTACCGCTTCCGGTTCTTTGGCCGAGAGATTTTTCAGCAGCAAATTCGGGTTCAGAGCGCGGATCAGATGAAGATTCTGGTTATCGGAAATTACGGGAATAACGCCGTTAAGATCGAGGCCAAGGCTCACCCGGCAGTGGATGGCATCCAGCAGGCCAAAATGCGTAGTATTGGATAGAAGGTTGTCGGCATATTTGCGGACTTCAGTAGTCAATTGTCGGATGATGCGTTCAATTTCGCGATTTTCTTCCGATTCGAGTTGACGAATTTCATTATTAATCTGAAGCGCTTCAACCGGCTCAAGGTAAACGGTCTGCCCGGTAGAAGATACATCGTGGATAAATCCATCAACTTTTCGTTTAAATTCGGCCTGGATCGGGATAACCATGCGGCCGCTGCGGATGGTTGGTCCCTCATCTGAGGTCATGCCCTGCTTGGTTGCTCGCTGCATAACTCGTTGAATGGTACTGCGAAGTTTGCCCTGCTCCCGGTTTTTGCGGTTGCGAATCTGTTTTAATTGCGGGCTAGCATCATCTCGCAGTTCACCCCGTTCGGTAATTACTTTTTGGATAGCTTCTTCGAGCGGTTTCAGGTTTACCAGGCGCTTCACAATCTGCAGAAGTGCGGGACAGTCTTCCTGCAACCGGTCAAAATATGATTTCAACACTCTTGCCAGTCGTGCATTTTGAAAAATATCTGCAAAATCATTCAGCGGAAGCAAATTACCTTTAATCAGGCTTTCGCTCACCATATCACGAATGTCGTTCAGATTGGCAAGTGGCGGAGGGCTGTCCTGTTGAAGCAGTTTCATCCATTCGGAAGCCTGTTTTAGTTGCAGTTCAACTTCAGCCCGGTACGAAGATGGCAAATGCCGCTGCAAAAATTCTTTCCCATAGGGAGTAAACGCCTTCCTTAATGCAGCCTGCCGGATGGCCGAAAAGCCAATTTTGTCCGAAGCGTTGTTGGGGTATATTATCATTTCGTTTTTCATACCTTAAAGGTCGTGAACTTTTATTGAAAATTGAACCGGCAGGTTGTAAAGAGATCAAAACCCAGAACACACAAAAACTTTCTCACAACTTTCATAATCATTACATTAAAAATAAAAAACGGACGAATATGAAGATTTATCAGGTTGACGCATTTACAAAAAACGTTTTTTCCGGGAATCCTGCTGCTATTGTTCCGCTTGAGGAGTGGCTGGATGATGATCTAATGCAGAAAATTGCCGTAGAAAATAACCTGTCTGAAACGGCATTTTTTGTTCAGAAGAGCGACGGATCATTCAAAATCCGATGGTTTACGCCAGAAACGGAAGTAAATTTGTGCGGCCATGCTACACTTGCATCAGCCCATGTGATCTTTGAATTTCTCGGGTTTACCGGTGGCAAAGTTGAATTTGAGTCGAACAGCGGACCGTTGAGTGTTCGAAAGGAGGGAGGTCTTTACTGGATGGATTTCCCCTCAAATCCGCCGGGTGCTATTCCTGTGCCCAAATTGCTGCCGGAAGCGATTGGGGTGATACCGATTTATACAGGTATTAATACAGATTTGCTGGTGTTGGTACAGGATGAAAAAACAGTTCGGACTATCCAACCCGACCTTCTGATTCTGAAAAAAATGGAAGTACGCGGTGTTATCTTAACAGCTGCGGGAAGCGGTGATGTGGATTTTGTCAGCCGGTTTTTTGCCCCGGCGGTTGGTGTACCGGAAGATCCGGTTACGGGCTCGGCCCATACCGTGCTGACTCCTTTCTGGGCAAAGCGTCTCAACAAAAAGAAATTGAAAGCCCGGCAGATTTCAAAAAGGGGTGGTGATTTGATCTGTACTCAGCAAAACGGCAGAGTAGAAATTGGCGGCCATGCCGTTACCTATATGACCGGTGATATTTCGTTTTGACAGATGAAATTGTGTTGCCTGTAGTTGGGTAAAATGAATAGCTAACGTTGACATAGAACGATCAAGATCTGAAAGTATTCGTGAAGTGTTGATTTGTTTTGGTGAGCACAAAAAAGAGAAGGATTCCGGTAATAAAAACCATCAGTGAAAATAGTCCCAGTTGCAGATCCGGGCGGATCACATAGAGAGCTGTAAGAAATTGGGTGATGATGATAACAATCAGCAGAAGTGCGATATTTTTTCTGCCGATCCGGTTGATCACAAAAGCCCCGAGGGGTGCCCCGAATATTACAACGGGAATACTTACCAGCCAATAGTTGACGGCTTCCGGCTGCATGGTATCGAGAAAAAAAGAGTGCAAAACAAATCCAATAATTGCATTTGAAGCCATCAGAATAACGGATGTCGGAGTGGCAACTTTTTCAGAAAGCCCGTACTTGAGTACAACGAAGGAAAAAGTGCAGATATCCAGTCCGTTGCCAAGTACCGAACTGAAAATTCCACCAACTATGCCCACAAATAGCAATTCCAATTTTTGATAACTGCTTAACTTTGGAAGTTTCTGACGACTTTTTTGACTTTTCACAAAATTGACAATCCAGAGTGCAATGCCAAAACTAAGCCAGAAGGAGACAAACATCATTTTGGCAAAATCGGGTTTGATGAGTGGGGAAATATAGATTGTGCCAAAAATGATTCCCGCGAACCCACCCACGCCGGCAAGCAACAGATAGTTTTTTTCAATTTTAATTCCTGAAATAATGATCCAAATCGAAGCAAATGTCATTCCAACACTCTGAATGGCAAAGCTGAAATTTCGGGCCACATCCGGTTCAATGTTGAAAAGAAGAGTCATCACAGGGTAGGCAATTGCCCCACCTCCCTCGGAACTGGCTCCGGCAATGAATGAACCGAAAATCATTACAACGGCCATAAACCAGTTGTCCCGGAACAATTCCCATGATTCTGTGAATTGCATAAAAAGCAGCCAGGAAGTAAGTACTAACAGAGCCGGAAGGGTGAAAAGAAGAAATTTATTCCGGTTTTTCATCTGATTATGTAATGTTTGATAGTTACTTTAATAGGAAGCTGAAAATAAACGTTCCAATAAACGGAGTAAAACCCGTCACTTTGACTGACAGAACAGGAAAACAGGTTAAGAACTCAAAAATTATTTTTTGTAATGAGGGTTTCTGTTTTGCTGATTTTTTATAAATAAAATAATGAGAGCGAATCAGGAATGAATGACAGGTAACGGTTCTTTTCCGAATGTTTTGATGCACCACTTCATACATTTATGGACAACATCAACCGGTTCACAAAACATCATAGGACAGCTTCCTGGAATCAGTGAAATTCCATATTCTTCAGCAATTTTTTCAGCATCGGGGTGGTAGCTTCCGGTTCCGA
>SL_3KL_010_SEDDRAFT_10002719_pt1 | contig 16123 bp, 14 predicted proteins | sample SodLakKL_010_SED_2_FD_10381 | JGI IMG/M metagenome (IMG submission 10381) | reverse complement strand
GGCTGCGAGGACCTGTGGACCGCAGACAACATCATCGACGACATGATCGACCGCGTGCGCGAGCAGGTCGGTTCCGACCACGTGCTGCTGGGTCTCTCCGGCGGGGTGGATTCCTCGGTGGTGGGCGCCCTGTTGCACAAGGCGATCGGCGACCAGCTGACCTGCGTATTCGTGGACACGGGGCTGCTGCGTCTGCATGAAGGCGACCAGGTGATGGCCACCTTCGCCCGGCACATGGGGGTGACGGTCATCCGGGTGGACGCCGAGCAGCGCTTCCTGAAGGCGCTGGAAGGCGTCAGCGATCCCGAGAAGAAGCGCAAGGTCATCGGCGGACTGTTCATCGACGTCTTCGACGAGGAGGCGGGCAAGCTGGTCAACGCGCGCTGGCTGGCACAGGGAACGATCTACCCGGACGTGATCGAGTCGGCGGGTTCCAAGACCGGCAAGGCCCACGTGATCAAGTCCCACCACAACGTCGGCGGCCTGCCGGAGCACATGAAGATGGGCTGGTCGAGCCGCTGCGCGAGCTGTTCAAGGACGAGGTGCGCAGGATCGGCGTGGAACTGGGCCTGCCCTCCGAGATGGTGTACCGCCATCCCTTCCCCGGCCCCGGGCTGGGCGTGCGCATCCTGGGCGAGGTGAAGAAGGAATACGCCGACCTGCTGCGGCGTGCCGATGACATCTTCATCGAGGAGCTGCGCCGCGCGAATCTCTACGACCAGGTTTCCCAGGCCTTCGCGGTATTCCTGCCGGTGCGCTCGGTCGGCGTGATGGGCGACGGCCGCCGCTACGATTACGTCATCGCGCTGCGTGCCGTCGAGACCATCGACTTCATGACCGCCCGCTGGGCGCATCTGCCGTACGAGTTTCTTGATCTCGTATCGAGAAGAATCATCAACGAGATAGACGGCATATCGCGCGTCACCTACGACATTTCCGGAAAGCCTCCCGCCACCATCGAGTGGGAGTGACATCCAGTGGGGTCGGACCAAGCCAACCCTCTGATCCAAAGAGCAATTAAGGCGAAAAACCACCCCGAAAAGGCCCTTAAGGGGCCATTTTTGGTGTCCAAAACGACGCCCTAACAGCGGAAACCCCCGGTGTGCCCATTCCGACCGCTCATGCGCTCCGGGAATTGGCTGGTACCTCGATCGCTTCCCTTAAACAGCTGTTTTTGCCCTCTAAAATGGCCCTCTAAGGCGTAATTTCACCCGATTTCGGGCCTGTTTCCCTAAGCTTTACAACGACTTGTCCTGGTCCGACCCCGGGCTCTTGCGCTGGCGGGTTCGTTGGCGGCTTCCCTGAGAAATCACCCGCCCGAGCATCGCTCGCCGGCGTGTTGGCGTTCGCCTCCATGCGTCAAATGACTTAGGCGGCTGCGCCATTTATCGAATGGGCAGCTCCCGGCTACCCACGGATACTCCTACCCGTCAGAAGTGAAAGACGTGCGGCCTGCACCGCGGCCTGCTGACTCCGGGCCACGCGCTTGATCAACCCAGGGACCTGGCCGCCGACGGGAAGACGCGGTATCGGCATTCCCGATACCTGTGACCGATCTCCAACTCAACGAGGTACGACGACATGACCGACATCAAGATCCCGTTTACCCGACGCAAGCTCCTGAAGATGATGCTTGCCGCCCCGGTCGCAGCATCCGGCGTCCTGGGAACCAGTACGGCCTTTGGCAAGCCTGCGACCTCCGTAATCAATACCACCGGCCTCGCGGTCACCGATGACACCGTCAAGTGCGGCATTCTGCATTCCCTGACGGGTACGATGGCGATCAGCGAAACCGGCTCGGTGGAAGCGGAGACCCTCGCGATCGAACAGATCAATGCGATGGGCGGCATTCTCGGACGGAAGATCGAGATCATCCTGGAAGACGGCGCCAGTGACTGGCCGACCTTCGCCGAGCGGGCGCGCAAGCTTCTCCGTCAGGACAACGTCGCCTCGATCATGGGCTGCTGGACTTCCGCTTCGCGCAAGGCGGTGTTGCCCGTGCTCGAGCGCCAGAACGGTCTGCTCTACTACCCCACCTTCTACGAAGGACTGGAGCAGTCCCCCAACGTGATCTACACCGGCCAGGAAGCCACCCAGCAGATCCTGGCGTCACTCGACTGGCTGTGGAACGAGAAGGGCATCCGTACCTTCTACCTGGTGGGTTCCGACTACATCTGGCCGCGCACGTCGATGAAGATCGCGCGCATCCACATTGAACAGGTATTGGGTGGTCAGGTCGTGGGCGAGGATTACGCGCCGCTCGGCCATACCTCTTTCGGCTCCCTGATCAATCGCATCCGCCTGCGCCGCCCCGACGCCATCTTCGCGGCGGTGGTTGGCGGTTCGAACGTTGCGTTCTTCCGCCAGTTGAACTCCGCCGGCCTGAACGGCAAGACCCAGACGCTGCTGTCGCTCGCCACCACTGAGGATGAAGTCCTTGGCATCGGCGGTGAGAACGTCGAGGGCTTCTTCTCCAGCATGAAGTACTTCCAGAGCCTTGACAACGAGAACAACATCGCCTTCGTCAAGGCCTTCAAGGAACGCTGGGGCGATGACAGCGTGATCGGCGACGTGACGCAGGCCGCCTACCTCGGGCCGTGGCTGTGGAAGGAAGCCTGTGAGCGTGCGGGCAGCTTCGATGTTGCGAAGGTCACTGCAGCGTCGCCGGGGATCCAGCTGACCACGGCCCCCGAAGGGTTCGTCGAGGTCCACCCGAACCACCACCTCTGGAGCAAGACACGGATCGGCGAGTGGCGCCGCGACGGTCAGGCCGATGTGGTGTGGGAGTCCGACCTGATCGAGCCGAACCCCTTCCCTGAAGGCTATCAGTAAGACACTGCCGCGCGCGGGGGTCCTGTCGCTGGGACAGGACCCCCGCGCTCCGGCTGACCGAGCGATCGGGCCTTGGATTCATTCGTCGGGGTGCAAAAATGGATTATTCAGCGCAGGACCTGATGGCTATTGCGGCCATGCAGGGCTTTGCGGGACTCAGCTTCTTCTCGGTCCTGCTGCTCATGGCCTTGGGGCTCGCGATCATCTTTGGGCAGATGCGGGTCATCAACATGGCCCACGGCGAGTTCATGGTGATCGGCGCCTACACCACTTATATGCTTTCGGTCCAGGCGAGCGGTATGGCTCCCTGGGCGTCCGAGTACTACATCCTGCTGGCGATCCCGGCCGCGTTCCTCACTGCCTTTATTGCCGGGATGGTGATCGAGGTCGTGATGATCCGTCACCTGTACCACCGACCACTGGATACGCTCCTGGCGACCTGGGGGCTTGCGTTGATCATGCAACAGGGTTTCCGAACCTTTTTCGGCGCGCGTGAGGTCAGCCCCAGCACGCCTTCGTGGCTGGAAGGATCCTGGCGTCCCACAGACATGATCGATATCCCGCTGAACGGAATGGCGATCATGCTGCTGACGCTCCTGGTGACGCTGGGTGTGGTCTGGCTGATGTACCGGTCGCGCTGGGGGCTGCGTGTGCGCGCAACCATGGCCAGCCGTGACATGAGCATGGCCGTCGGCATCAACACGCGCTGGGTCGATCGCCTGACATTCGCACTAGGCTGCGGTCTTGCCGGTATCGCCGGGGCCGCGTTCACGATGATCTCGTCCACGGGGCCGACCAGCGGAACCCTGTACATCGTGGACACCTTCCTCGTGGTGGTGTTCGGTGGCGCCGGCAGCATTACCGGAACGGTCGTCTCCGCCTTCCTGATTGCCCAGGGGCAATCGATTCTCGAGTTCTTCCTCGGCAGCTCCATGGCCAAGGTGACCACCCTGCTGGTGATCATCGGCATCCTGATGCTGCGACCGGAAGGATTGTTCAAGAGCAAGGTCCGCCGTTAGGTCAACCCCTGCCAGGAGCTCAGTACGATGAGTTATACACTGCCCAAGATTCTGGAAAAACGCGGCCTTCCGGGGTTGTTGATTCTGGCCTTTGTCATCCTGGTTTTCGTGCCCCTGACCATGGATGTGGACGGGATCAACCTGACCGGACGCTTCCTGTCCTTTGCATTCGTCGCGGTGGGCCTGTCGCTGGCCTGGGGATATGGCGGCATGCTCAGTCTCGGTCAGGGTCTGTTCTTCGGCATCGGCGGCTACGCGATGGCGATGTATCTGAAGCTGGAGGCCTCCACTCCGGAGGCCACCCGCATCCAGAGCACTCCGGGCATTCCGGACTTCATGGACTGGAACCAGATCACGGCACTGCCCTGGTTCTGGGTGCCCTTCAACAGCCTGACCTTCACCGTGCTGGCCATTCTCATACTGCCGGCCCTGGTTGCCGCCCTGATCGGATTCGCGCTGTTCACCCGGCGTGTCACGGGTGTGTTCTTCGCGATCATCACCCAGGCCCTGGTGACGATCGCCACCATTCTTGTGATCGGCCAGCAGGGGTACACGGGGGGTGTCAACGGCATCACGGACCTGCGGACGCTGAAGGGCTGGGACATCCATTCCGACTCCGCCCTGGTGACCCTGTATTACGTCAACGGCGTGCTCCTGCTGGCGGTGATCGCGCTGGGCATGTGGGTTCTTTCGACGAAGTACGGTCGGATTCTGATGGCCACGCGGGATCAGGAAAACCGTATCCGCTTTTCGGGCTACAACGTGGCCTATTTCAAGGTCTTCATCTTTGCGCTGTCGGCGTTCATGTCCGGTATCGGCGGAGCGATGTTCACGCTGCAGGTCGGATTCATGTCTCCGAGCATCATCGGGATCATTCCATCGATCGAGTTCGTGATCTTTGCCGCGGTGGGCGGCCGCCTCTCCCTGCTGGGCGCCGTCTACGGAACCCTGCTGGTCACCTATGCGAGAAACCTGTTCGCAGAGGCGTATCCGGAACTCTGGTTGTTCCTGATCGGAGGCATCTTCATCGCGGTCGTCATGTTCGCACCGTATGGACTCGCGGGTCTGTACGAAAAGTATGTGAAGAGGCGCTGGAATGCCTTCCTGGCGAGTCGTGGCTGGAAGCGCCCGAATGGCTCGGATGACGATGCCCTCAAGAGTCAACTCATGGATGCCAAACCGGCTTCGGAGGCCAGCAAATGACACCCCATCTGGAACCGCATTCGCCGCTGCTGCTCGCAATCGAGGACCTGTCCGTATCGTTTGACGGATTCAAGGCGATCGAAGGCCTGACTTTCTACATGGACATGGGAGAGCTGCGCGTGATCATCGGCCCGAACGGTGCCGGGAAGACCACGCTGCTGGACCTGATCTGCGGCAAGACCAAGGCCAGCGAGGGCTCGATCAAGCTGAAGGACATCGAACTCACGAAGTTGGCCGAACACCGGATCGTCGCGCATGGCGTCGGGCGCAAGTTCCAGACGCCGTCGGTCTACGAGTCTCTCACCGTGTACGAAAACCTCGAGGTCTCCTACCCCGAAGGCAAGTCGGTATTCGGGGCCCTGTTCTTCAAGAAAACGGCCGAGGTGGACCGGAAGATCCGCGAGACCGCTGCAACGATCTTCCTCGATGGCGAACTCGACCGGCTTGCCGCTGAGCTCAGCCACGGCCAGAAACAGTGGCTCGAGATCGGCATGCTGCTGATCCAGGAACCGGAATTGATGATGCTGGACGAACCGGTTGCCGGAATGAGCGTGCGCGAGCGGGAACAGACGGCCGAGTTGCTCAACCGGATCAGCGAGGGCCGCTCGATCATCGTGATCGAACATGACATGGAGTTCGTCAAGCGCATCGCCCGGAAAGTCACCGTGATGCACCAGGGCAAGATCCTCGCCGAGGGCAGCATGGAAAAGGTTCAGTCGGACCCAAGGGTCATCGAAGTCTACCTGGGTCATTGATCAAAACGCTGCAGAGGGTACAAGCAAATGTTTCAAGTTACGGGATTGCGATCCGGCTACGGGCAAAGCGAGGTCATCAAGGGTCTCGACGTCACCGTGAACAGAAACGAGACCCTGGCCATCATGGGCCGCAACGGCATGGGCAAGACGACGCTGTTCAAGACCCTGGTCGGACTGATCCCCGCCACCGCGGGAAAGGTCGAGCTCAATGGCGAGGATATCTCGGCGGTGCCGACGTACAAGCGAGTTGCCAAGGGGCTCGCCTATGTTCCCCAGGGCCGGGTCATTTTCTCCGAACTCACCGTGCTGGAGAACATCAGCACCGGCCTGGAGACGGTGAAAGGCAAGAAGATCCCAGACGAGATCTTCGAACTGTTCCCGGTCCTGCATGACATGCGCCGGCGCAAGGGCGGAAACCTTTCCGGCGGTCAGCAGCAGCAGCTGGCGATCGCGCGGGCGCTGGTTTCCAACCCCAAGATCCTGCTGCTGGACGAACCCACGGAGGGCATACAGCCGTCGATCATCAAGGACATTGCCAAGACCCTGAACGAGATCAGCCGGACACGGGATATCACCATTATCGTGTCGGAACAGATCCTCAGCTTCACCCTGGAGATTGCGGATCGTTTGCTGGTGATGGAGTCCGGAAACGTGGTGCACGAAACCGCCCGCGCCGATTGTGACGAGGCGACGATCAGCCGTTATCTCTCGGTGTAATTCGAACCCGCGTGCCGCGGGTGCCTGTCGATGACCAACGAAGCCCGTTGCATGCGGGTTTCACGTTAATGCGAGGACTACGTCATGCGTCATGGAGATATTTCGAGCAGCCCGGATACGGTCGGCGTTGCTGTTGTGAACTACAAGATGCCACGGCTGCATACGAAAGCCGAGGTGCTGGACAATGCACGCCGGATCGCCGACATGATCGTGGGAATGAAGCAGGGTCTTCCCGGCATGGATCTGGTGATCTTTCCAGAGTACAGCACCATGGGAATCATGTACGACCCGGTCGAGATGATGGAGACCGCGGCAACGATTCCCGGCGAGGAAACCGAAATCTTCGCGCAGGCCTGTCGTCAGGCCAACACCTGGGGGGTGTTTTCCCTGACTGGGGAACGCCACGAGGAGCATCCGCACAAGGCTCCTTACAACACGCTGATCCTGATGAACAATCAGGGCGAGATCGTGCAGAAATACCGCAAGTGCATTCCCTGGTGCCCGATCGAAGGATGGTACCCCGGAGACCGGACCTATGTGTCCGAAGGCCCCAAGGGACTGAAGGTCAGCCTGATCATCTGCGATGACGGCAACTACCCGGAGATCTGGCGTGACTGCGCGATGCGCGGAGCCGAACTGATCGTCCGCTGCCAGGGCTACATGTATCCGGCCAAGGAGCAGCAGATCAACATGGCCAAATGCATGGCCTGGGCCAACAATACCTATGTGGCCGTGGCCAACGCGACCGGTTTCGACGGGGTGTACAGCTACTTCGGCCATTCCTCCATTGTCGGCTTCGACGGCCGCACGCTGGGTGAGTGTGGCACCGAGGAGAATGGTATCCAGTACGCCCAGTTGTCGGTCCCGGAAATACGCGACGCCCGGTCCAACGATCAGTCGCAGAATCATCTGTTCAAGCTGCTGCATCGCGGCTACACAGGTTTGCACGATTCGGGCGACGGGGACCGCGGTCTCGCCGAGTGCCCGTTCGAGTTCTACAGGACCTGGGTCAATGACGCCGAAAAGGCGCGGGACGACGTCGAGAAGATCACGCGGCGGAAGGTTGGAGTGGCCAGTGCGCCGGTCCGGGATCTTCCCTACGATGCGCCTGAGCGCGAGGCGGGTGGCGCATAGGCACACGCCCGGCGTCGGCGCGCGGATGCTGACATCGGGCACGAGCGGCTGGCCTGTTCCGATCCATGCCTTATCTCAATGACATGCTGGCGGAGGCCCAGCGGCTCGCGCTGGAGAAACAGCGTCTTGCCGAGGTGAATGCGGCGATTCCGGCTTCCGAAAGCGCGACGCAACCCGCCGCGGGGATCGAGAGCCGTTATCGCTTCGACGTGGATGCCATCGTTGCGGCGGTGCGTAACGAGATCGTCGGCCAGGACGAAGCCGTGCAGTCGCTGGAGCGGGTGCTGCGTATCGTCCGGGCGGACATCTCCGATCCCCGGCGCCCTCTGCATACCGCGCTGCTGCTGGGGCCGACCGGCGTTGGCAAGACGGAGATGGTTCGGGCGCTGGCCCGAAGCCTGCACGGCGATGCGGACGCCTTCTGCCGTGTAGACATGAACACGCTATCCCAGGAGCACTACGCGGCGGCTCTGACCGGGGCGCCGCCCGGTTATGTCGGAAGCAAGGAGGGAAACACCATCCTGGATCAGTCCGTGATCGAGGGCAGCGTTCACAAGCCGGGCATCGTGTTGTTCGACGAAGTCGAAAAGGCGTCCGACGAGGTCATCGAGGCGCTGCTGAACGTTTTCGACAACGGGCGTTTGGTGGTGGCTTCGGGACAGCGGACCTACAGCTTTCGCAATACCCTGATCTTCATGACCAGCAACCTCGGCGCGCGTGATCTGCAGGCCTACGAGGAGCGTTCGGGTCGGATTCCCTACCGTTGGTTTCGGGGCAATCGGGGCCGTCAACCGGCGCAGGTACTGCGCATGGTCGAAAGGCAGCTGCTGAAACGCTTTTCGCACGAGTTCGTCAACCGGATCGACACCGTGACCGTCTTCAACTGGCTGGGCAGCGACGTGGTGCGGCAGCTGGTCAGTCTGGAGCTCGATCGCCTGAATCGCCGGCTGTTGCGGCACCGCGTGGAACTGCGTCTGCAGGAAGCGGTGTGTGAGCGGGTTGTCCGCACCGGTTACGACCGCAAATTCGGCGCCAGGGCTTTGCGCCGGGCCATGCGCCACGAAGTGGAGGCGCCCCTCGCATATTACCTTCTGACCGGGCATCAGGCGGGGGAGGACAGGGGTGCCATCACCACCATCGAGGGCTATTTCTCCGGTGGAGAAGTGCGTTTCCGCCGTGTTCCCTTGGCGTGAGAAGTGCGTGGTGCCTGTGCAGGCGCCCGGCTGCCCTTTCCCACTCGACGCAGCGAGGTCCGGTACACGGCCTGGCGCAGAATCCAGCGGCAACGGGCACCGACTCGGATTCGGCGTGTACTGCGTCATTTGACGTAGGCCTTTGCCTGAATGGCGTATGGCCGGTTCGCCGGTGCGTCCAGATAATCAGGGTGCAAGCCTTTCGAAAACCAAAGCCCGCAGGAGAAAGAGCATGACGGATACTCTCATCAGCGTTGATCTGGACAAGTCCCCGTACGAAAACGACATGGTCCACAATCGCTGGCACCCGGACATTCCGATGGTGGCCACGGTCAAGCCCGGAGCCGATTTCATCATCGAATGCTACGACTGGACCGGCGGGCAGATCGGCAACAATGACAGTGCGGACGATGTGCGCGATGTCGATCTGACCCAAGTGCACTTCCTGTCCGGGCCGGTAGCCGTGGAGGGCGCTGAGCCGGGTGACCTTCTGGAGGTGGACATCCTCGACATCGGGACCTTCGATCATAGCCTCTGGGGTTTCAACGGCTTCTTTTCGAAGCAGAATGGCGGCGGCTTCCTCACCGAGCATTTCCCGGAAGCACAGAAATCCATCTGGGACATCAACGGGATGTTCACCAAGTCCCGGCACATTCCGAACGTGGAATTCCCGGGCCTGATCCATCCCGGCCTGATCGGTTGCCTGCCTTCGAAGGACATGCTCGACGAATGGAATGTCCGCGAGAAGGCCCTGGTCGACACCGATCCGGAACGTATCCCACCGCTCGCAGCCCTGCCCAGCGCGGAGACCGCGCATATGGGGCGCATGCCGGCTGATCAGGCGAAGATCGCCGGCGCCGAGGCGGCCCGCACGGTGCCGCCGCGCGAGCACGGAGGCAACTGCGACATCAAGGATCTCTCGCGCGGTTCCAAGATCTACTTCCCCGTTTATGTCGATGGTGCCGGTCTGTCGGTCGGGGATCTTCACTTCAGTCAGGGCGACGGGGAGATCACCTTCTGCGGCGCGATCGAGATGGCCGGCTGGATTCATCTCCGCGTCAACCTGGTGAAGGACGGGATGCGCAAGTACGGGATCAAGAACCCGATCTTCAAACCCAGTCCGATCACCCCGAAGTATGACGATTACCTGATCTTCGAAGGGATCTCCGTGGACGAGGAGGGCAAGCAGCACTATCTGGATGTCCATGTGGCCTACAGGCAGGCCTGCCTCAACGCGATCGAATACCTGACCAAATTCGGTTACAGCGGCGCACAGGCCTACGGAATCCTGGGGTGTGCTCCCGTGCAGGGACATATCAGCGGCGTCGTGGATATCCCCAACGCCTGCGCCACACTTTGGCTGCCGACCGGCATTTTCGACTTCGACGTCAATCCCAGCGCCAGTGGTCCCGAGAAAAAGGTCACCCCCGGGTTCGCCGTGCCGCTGTCGCCGGACAAGGAGTAAGCGCCAATGCCGCTCTACGATTACAAGTGCCGCGAGCACGGGGTCTTTCATGCCCTTGCGACCCTGGAAGACTGCGCGGAGCCGCAACCATGTCCCCGCTGCGCCGAGCTGTCCGCACGGATCATCCTGCTGCCTCCGGAAGTGCTGAACCAGGCGAAGGCATCGATACAGGCGGCTGCCCGAAACGAACGCAGTGCGCACGAACCGGTGTTTTCCACTCCAGAGACGCGGCAGTTGGAGCAGGAACGGCGGAGCCACGGCCACCGGCATACCCGAGGCTGCGGTTGCGGCCACGAGTCAAAGGGCAAGTCCAATCTGTTCTACACGGCCGATGGAAAGAAAATGTTTCCGTCGATGCGGCCCTGGATGATCAGCCATTGAGCGAGTCGGGGTGCTGTTCGTAAGCATCCGTACCCGGCGTGGCCACGCCGGAGTTGGCGGCGGATGCCGGCACCACAGCGTTATGGTCGACGCCAGCCTGTTCGCTCGAGTGAGCGCACAGGCTGGCATGCTTATTGATTCCCTCTTGGGTCTGCATGACTAAACGAGTGGTCGAGATCGATGAAGCGGATAGCCCGGCCTTGGATTCAATCGCGCCGGCGATGCTCATTATTGCCATTCGGTGATTGCAACCGAGGTCCATCCAGGCAGAATTGCACTGTATTGGTGCAGATCGCATTGCGAACGCACCAATACAGTGCAATATCTCGATCGATGGCGACCCAGCCAAGCGGCGTAGACGCTGCATGACCGCGCGGCAGAACGTCTTTCGGATTCGCCGCACCTACAACCAATGGGTGGCCAACGAGACGTTGGAGGATTACGCCCTTCGGTTCACGGCCAAGCGCGCGCGCCGCTGGTCCGGAACCTGGGTCGCCAGCACGGCGCTCGGCGCGATTTCCTTTCTGGCCCTGGAAGCGATCGGTGGCGCGATCACGCTGCAATACGGTTTCGTCAATGCCGTGGCCGCCATTCTGGTCGTGAGCATGGTGATCCTGCTGACGGCGATCCCCATCAGTTACTACGCAGCCCGCTACGGGGTGGACAGCGACCTGCTGACCCGCGGCGCGGGTTTCGGTTATCTCGGTTCCACCATCACCTCTCTGGTCTACGCGAGTTTCACCTTCCTGTTCTTTGCGCTGGAAGCGGTGATCATGGCGATGGCGCTGGACCTGTTGTTCGGCGTGCCACTGACGTTCGGGTACCTGTTCAGCGCCCTCGTCGTCATTCCCCTGGTGACCTACGGCATCACCATGATCAGTCGCTTCCAGAACTGGACCCAGCCGATCTGGATTCTGCTCCAGTTGACGCCGTTCATCTTCATCATCTATCTCGATGCAAGTTCGGTCGAGGATTGGACGAGTTTCGCGGGTGCGGCGGCCGAGAGCGGAGGCCCGGAGGGCCTGAATCTGCTGCTGTTCGGTGCGGCCGCGGCTGTCATGTTCGCCTTGGTCGCGCAGATCGGCGAGCAGGTCGATTTCCTGCGGTTCGTTCCCGAGCCAGTCCCCGGTCAGCGCCTGCGCTGGTGGATCGCAGTGATGGCCGGGGGGCCGGGCTGGATCGTGATCGGTGCGATCAAGATGCTGCTCGGGTCGTTCCTCGCGGTTCTGGCGTTGAGCCATGGCGTGCCTTTCAACGAGGCCGCCGATCCGACGCGCATGTACATGATCGCCTTCGGCTACGTGACCCATTCCCCGGAGATCGCGCTCGCCGCCGCGGGCATCTTCGTGATTCTTTGCCAGGTCAAGATCAACGTGACCAACGCCTATGCCGGTTCGATTGCCTGGTCGAACTTCTTTTCCCGGCTTACCCACCGGCATCCCCGGCCGGGTTGTCTGGCTCGTGTTCAACGTAGCCATCGCGCTGCTGGTGATGGAACTGGGTATTTATCACGCGCTGGAAGCGACCCTGGGCTTCTACGGCATTGTGGCGATCGCGTGGGCGGGCGCGTTGGTGGCCGACCTGGTCATCAACAAGCCGCTGGGGCTTTCGCCGCCGCATATCGAGTTCAAGCGGGCGCATCTGTACGACATCAATCCCGTCGGCGTGGGATCGATGCTCATCGCCATCGCGATCGGCATGCTCAGTTATCTGGGCCAGTTCGGTGAAATCGCACAGGCGCTCGCGCATTTCATCACCCTCGGTGTCGCCCTGGCTGCGGCACCAAGCATTGCCGTGATGACGGGAAGCAAGTATTACCTCGCGCGGCCGGTGCCCGCGGTCGCGGCCGACTCGGATGGGCGCGTGACCTGTTGCGTCTGCGAGAATCGGTTCGATGTCGAGGACATGACCGGCTGCCCCGCCTACGCCGGGAACATCTGTTCCTTGTGCTGCTCGCTGGACTCCCGTTGCGGCGACTTTTGCAAGCCAGGCGGGTCCTACGTCGAGCAATCCCGGCGGGCGTTCGAGTGGCTGTTGCCGCGTCCGGTGATGGGCCGTATCAACTCAGGAATTGCCCAGTTCACCTTCCTGCTGGTTCTGATCAACGGTCTCATCGCGGCGATGCTGGCGCTCATCTATTTTCAGACCCCAACCGGGGATCTGGGCAGTCAGGAGATGCTGGCCGGCACCCTGTGGAAGGTCTTCTTCGTACTCCTGATCATCACTGGCGTGCTCAGTTGGCTATTCGTGCTTGCCACCGAAAGCCGCCGGGTCGCCCAGGAAGAATCGAACAGCCAGAATCGCCGCCTGATCGAGGAGGTCGAGGCGCACGAAGTGACCGACAGGGAGTTGCAAAACGCCAAGGAACGGGCCGAGGCCGCGAACCAGGCGAAGAACCGCTACCTGACCGGGATCAGTCACGAACTGCGATCACCGTTGAATGCGGTCGTGGGGTACGCGCAGTTGCTGGAAAAGGATCCGCAGATCCCGGTGGCGCGCAGACCGGCTCTGGACGTGATCCGCCGCAGCGGTGAATACCTCGCCGATCTGATCGAGGGCCTGCTGGATATCTCCAAGATCGAGGCAGGGCGCCTGGAACTCCAATATACCGACGTGCGCATGGATCTCCTGCTCGACCAGTTGGTGCACATGTTCCAACTGCAGGCCAAAGAGAAGGGCCTGGAATTCCGCTTCAGCTATACCTACCGGGTTCCGCGCTGGGTTCGTGCCGATGAAAAGCGGGTTCGCCAGATCCTGATCAACCTGCTTTCCAACGCGCTCAAATACACGGAAAAGGGTTCTGTGAGCTTTTCCGTGCATTATCGGGGCGGGGTGACGGAATTCATGGTGGAAGACACCGGCGAGGGGATCGCCGCGGAAGACATGGAAAGGGTTTTCCGACCCTTCGAGCGGGTTCGCAATCCGGGCTCGACCGTGCCCGGCACCGGTCTCGGGCTCACCATCACGAAGCTGCTCTGCGAGATCATGGGCGGAGAGATCAATGTCGAGAGCACTCCCGGCAAGGGCAGCAGGTTCCGCGTCGCGCTGCTGCTGTCGGTGTTGCACGGACATCCGGAATATCAGGCGGTCGACAGGGGGCAGGTACCTAGGGGGTACCGTGGACGCAGGCGGCGGATTCTGGTCGTCGATGACGAGAATTCACACCGGCAGTTGATGGTCGAGATGTTCACCCCGCTGGGTTTCGATGTGACTCCGCTATCGGATGCCCCGCAGGCACAGACCTGGCTGCAGAGTCACCCGGTGGATCTCGTTCTGCTTGACCTGAACATGCCGGGGCAGGATGGTTGCACGCTGTTGCGGACGCTGCGCGGACAGGGTTTCACTGTGCCCGTCGTCATCCTTTCGGCCAATGCGGCGGACGCCAATGCCCACCCCGACGGACCCGCACTTCATGACGGCTTTTTCACCAAGCCTCTGCAATTGAACGTGTTGCTGGAGCATATCGGCGGGCTACTCGACATGAAGTGGGTTTTCGCACCGGAACCGGCACCGGCACTGGTGTCGGCGATGGAGTCCTCTGAGGCAGCAGTCTCGCTTGGCGCCGCGCTCGATCCGGTGGGGCTGCAGAACCTGCGCCATCTCACNAATATCGGACACAGGAAGGGAATACTCGAAATGCTGTACCGAATGCGCGATGAACATCCNCATCTCGGCGAGACCTGGCAACAGATGATTCATCTGGCGGACACGCTGCAGTTGCAGGCGTTGAGCGATCTGCTGCACGAGGAAAACCATGAAGCCCGTTGAGCAGGACGGTGACACCGTTCTGATTGTCGATGACGCGCCGGACACGGTGCGGATGCTGAACGACGTTCTGGAAAATGCGGGGATGCGGGTATTGGTCGCGCTGGAGGGCGCACAGGCTCTCAGTATCACCCGGCACATCACGCCGGACATCATCCTGCTCGATGCCATTATGCCCAACATGGACGGGTTCGAAACCTGCAGGCAGCTGAAGAAGAACCCTTCCCTGGTCGATGTTCCGATCATTTTCATGACCGGTCTGAGTGACACCGAGCACGTCGTCATGGGTCTTAACGCGGGGGGTGTGGACTATGTGGGCAAACCCATTAATGTGGACGAGCTGATTGCCCGAATGCAGGTGCATCTGGCCAACGCAAAAGTACTCCAGAGTACACATCAGGCGCTGGACCAGGCAGGGCATTACCTGTTCTCGGTGGATGACAAGGGCGAACTGGTCTGGGCGACGCCGCGTGTGTACCAGCGGCTTAGCCAGTGTGGCTACGGTATGGTCAGTGAACTGACGGACCTGTACCGGGAACTGGCGAACTGGCTGCGGCATGATCCGCAACCCGGACATCAGTTGACGCCGGCCCGTGCCGCCGATGCCGGACCGGCAATCGAGTTCCTTGCCAGGATCTCTCCGAAGGAGCATCTCCTGCGGTTGGTCGAGCACCAAACCGGCGGCCAGACGGTCGAGCGGCTGCGGGAGAGATTCAGTCTTACCGGCCGCGAGGCTGAGGTGCTGTTGTGGATCGCTTATGGGAAGACGAACCGGGAGATCGGGCAGATCCTGGAGATGAGTCCGCGCACGGTGAACAAACACCTCGAACAGGTTTTTCGCAAACTCCAAGTGGACAACCGCACGGCCGCGGCCGCGGCGGCCATTCGTTGCGTCGCGCGTTTCTGACACAGGCATCTGTGCGGTCCCGGGGCTGCGGCGCGCCGGGTCCACTGCGGGTCTCTGGCAAGACCGGGCGATTGACCCTGTAACTTGACCCGCATGTCGGATTGGGCGAAGGGTGCCTGGTGTGGTTGAGCTCGTCTACTCTTGATGTTCAGCGGCCAATCCTCCCGCATGGGAGACCGGTGTGCGGACATGGGGGTAGGGGAGCCGAGCCGCGAAAGCTGCCGAGGACGTTGCCATGAATGCGATCGTCAAACCCACGTCAGATGCCGACTGGGATGTTGCGCGGGTGCGGCGGGACTTCCCGATTCTGGACCAGGCCGTGCATGGCCATCCACTGGCTTACCTCGACAACGCTGCGACCACGCAGAAGCCGCAGTCGGTGATCGACGCGATGGACCAGTACTACCGGCGCGACAATGCCAATGTGCACCGCGGTGTCCACGCGCTCGCGGAACGGGCAACGACGGATTTCGAGGCTGCGCGCGAGTCGGTGCGGCGGTTCATCAATGCCGCTTCGACGCGCGAGATCGTATTCGTGCGCGGCACCACCGAGGCCATCAACCTGGTGGCGTCGAGCTTCGGCCAGGGATTGCGCGAGGGTGACGAGGTCATCCTCACTGCGATGGAGCACCATGCCAACATCGTGCCCTGGCAGCTGCTGCGCGAGCGGACCGGCGTCGTCCTGCGGGTGTTGCCGATCACCCCGGCAGGGGAGTTGGACCTGGAGGCGTTGCCCGGCCTGTTCAGTGCCC
>SL_3KL_010_SEDDRAFT_10002718_pt1 | contig 16128 bp, 11 predicted proteins | sample SodLakKL_010_SED_2_FD_10381 | JGI IMG/M metagenome (IMG submission 10381) | reverse complement strand
TGTACATCGAAAGGGTGAAGTCTTTGTCGATGCAACCCGGCATCATCGAAAAGCATAATGACTTGCGCATCGTATTCTCACCCATACATGGAAGCGCTGTGCGCCTGGTGCCAGAAGCCCTGAAGGCATTTGGTTTCAGGGCGGTTTTTAATGTCTCCGGGCAGGATGTTGTTGATGGCAATTTCCCTACGGTCGACTCACCCAACCCGGAAGAGCCTGCTGCCCTCAGCATGGCGCTGGATAAAGCCAGAGAGGTGGATGCCGACCTTGCTATGGCCACAGATCCTGATGGCGACAGGGTAGGGGTGGCCATCAAAGATCCTGCGGGTGAATATGTCCTGCTGACCGGAAACCAATGTGCAGCCATCCTTACTTATTACGTCCTGGAGCAGATGAAGCAGCAGGGCCGGCTACGCGGCGATGAATATATTGTGAAGACCATTGTTACCACTGAGCTGCTGAGCGAGATGGCTGAATCGTATGGCGTTGAGTGCCTCGATGTTTTGACCGGATTCAAATACATTGCCGAGAAGATGCGCTTGCTCGAAGGGAAAAAGCGTTTTTTGTGCGGGGGTGAGGAAAGTTATGGTTTCCTTGTGGGTGATTTTGTCCGCGACAAAGATGCGGTGATCACCTGCTGCATGATAGCTGAAGCTGCTGCATGGGCCCGCGGGCAAGGTCTGACACTTTACGACCTTCTTATCCGCATCTATCTGGAGTATGCATTGTATGTGGAAACAATGGTTTCAATTACAAAAAAAGGCATGAAGGGTGCGGAAGAGATAAAGGAGATGATGGACCGTTTTCGGAGGCGGCCACCAGAAACCGTCGATGGCAAGACGCTCGCACGCATGATCGACTACCAGGCGGGCACAGACAGGGACCTTTACCTGGATGAGGAACACCCGGTGGACCTGCCCGGGTCTAACGTGCTACAGTTTATCCTGGAAGATGGGACAAGGATCACCATGCGTCCCTCAGGCACAGAGCCCAAGATAAAATTTTACTTTGGTTGCCGCACAGGGCTGAACAAGGCGGAGGACTTTGACCACAAGCGGAAAGAGATGCTGGCAACCATTGAAAGGATCAAAAAGGACCTTCAGATCGGATGACCCTATCTGAAGCGGCTTCTTTCCTGCCGAAGCTTCTCTTTGGCTTTTTCGCATTCAGGGTTTTCACTGTATTCAATATAGGCTTCCTGAAAATCGGGATGATCCCTGAAAAGAACCCCCAGGCGCACTTCCAGCGGAGGTATCCACAAGAGGGCCAGGAATACAACAAACAGGACCATTCGTAAATAATAGCGGTTACAGAAAGCCATGTGCTTTTTTTGGATGACTTGATATGCAATGATGAAGCCTGCAAAGGCCACCATCACGACAAAAGCAAAGATGATCGCTGTTTGCATGCCGGGAAAGAACAAAAAGCCAAACAGGATGGCAATGAGGCAATAGGAAATGATCAACCCCATGAGTATGCTTGTGACGATTTTGAAAGGTGTCAGCGACTGCCGTTTATGCTGATGCACCAGGTCGAAGGGCCGCAGTTTGTTGAAGATAAAAAAGCCAAACCACAAATAGTAGATGGCCAGCAGGGTGGTGGTTAACAATAATGCATAGTTGAATGCCGGCCCGAACCATACCCGCAGGACCCATATGACGATCACAGTAATCAGGCCTGCTTTTTCAAACTTGTTGATCAGGGTGTCTTTTTGTTTCATGGGTATCGTCAATTAATGATATTTACTTCGGGTTGAAGCGTTATATTGTATTTTTCGTATACAGACTGACGGATTGCCGATGCCAGCTGCAGCATCTCTTTCCCGGTGGCTTTTCCGTGGTTGACCAGCACCAGGGCTTGTTTATCATGCACACCGGCGTCGCCTTGCCTGTAGCCCTTCCATCCGGCATGCTCTATGAGCCATCCTGCCGCAAGCTTCATGCGGTCGCCTTCAGGATAGGCGATGACCCCGGGATGTCTTTCTTTGAGCTGCCTGAAAAAATTGGTGGAGACCACGGGATTTTTGAAAAAACTGCCCGCATTACCCAGGACTTCCGGATCAGGCAGTTTGCTTCGGCGTATGCGGCAAACGGCTTGCCTTACATCTGAAATGGTTGGGAGCGCGTTTCCCGTTTTTGCAAGTTCATCGGCTAGCTGACCATACCGGGTGCGGATAACCGGGCGGGTGTCCAGCCTGTAGGTCACGGAAAGGATGATGTAACGGTCTTTTCCTTCCTGTTTAAAGAAGCTGTTGCGATAGCCAAAGCGGCAGTCAGCAGCCGTAAAGGTGGAACGCTCCCGGCTTCTTTTATCCAGCGCGGTAAGGCTGTGGAAATATTCCCTGAGCTCCACGCCGTAAGCGCCAATGTTTTGTATGGGGCTGGCCCCCACCTGTCCAGGGATCAGCGACAGGTTCTCAAGGCCCCCCCATCCCCTGTCAACACAATAAGCAACCAACCCGTCCCATGACTCCCCCGCCTTTACTTCCAGGAAGACCTTCCCATCTTCCTCACCGGTCACTTGCTTGCCAGTGGTCGCCATCTGGATCACCACCCCATCGAAGTCGTCCGTAAACAGCATGTTGCTTCCCCCACCAAGAACCAGGTGACGGCCATGCCTGATGGCAGGATGATCCATGAGCGGATAAAGATCCTCTTCGCTGGAGACCCTTGCAAACTCCCTGGCAAATACACGGATCCCAAAGGTGTTCAAATCCCCAAGCGGGTAGTTATTATGGATATGCATTGAAAGACATCCAGTTTATTTATGAAATAAAGTCCGGGAAGGGTCAAAGTTAATGGAAAAAGAGTTCTTTTGCCGGATTAATTTGCAACCTGCATAAAAAAACCGGCCAAGCCGGTTGGAGAGGGTTTGCGCGTTGTAATCCTGGTTGTTTACCTGGTAAGGATAATGTTCTTTTCCTGTATCAATTTGCGCAGGTTGATAAGGGCGTAACGCATCCTTCCGAGTGCAGTGTTGATGCTTACATCTGTCTCTAAAGCTATTTCTTTGAAACTCATATCCTTATAATGTCGCATCTTCAGCACTTCCTTCTGTTCTTCAGGAAGGTATTCGATCAGCCGTTTCACATCCTCATGGATCTGACCGACAATCATCTTGTCTTCAACGGTGTCTTCATAAACCTTCAGTGTTTCAAAAAGGTCGTACTCTTCGCTGTTTTCCTTTATGGGCATACGTTTCGACTTCCGGAAGAAGTCGATGATGAGGTTGTGCGCGATGCGCATGGCCCAGGGCAGGAATTTTCCCTCCTCATTATAGGCCCCCGCCCTCAAGGTTTTGATGATCTTGATAAACGTGTCCTGAAAAACATCTTCTGCGAGATGCTTATCTTTCACAATAAGCATAATGTAGGAAAACAGCTTGCGCTGGTGCCGGTTGATAAGATTTTCTAAAGCATTGTGATCACCGGAGATGAAATTACGGATCAACTCCTGATCGCTTATCGCTGTGCGGTCATTCATATTAATGCCCTCCTTTATGTTGAATCAGCGTAAGCGTCTAATCGATAATCCGTCCTCCATGTTTTGGTTAGTAAATCTACGGTGCCGCTGCACCGTGGTAATTGATGCGACAAATATAAATGTTTTTTTTCCTAATATCAAAACATTTTTTAAAAAAACTTTTATTTGTCCATGGTATATAAAAACCGTTTGATGCTTTTTTTCGGCGTTTTGGCAAACTCTTCCGGTACGATTTTCATCGTGGTTATATTCATGTATACGGGAAATCTATTATTTAGTTCCTCTTTATACTGTTCCAGTGTGTTTTTCAGTTCTTTTTCCTCCATCCCAATTTTATCGGTAGCTTCATAATCGGGATATATCAGGGCTTCCAGCAGTCCGTTTTTTTCTATAACGAGCGATTCCTGCACAAATGCCATGCTGTTTAGTTTGGCTTCCAGTTCTTCGGGATAGATAGTTTGACCTGATGGCCCCAGTATCATGCTCTTGATGTGGCCTTTTATGTAGATATGATCATCATTGTCGATGAGGCCCAGGTCGCCGGTATGCAGCCAGCCATCTTTATCGAGGGCTTCGTTGGTCGCATCTTCATTCTTATAATAGCCCTTCATGACATTCTCTCCCCTGACCATTATCTCCCCTGCTGTTTTAAAGGGGTCAGGACTGTCAATTTTGACCTCGAGGGTGTCCACGATCTTACCGGCAGAACCCGGGCGGGTCTTTTCCTTACCGGCGTAGCTGATCAGTGGGCCGCACTCCGTCATGCCATAGCCGGTCGAATAAGGGAAGCCGATATTGTTTAGAAACAATTCCACTTCACTGTTGAACGGCGCCCCCCCGATCACCACCTCGTGGAAGTTCCCTCCGAAAATGTCCTCCAGCTTCTTTCGTATCTTTCTGTGGATTAACTTTTTAACAAGCGGGGTGTTAAGCAATGACTTCGTCATTGGCTTTTCGATTGCCGGCAGGACCTGTTTCTTGTAGATGTCCTCAATGATCGCCGGGACACTGAATACCAGCCGTGGCCTGATCTCTTGAAAAGCCTGCATAAGGATCTGTGGGTAAGGAGACCTGGTAATAAAGGTGATATGACATCCCAGTGTAAAAGGCCAGAGGAATTCAAAGGCGCAGCCATAGGCATGTGCCAGCGGCAGAAAAGATACGATGGCATCGCCGGGGTGCAGCGGCATGTTGTTGTTGGCATATACTATATTGGCCACCAGGGCGTTATGCTGAAGCATGACCCCCTTGGTAAAACCGGTCGTGCCTGATGTGTAGCTGATCACGGCCAGGTTTTCATTGGGTATGGCTGCGAGGTAAAAATTGTCAGACTGTGCCCCATAGGGGTACTTCTTCTGATACATGTCCTCCACCTCTTCTGCCTTGTCGGTCAATGACCGGGCTTTCCCATCCGCCAGAACGGAAAAATCGCTCAATGACACGATACCCAGCAGGCGTTCCATCTTTTCCGCTTCAAGTGCATCGAATAGTGTGTCGGCGGCCATTAGCAGACGTGATTCAGAATGGTTCACGATATGATGCACGTCATTGGGTTTGAAATCAGGCAAGATGGGTACCACCACAGCGCCGTAAGTGATCACTGCCAGGTAGGAAATACCCCAGTGTGCCGAATTTGAACCCAACAGGGCGATCTTGTCGCCAGGCCGGATCCCGTAAACCTCAAAACGGGTGTGCAAATGAATAATGTAACCGGCAACATCGCTGTATTGATAGCTTTTGCCGCCATGATCGGATAAAGCCGTGATGTTCCAGTTGTTCCTGATGGCCTTTAAAATAAAACCGGCAAGGTTTTCCTGCATCATACCAGGTGCTGTTTTGCGAATTGAAAAGATGATTTGATGATCCCTGTGGCTGCAAGGTACAAAAATATTCGTTTCGGCTGCGGGTTAAATACAAATTAGCCATCAGAAAATCTATTCCGAAGCTAAAATCCATCATATAAAAGGACTTCTTTGGTTTCGCGTCATTAACCCCTTAGGTTATGTCTCCTCAGCAAAACCCATTGTTGGTTTGGTTTTTGACCTGTTACTGCGAAGTATTGCTTTTAATGTACTGGTAGTTGAGAGACCGGGGCATTTTGCAGCATCTCTTTACCTCAAATAAATCGTACCTTTGCAGATTGTTAAAGATTTGCCTTCAGGTATGCAGATTGACCAGCTTGATCCACAGCGTTATATTCTGATAAAGGGTGCCCGGGTGCACAACCTGAAGGGTGTGGATGTGGCCATAGAACGTAACCGTCTGGTGGTGATCACAGGCCTCTCGGGTTCGGGGAAATCGTCACTGGCTTTTGATACATTGTACTCGGAGGGCCAGCGTCGGTATGTTGAGAGCCTCAGTGCCTATGCACGTCAGTTTTTGGGCAGGATGCACAAGCCGGAGGCTGATTACATCAGGGGCATATCCCCGGCCATCGCCATCGAACAGCGTGTGAACACACGCAATCCACGCTCTACTGTTGGCACGTCGACCGAGGTGTATGAATATATCAAATTGTTGTATGCCCGTATCGGCCAAACCTATTCACCCGTGACTGGTGCTGTGGTGAAGCGCGACAGTGTCACGGACGTGGTGAACCATTGTTTGTCTTTTCCATCGGGCACGATGGTGATGGTGATGGCGCCATTCTCATTGAAGCCCGGGCGAATACCGCAACAGCAGTTGTCTGTTTTGTTGCAGCAAGGGTTTACGCGCATCATGGTCAACAACAATGTTCATCGTATAGAATCCCTGCTATCTGAAGAGGCGGATCCGGGGTCTCTGCAAGATCCGGCCATCATCATTGACCGTTTTCGCATCGATCGTGGAGAGAAGGAGCTCCGCCCGCGCATTGCCGACTCCGTGCAGACAGCATTTTACGAAGGGGAAGGGGAATGCCTTCTGGAATATGGATCGGGCGATGGCACCCGGCGTGAGTCATTTTCCAATCGTTTTGAAAGAGATGGCATGGTGTTCGAGAAACCGTCTGTCAACCTGTTCACCTTTAACAACCCTTATGGTGCCTGCCGCTCTTGTGAAGGTTTTGGCAGCGTCATTGGCATAGACCCCGACCTGGTGGTTCCCAACAAGGGCCTTTCGATATATGAAGATGCTGTTGCTTGCTGGAGGGGGGAGAAGATGGGATGGTGGAAAGAGCAGCTGGTAGCCCAGGCTTACAAATTTGATTTTCCCATCCATAAGCCTTACAAAGCCCTTAGCGAAGAACAGAAAAACCTTTTGTGGACCGGCAACAAATATTTCAAGGGCCTGAACGATTTCTTCCGCATGGTGGAGGAGAACACTTATAAGATTCAGTACCGTGTGATGTTGTCGCGCTATCGGGGCAAGACGGTATGTCCTGCATGCCAGGGCACAAGGTTGCGTAAAGATGCCAATTATGTAAAGGTTGCAGGGCTTTCAATCACTGAGATGGTTTTGATGCCCCTTGACAGGCTGCAGGCTTTCTTTAAAAGCATCTCACTGCCCACCGAAGCGCATGCTGTGGCCCGGCGTTTGCTCGTGGAGATCAACAACCGCCTGGAATATCTGAATGATGTCGGACTTGGATATCTCACGCTGAACAGGTTGTCAAACTCTTTGTCCGGTGGTGAATCGCAGCGTATCAACCTTGCCACCTCCCTGGGGAGCAGCCTGGTAGGATCGATGTATATTTTAGACGAACCCAGTATTGGCTTGCACCAGCGTGACACCCACCGGTTGATCAGGGTGTTGAAGAAGCTGCGCGACCTGGGCAATACGGTGATCGTGGTGGAGCATGACGAGGACATCATCCGTTCGGCGGACCAGATCATCGATATCGGTCCCATGGCCGGCACCCACGGTGGCAGGATCGTTTTTCAGGGCGGGTTGCACGGTCTGTTAAAAGAAAAAGCAAGCCTCACCGCCTGCTACCTGAACCATGAGAAGGCCATCCCCGTCCCGGCTCATCGGAGGAAATGGAAAGAATACATTGAGCTCAAAGGGGTAAGGCATCACAACCTGAAGGGCTTTGATGTGAAGGTCCCGCTGCATGTCATGACATTGATTACCGGTGTTAGTGGCTCCGGTAAAAGTACGCTGGTGAAGAACATCCTATATCCTGCCATGAAAAAAGTCTATGGCGGTTATGGTGAGAGAACCGGTGCGTTTGACGAGCTTGACGGGGACCTCGACAGCTTGCACAATGTCGAATATATCGATCAGAATCCCATTGGCAAGTCATCCCGGTCCAATCCGGTCACCTATCTGAAAGCCTATGATGAGGTCAGGCAACTGTTTGCTGCCCAACCCCTTGCCAAAGCCCGAGGTTACAAACCCGGCTTCTTTTCCTTTAACATTGACGGCGGTCGTTGTCCGGAGTGTGAAGGGGAGGGCACGGTAAAGATAGAGATGCAGTTCATGGCCGACATCGTCCTGGAGTGTGAGGGCTGCAAGGGGTCACGTTTTAAAGAAGAGATCCTGGATGTGGCCTTTGCAGGCAAGACCATTGCTGATGTGCTCGACATGACGGTGGATGATGCCATTGACTTCTTTATGCAGGCCCGGGAGTGTGGTACCATCTGTCAGCGCATCTCCACCCGTTTACAACCGTTGCAACATGTCGGCCTGGGGTATATACGCCTTGGGCAGCCATCCAGCACCCTGAGCGGAGGGGAGGCCCAGCGGGTCAAACTGGCGTCATTCCTTACCAGGGGCATCACCCAGGCAAAGACCCTGTTTATCTTTGACGAACCGACAACGGGTCTGCATTTTCATGATATTGAGAAGTTGTTGACAGCCTTCAATGCCCTCCTCGACAATGGCCACTCGGTGCTGGTGATCGAACACAACCCCGAGGTGATCAAAAGTGCCGACTGGGTCATCGACCTGGGCCCGGAGGGTGGGGATGGTGGTGGGAGCGTGGTGTATGAAGGGACACCGGAGGGGCTCGCGGAATGTNCAGGGTCTTTTACCGGGAAATACCTTCAAGGGAAGCTCTCCTGAATCTGTCCGGTGGCACCCGTTTCACGGGGCCTTTGGGCTGAGGGGATCCCCGCTTTTCGTCCGTTCCGGCCGCAGGATGTAAACTAAACCCTACCGGGATAAACCTTAAGTGCTTCTTCCAGGCATTTCATGGCCTTTTTCAGGTTTTCCACATTGAGCACATAGGAGATGCGTACTTCACTCTTGCCGGCGCCGGGTGTGGCATAGAAACCGGTAGACGGGGCCATCATTACCGTTTGGCCCTCGAAGTTAAAATCTTCAAGCAGCCACTGGCAGAATTTGTCGCTGTCGTCGACAGGCAGGTGCGGATTTACATAGAATGCGCCTTTTGGTGTGGGGCATATCACGCCTTTCATCTTTCCCAGGGCTTCCACCACGGTATTTCTTCTGGCCATGTATTCGGCGATGATCTCTTCGAAATAGCTGTCGGGTGTGTCCATGGCGGCTTCGGCCGCAATCTGACCGAGCGAGGGTGGGCTCAACCGTGCCTGGGCAAACTTCAGGGCTGTTTGCATCACTTCCCTGTTGCGCGAAACCATAGCACCTATACGTATGCCACAGGCGCTGTAGCGCTTGCTGACGGAGTCGAACAGCACCACGTTGTCTTCAATGCCCTCCAGGTTCATAACAGAATGGTGCGTGGTGCCGTCGTAACAAAACTCCCGGTATACCTCGTCGGCAAAGAGATAAAGATCATATTGCCTGACAATCTGGCGTAAGACTTCCAGCTCTTGTTGTGAATAGAGGTAGCCGGTCGGGTTGTTGGGGTTGCAGATCATGATGGCCCTGGTTTTCTCCGTGATGGCTTTTTCAAACTCCTCAATGGGCGGCAGGGCAAAGCCGGTATCTATGGTTGAGATGATGGGCTTGACCTTTACACCGGCGCTGATGGAGAAACCGTTATAATTGGCGTAAAAGGGCTCGGGGATGATCATCTCGTCGCCGGGGTTCAGGCAGGTCTGCATGGTAAAGAGGATGGCTTCGGAGGCACCGGCACCGATGATGATCTCCTCCGGGGAAACATGGATGCCATGTTTGGCATAATAGTCACACATCCTCTGACGGCAGGAAAGGATGCCGGCAGAGTGGCTGTATTCGATCACCTCTACATCAAGGTTGTGCATGGCGTCGATCATGGATTGCGGTGTGGGGATGTCGGGCTGGCCGATGTTCAGGTGGTAAACCTTAGTGCCCCGTTTTTTGGCTTGTTCTGCATAAGGAACCAATTTCCGGATGGGGGACGCTGGCATCCGGCGTCCTTTTTCTGATATCTCAGGCATGATGGAAGTGTTTTATATGACTTGAAAAAAAAGAGTGTGCAAAGCGGCAACATTGCCAGTGTTATTTGAATTCATATGGTGAAGACGACNGTTATTCGATGGGGNTCACTTCGCCTATAACCTTAACCACCAGTGTTTTCTGATATGCATTGGTATGGATGACAACGTTTCGTTCAAAAGGACCAAGCCGTTTTGTGTCGTAACGAAAGCGTATGGTGACTTCTTCATTTCGGGAAACGGGCTCACGGGGCCATGTGGGGATCATCAGGCCGCAGGAACTTCTCACTTTGGCGATCAGCATCTCCTTTTCGCCCCGGTTGCTCAGCTTTATCTCACCTGCAGCCCTGCTGCCGGCTTTCAGGGTGCCCAAGTCGATCACATCGCTTTCCGGAACAGCATAAGGATGGTGTTTTTTGATCCCTTCATCATTGTCTGCAAGCAGGATCAGGGAAAATAAGGTGAAAATTATCAGCGATAGCCATGCACGCAGGTTTGTTTTCATAAAAAAGCACGTATTACTTTGTACCATCATGTCGACCCTATGGGGGTTTTCCGGGGTTTTTTCCGGCATATGTCCATTACGGCGGCGATACGCATCAAGGTGGGGCACCGTCGTTGTGTGCTTACCGCATGGCGGCTTCGATCTCTTCCACCGTGCGCGGTGCGTAACGCGACAGGTTCATGTTTCCCTCTTCGGTTATAAGGATGTTGTCTTCGATGCGCACGCCGATCCCTTCGTATTTTTCGTAAACCGGACGCACTGTCTCCACGAAGGCGTTGAGTTCTTCTTCTGTGGCCAGGTGGCCGAACATCTCATGGATGCCATCGAGCAGCCCGACCATGAAATAGAGGCCCGGCTCGTTGGTCATCACCATGCCCGTTTTGATTTCCCTGCCCCTGATTGCCGGGGTGAGGATATGCTCGTTACGGTTGTCGGTGTCAAAGCCGTAATCGCCTGCGTCATGCACCTGCAAACCGATATAATGGTTTATCCTGTGCTGGATATAAAAGCGTTTTTGCCACCATGAAGAGGTATCAGGGANAAGTCCCATATCGTATAACCCTTCTACAAGGATCTCTGTGGCCAGGTGGTGGCAGTCCAGCATCTGGTGGCCGGGCTTCATCTTTTTCAGGGCTTCATCACTGGCTTTCAGCACCAGTTCATAGATCTTTCGTTGTTCCGGACTGAACCGGCCGTTCACGGGAATGGTGCGGGTCACATCTGCTGTATAGCCCCCCGTGCTGGAAGCACCCACATCCATCAGCAAAAGGTCTCCATCTTCCAGTATACGGTCGTTGCTCGTATGGTGCAAGAGGCAGCTGTTCGGGCCGGAACCGATGATGGAAGAAAACCCGGGTGCCATGCCATTGCGGCGGAAAATGTATTCGATAGAGGCTTGCACTTCATATTCTGCCAGTCCGGGTTGTACGGTTTGCAAAACATACTGATGGGCTTTCACGGTTACCTCCGCTGCATCCTTCAGGTGGGCTATCTCCCAGTCATCTTTTATCACACGGTGCTCATGGAGGACAGTGGCAAGCTCCCTGATTTCCGCTTGTTGTCCCGTCTCTATCAGGACATTTTCAACAGCATCGGTGATACGGTTATCGTCTCCGTGCAGATAAATATTTTTCTTGCCTTTCAGCAATCCCGGAAGCATCTCATTGAAATCATCCATCCCATGGGCTGCCTCGGCGCCATATTTCTCTACGGCACCCTCAAGGCCATATACTTCGCCTGTCCACATCACGGTGTATATCTCCCGGGGAGTGACAAACAGCAGGTATTCCTTTTCGTGGCCGGGGATGATTACGGCAATTCCCCGACGTTCAGGGAAGCCTGTAAGATACCGGAAATCATGGCGTGCCCCTGCCGAGAGGATGACAATGTCGGCATCCAGCGAAGCCAGTATGTCTTTACGGCGTTGCTCAAAAACACCAGGATCGAATCGTGTCACTGTGGGTTCATGGATATACTTTTCCGGGAGTTCTCCCGGCTCACAGGTCGTTTTACGCATGGTGAAAAGGATAAAAATGGCGGCAATAACCATGATCATTACCAGGATTCGCGAAACCACCACATATGTTTTGAGTTTATTTACCTTGGGCATGGGGTGTTTGGATTAGGTTTTCGGGCCACTAAAATAGCAAAGATTATTGAATTGTTTGAATGGCGGTGACTGAATGGATAAAGATTAGGGCATCGTTATGTTGTGGAATCATCATGCGAGGAAGGCGATTAGCACCCCGGCGGCCACGGCTGATCCGATAACGCCTGATATATTGCTGGCCATACAGTATTGCAGCAGGTGGTTCCCCTGGTCGTGTTTTAAGGCGATCTCATTGGCCACGCGCGATGCCATGGGTACTGCGCTGAGACCGGTGGCCCCGATCAGGGGGTTGATCTTTTTCTTCGCGAAGAGGTTGTATGTTTTAACGGCGATGATGCCTCCGGCCACGGAGATGGCAAAAGCGATGAGTCCACCGAAGATGATGCCCAGCGTACGGACGTCCAGGAATGTAGCTGATGTCATGGTGGCACCGACGGCCAGTCCCAGGAAGATTGTAGCGGTATTCAGGACAGGGCCGGTGGCTGCCTCTGTCAGCCTTCCGGTGGCCACGCCGATCTCCCTGATAAGGTTCCCGAACATGAGCATCCCCACCAGGGGTACTGATGCGGGCACGAAGAATGCCACGATGATGCCCAGTGCTACCGGGAAAACGATCTTTACAGCTGTCATATTCCTGATGGTACGCCTGGAAGGATATTGTTTATCCATTGCCTTCATGTTGATGGACAGCTCTTTGCTGGTACACATGGCCCTGGCGATGGGGGGGATGATCACCGGCACAAGTGCCATATATGAATAGGCTGCAATGGCTATCGGTCCCAGCATATGTGGGGCCAGCATGATGGAGATGTAGATGGCCGTTGGTCCGTCGCCACCCCCAATGATCCCCAGGGCACCGGCTTCTTGTGCAGTAAAGCCTACGGCAATGGCCACGAAGAAGACGGTGAAAATACCCAGCTGGGCTGCAGCCCCGAACAAGGAGAGGCGCAGGTTGCGCAACATGGGGCCGAAATCCGTAAGGGCACCCACACCCAGAAAAATGATGGGAGGCAGGAATCCTGTTTTGATAAGCATATAATAGAGGTAGTTCATGATGCCGTACTCGCCGGCAATCTCTACCAGGTTCATGTGCCTGCCATCCTCAAAACGCACCATCTCTTCGGGCACAATGCCCATCCCTGCCCCGGGCAGGTTGGCAAGGATGACCCCAAAACCGATGGGAACCAGCAACAGGGGCTCATATTTCTTTCTTATCCCCAAAAACAAAAGGAAAATACCGATGACCAGCATGAGGATGGCTCCCGGTTGCAACCAGATGTCCCCAAAAGCGGTGATCTCATAAAGCTTCTTTAGTGCGCCCATCTGAGGTTGAAGTTAAGATTTGGGTTCAGGCGTTTTCGAAAATAAAGAGAACATCATCCTCAAACACCTCAGCACCATTGTCCTGAACAATTTCCACAATTTTCCCGGTTTTTTCGCTGCGGATGGTGTTATAGGTTTTCATAGCCTCAATGTAGCCAAGAATATCCCCTTTTTCGATCGTGTCGCCCGCCTTGACGGGTTGTTCCGTTGGCTCTTTTGTCAGGTAGAAGTTCCCTGAGAGAGGGGAGGTGACTTTTTCGATGTCCTTCTCTTTTTTGGGAGGGACATTTTTGGTTGACGTTGTTGCTGCCTCAGGGTGGTTTTGTCCTGCCGCTGTGTTTCCATTGCTATAGGAGACGGTTACTTTAAATTGTTCGCCGTTTACATCCACAATCATGGTGGCGGGTTCGATGCCGGTGGTCCCTGTTTCTTTCACAGCGGTTGTTTTGGGTGCCGGTGCCTTGGCTTTCTGGTAGAGGCCGCCACCTTCCCGGCGTCGTTCTTCCAGGTCCTTCTCGAAGTCTTTCTTCGCTTTGCCCGACTTGTAATTCCTGTATTGTTCGGGGTGCATGGCGAGCTCAAACAGTTCTTCATCGTCTTCACCGTGGTCCCATCCATTGTCATCCATTTCCCTTCGAAACTCGTCGAGCTTGTCGGGGTAGAGCTCCTGTGGATTGCCGGTGAAGAATTCTTTGCCTTCTTTTTCTGCCAGTTCTTTGATCTCTGGGGCCAGCTTGCCGGGCAGTTTGCCCAGCTTGCCTGTGAGCATGTCCCATATATTGTCGGGGATGATCTCCCAGCGTTCGCCTCCTTTGATTATCTGTGTCACGTTCAGCACGGCCAGGTTCTTGACATATTGGCTAAAAGGGGTTACCAGTGGCGGGTAGCCTACTTTGGGCCATATATATTCCACTTCCTGGAAAAGTTTAACAAGCAGCTTGTCTTCGTTGAGCAGTGGCTTATTGTTTTTTTCGAGCCATCTGTTAAGGTCTTTGAGGTTCTTTTCCAGGTCGCTCATCAGCGAGCCCATCATGCCTCCGGGCAGGCCTGAGGAGATGAGCAGTGAGTTCATCTGCCGGTTGGTTGGGGTGATAAAGTAGCCCAGGAAGTCTTCCATGAACTCCTGGTTCATGCTCCGCACCTTCATATAGGCTTTCATGTTGACATCCGGCACATTGTAACCGGCATCTTTGAGCATGGCTTGAACGGCTAGTAAGTCCACATGGCCGGTGCCCCAGGAAAGCGGTTCCATCCCCACGTCGATGTATTCGGCGCCTGCCCTGACAACTTCCAGAATGGAGGCCATTGCGAAGCCCGGCCCTGAGTGGGAGTGGTATTGTATCGCGACATCGGGGTGTTTCTTTTTGATACCGGCAACGATCTTTCCCAGCCAAACGGGGCGGCCGATGCCTGCCATGTCTTTCAGGCATATTTCATCGGCACCGCCTGCGATCACCTTATCAGCCAGATCGATATAGTATTCTATGGTATGTACCGTGGAGAATGTGATGCTGAGTGCTGCCTGGGCGGTCATGCCTGCCTCTTTGGCATAGCGGACGGAATCGATGATGTTGCGGGGGTCGTTCATCCCGCAAAAGATCCGGGCGACCTCCGTTCCCTGGGCATGTTTGACCCTGAACATCAGCTTGCGTACATCGCCTGGTACAGGATGCATACGGATACCATTCAGCGAACGGTCTAACATATGACATTGGATGCCGGCCTCTTTAAATGGTTTTGTCCACTGTCTGAGTGCTTTGTTGGGGTTCTCCCCGAACAGAAGGTTGATTTGCTCAAAGCCACCCCCGTTGGTCTCGATGCGGTCAAAACAACCCATCTCGATAATATGGGGGGCTATGGCAGTCAATTGATCCACCCGTGGCACATACTTGCCTGCCGACTGCCACATGTCTCTGTAAACCAATGAGAACTTTATTTCTTGCATATCCTGTAGGCGTTGAAGTGGGTATATTATGGGATAACCGGTTTAAGGGTGTTTTTCTATCCTGACCACCTTACCCTTCCCTTTGGTCATGGTGTAGACCGCCGCGGTAACGGCTGCAATCTTNCCTGTTCTTGCCGCTGGCGTTTCGACCCCCGGCGCATCCATTTTTAAGGGAGGGGGAGTAAAAAAACGGTTTGTGACCCAGATGATGGCATTGCCTGTGCCTACCACGACAAGCAGCACAAGGAACACTGTCAGCAATCCCAGAATAAATATTTGAAAGGGAAGTCCCATCGTGTATTGTGTTTATGTTGGCCCCCCTTTCCCATATTGCGTGTGCTTCAAGGTCAAAAGCAAACAAAGTGGAACATATCACATCACGTGCTATGCCGCCTGTGTTTGCGTATCAGCCAGTGTGAAAAGAGGGGGACATATTGCACTCATTTATCCTGTGCATGCAAATATACATGAATTTTTTTCATGTGAAATTACACACAGACACATGAAAAACCTCTCAAGGTCTTTCACCCGGTCGTTGCTTGTTTATTTATGTTTATCATTTGTCAAAAGATCGAAAGGTCAGAGAGAGGTTTAAAGGTTTAAAAGTTTAATGGTTTAAAAGCCAATAGCTTACAGCCAATGCCCAAAAGATTCGCTCCATCGTTCCATCGCTCTTCCGCCTACGGCGGTGTTGTACTTTTTCTTTGGCTCCCATCCAAAGAAAAAGCTACCAAAAAGAAAGATCACCGCTTCTGATGCATCTGCTAAAAACCACGGCCTCTTCAGTCTCCGCAGGCAAAGCCGCACGGCACCACCGTATGGTGGTTTTTCTCCAGATTTTTACTGCCGTGCTCGTTGCCTGCTTGCAGATACCCGCCCTGCTGAAGTGGCCTTGTTTTTGACGCAGATCCATCAAAGGCGGATTTATCCCCCCACGGGCCCGATCAATTACGGATTTGTCCGCCCCACGGGCCCGGTCAATTACATGTTTGTGCATGCTTTAC
>SL_3KL_010_SEDDRAFT_10002717_pt1 | contig 16131 bp, 14 predicted proteins | sample SodLakKL_010_SED_2_FD_10381 | JGI IMG/M metagenome (IMG submission 10381) | reverse complement strand
TTTCGATTCCCCCGGCCATGATGGCCAGGGCGGTAAAGTATTCGGCATACCTGTCCCGCTGAATTATCTGGGTGGATATGGGATCCGCCTGAAGCCCGAGTATCCTGCAGGCAATCTTCTCCACCTCTGGTTCAAGATGAGCATAGGTGCCTACTGCTCCGGATATCTTTCCAAACCGGATATTCTCCACAGCAAGGTCCCATCTTTGACGATGTCTTTTGAACTCAGCGTAATATCCCGTCATCTTGAGGCCGAAACTGGTGGGCTCGGCGTGTATGCCGTGGGTCCTGCCCATAACCAGCCGGCCCCTGTGTCTCAGGGCCAGTTCCTTAAGGGTCTGCAAAAGGCTGTCCAGAGCCTTGGAAATGATGCCCCCGGCCCGGTAAAGAAGCAGGGCGTTAGAGGTATCCACTATATCCGATGATGTACAGCCCAGATGGATATACCTGGATGAAGGACCGACCTTTTCTTCAACAGCAGTCAAAAACGCAATAACATCGTGTTTGGTCTGCTCCTCGATTTCCAGAATCCGGTTCAGGTCAAAATCAGCCTTTGACCTGATATTTTCCATGTCTGTACCCGGGATCACCCCGAGTTCATGCCAGGCCTCGCAAACCGCCAGTTCAACTTCCAGCCAGGCCCTGAACCTATTGTCCATAGTCCAGACTCTGCCCATCTCTTCTTTGGTATATCTTTCAATCATGAACGAATACTCTCATTAAATATGGTCTGGGTTATGCTGAAAAAAATGCAGGCACCTATACACAAAAAAAGGCAGCATCATTGCTGCCTTTCCCGGGCTTAACTATCCTTGGATTCTGAGGTGGAAGAAGTGGTTTCGGTTGTTGCGGTTGAGGAATTATCTGACGGTGACGGGGTCTCGGCAGTCTTGGGCTTGCCGTTGCCGTTTCCTGACCCTGGCTGGCTTTTGCAGTAATCGGTCACATACCAGCCGCTTCCCTTCAGCACAAAGGCTGAACTGGAAATCAGCCGGGAAGACACTCCACCGCATACCGGGCAAACCATTTCCCGGTCTTCAAAACCCTTCTGCCATTCCTCAAATATCTGCTGGCAGTCGTTGCACCTGTATTCATAGATGGGCATTTCATTTTCCTCCTTACAGGCTGTATGAAAGAGATATATCTAAGATCATTAAGGAATATGTCAACAAACCTTAATGCATATTAAAAATTTCCAAAAGCTATTCTTTGCCTGCGGCCTTTCTGGCTTCTTTAATTCTTTGTTTCAGTCTTTTTTTGCGCCGCCTTCTGCGACGATCGATTTCTTTATGTCGCTCAATCTTTTTATGGCTTCCCATGCCTTCCTCCTGATTTATCTTTATTTAAACTTGTATAATATTCCTAAAAGACATCGTTTGTCCAGAGTTTTGTTGGGGATTCATAAATTTTTTCAGTCCCCTGTTATATATTGATAAGTTCATAATCCCTGGAGCCAAGACCAAGTCTGGAGGCATACTCCAGGCAATAACGCCCGTTGGTTCCTGGATGAATAAGTCCGAACTTGTCGTCGCCCGGCCGGGCATGGTCGGGAAGCCTGCCCGGAAGCAAAGGCTGGGCCTGATCAACCAGATCCAGACAGGCCTGGTCGATTGCCACCGGGTCTGTGGAGGCCAGGATCCCGATATCCGCGCAGACCGGGGCGTCGCTGAACCCCGGACAGTCACAGTCCGGGGTTACGTTAAAGACATAGTTGATATGCACGCAAAGATCCTTTTTAAGACTAAGGACAGCCCCTGCATACTCGGTCATCCGCTCCAGAAAATCATCAACCTCGGTTTTCCAGTTTATCTGAAGGGCTCCTGTTTTGCAAGCCAGGAAACAGGAGGCGCAGCCCACGCATTTTTCCGGGTCCAGTACGACTTTCCCGGCATCAAGCACAAGCGCGCCGGGTGCGCACACTTCTGTGCACATGGCGCAGCCCAGGCACTTTTTTGGATCCATCCGGGGACCCAGACCGCAGTGCTGAAGCATTTTGCCCTGCCTGGTGGCGCAGCCCATGGCCAAGTTCTTCAATGCGCCTCCGAACCCGGCCAGTTCATGGCCCTTGAAGTGGCTGACATTGACCAGGAAGTCACAGTCAACAATGTCGCCTGCCAGATAAAACTCCTTAAATATCTTTCCCTGGTAGCTGATCCTTCTCTCATTTCCGCTTTTAAGGCCGTCTGCAATAACCACCGGGGCCCCCAGGACATTGGGATCAAATCCATGAGCCGCTGCCTGCAGGTGATGGGATACCGCTTCCCCTCTGTTGCCGATGTACAGGGTATTGGTGTCGGTCAGAAAAGGCCTGGCCCCGGATTTTTTGACAAAGTCCACGATGGGCTTGATCCATAAGGGTGAAACAAACCCGGTGGTTCCTCCTTCTCCAAAGTGAACCTTGACCGCAGTAAGCATGCCCGGAGCCAGCTTTGTTCCAAGTTCAATCTTTTTCAAAAGCTTTTTAATGCGCAGATCAAAGGGCATCCGGCGGGAGGCGTTCAGATTCCAGAAGTATACCTTGCTCATATCCACCCCTTTTTGAAAAAATATCAGGCCGGAGATTTTCTGTCCAGAAACAGAGGGAAAAAACAACCTGCGCGCGTTTCAAGATGAAAACTAATCAGCAACCCTGATCAATGAAAAGCTTTGGGACTGCCCTGTTCAACATGGTTTGTACCAGACGTTCATGCTTTCCATCCGGCCGGCAATGTGGGTGTTGTTGACCAGGGTGCCGGCAAATTCGTAACCCGCCCGGGCAAAGGTGATGTTCATTCCAAAGGAAGCTGCCCTGGCAATGGAAAACAGGGTGATTATTCCCATTTCCCCTGTTTTGCGGGATATCTGATCCAGGAGAATTCCCGCCATGCCTTTGCCCCTGTGTGATGGAAGAGTGGCAAAATCACTCATTTCAGCGGATAATGAGTTCATATCGGTTTCAGCCGAAGCCAGCCCGACAAGCTCACCTTCATATCTGACTCCAAAGTATAATACATTTTTCTGCATGGTTTTCTTCAGGTAGCCGGGATCAAAAACCGGGAAAGGATAGGAATCAAAGACCAGGGAGTAAAGCTTGGCCATATCATCAGCATCGGAAACACCCATCCTGGATATCCGGTAGTGTTGTGATGAATAGTCCCTGGGACGGGTTTTGGCCTTACTCCTGGCGGTTGCCAGAACCTTGCACAGCAAGGATCGGTTTTCCGGTTTCTGCCGCTTTCCATCCAGATAATAACCCAAAAATCCCGCGCCTTCCCCGCCCCTGAATAATCCCGGAACATAAGCCTCGGTAATGTATCCGGCCTGTTCAAAGGGACCGGAATACTTTTCAGGGATCTTTGCAAATATCTTGGTGTATCCCTCTTTTTTCGCCAGGCGTTCAAGATTCTGCACAATATCCGGATAATCCTCAGGCGCCAGATTCATGAGATAAATCCGTTTGTTTAAGGCTCCGTGCTGAATAGTGGAGCCACCCAAACGGGTAATCACATCAGCCGGCATTTTTTCTTCGCTCCATGCGCACGTTTTCACTGGGTGTAAGGCTGCACGTTTCGTCGCTGTCAGCCAGAAGCTTTTCAATGCCCACGCATTGTTCCTCTGCGTCGTCCTCTTTAAGCTGCAGGTTGCAGGATTTGCAGTCGCGGTCGCAGAACTTGGCTTCATAGCTTTCAGGCTCACAATAAGTTGTGATCACTCCCTCAAAGTTGCGCAGGATAATCTTGTTGGCCCCCCAGGAAACTATATAATTGGGCATAATTGGGATCTTTCCTCCTCCGCCGGGCGAATCAATCACATATGTGGGCACGGCAAAGCCGCTGGTGTGTCCACGCAGGCTTTCGATAATTTCAATTCCCTTGCCCACCGGGGTGCGAAAATGCGTTAAGCCTTCGGAAAGGTCGCATTGATACATATAATAGGGCCTGACCCTGTTCCTGATCAGTTTTTGATTAAGGGTCCTGACAAGACGCGGGCAGTCGTTTATTCCGGCCAAAAGCACTGTCTGGTTGCCCAGGGGAATGCCTGCGTCGGCCAGACGGGACAGAGCTGTTCTGGATGTGGCGGTAATTTCCCTGGGATGGTTGAAATGAGTGTTAAACCACAAGGGATGATGTTTTTTGAGCATCAAAACCAGATCATCGGTTATCCGGTAAGGAAGGACAACAGGCATCCTGGATCCTATTCTGACAACGTCCACATGGTCTATCCTGTCCAGTTCGCCTAGTATCCAGTCCAGGCTTTCATCAGAAAGCATGAGGGGATCTCCCCCTGAAAGGAGCACATCCTTTATTTGCGAAGTGTTTTTGATGTATTTTATGCCTCTCAACAATTCTTTTTTGCCGGGCATTGTGTCCTGATCACCCACCTTGCGCTTTCTTGTACAGTGCCTGCAGTACATGGAGCAGATATTGCTGACGTGAAAGAGGACCCGGTCGGGATAGCGGTGGGTTATGCCTGGAGTGGGGCTGTCTTTTTCCTCGTGCAAAGGATCAGCCATATCAGACCTTTCAACAATCAGTTCATTGGGTGAGGGAAAGGCCTGCCTGAAGATGGGATCATTAACATAGTCATCCGGCTCAATAAGGGAAAGATAATAAGGCGTAACCGCCATGGGAAATCTCCGGGTTGTCCGGGCAAAAGCACGTCGTTCAAGATCTGGAAATTTTATGCCTAAAAGCCGTTCAAACTTGTCAATGTCCCGGACTGATTTTTGAATATGCCATTTCCAGTCTGTCCAGCTTGACTTCCAGTCCTGGCCGGACTCTTTGCTCCGGAATGAATCCTTTGCAGCATTGCCGCTGTTTTTCTCTGAATTATCCGAATCCTTGATCAGGGTCTGCCCCAGATCGCTGGTCATCTTTTTGGCAAGTTTGCTGTCTTTGTCGCTTATCCTGTACATGAAAAAAATCCTGTTGGCTTGGAGAACCGGCAGTATTGCCTTTTCTCGAATCCCGGTTTACATCCGCAATAAGTTTTTAGTAAAAACTAATGGTTCACCATGTTGCGAAGCCATGTTTTGGGGCTATCAAAATAATGAGCAGTTCTCTTCAAAAAAGATTATGCGGATGAAAATCAGTGTGGTTCAATTATTTTGTATATATCAATGGACAACTATAATCAAGTCGGCATAAACTTACTGCTTAACTGTCTGGAATAAAAACTTTTTTGCAGGGCTGTCTCTGAAAGCCTGGAAGAGATTATTGAAAAACATGGACTTGCAAGATTGATGGAGGAAGCAGCGGATGAGGAAAAGCTTTCAGTTAATGAGGCCAAAGATTATTATCAATCCTTGAAGCAGCATGTGGAAAGTTGAATCAAGTGCAAGGAACAAAAAAAGTTCAAGGTCAAAGTTTACCCCGTGAAACCTTCTTTCGTTTCACTGTGGCGTATTTAGACATACGTTAGAGTTTGAACTTTTTGTAGCGACGCAGCAATTGGAAGATTTTCAGCCTGTTAACATGATTGAATCCGGAGAATCATGCAGGAATATTTAGTCCAGCGTCCATTAAAGAGAACTCCGGTCCATCCCGGAGAAATCTTGCTCCAAGATGTTTTGAAAACTCTTGGCCTGAGTGTCAGTGAGGCAGCCAGAAGATTAGGTCCGACCCCAAAAACACCATCAAGCGCTTAATTCCGCCAGAAATCCGGCCGCGTTTCTGATTTGAATCCCATCTACATACTGTTCGCGCCTTAAATTCATTATTGCCTGAGTGCACTGTGCGTTTTGAAAGAATTTTTCTCTGAAGAAACTAAAGGACCTGGAAAGAGATTCATCAGAAAGTTTCACTTCAATCATATGCATATCCCCGGAATCATCCAGCAGGGCAAAGTCGATTTCTTTACCGTCTTTGGTCCGCAGGTAATGCAGGTGTACGCCTTTGGCAGTGGTGTCGTTGATAAAATGCACATGCTTGAGCAGAGATACGGCAATAGTATTTTCCAGCTTTACTCCCTGATCCCCAAGCACCAGCCCGGTATCATAAAAATAAAGTTTGGGTTCCTTTAAAATAGAACGGGCGACATTCTTATGATAGGGGCGTATCAGGAAGACAATATACAGACTTTCCAGAATGGATATGTAGTTCTGCACGGTCTGCGGCGCAACCTGCAGATCCCTGGCAATGGAGCTGAAAGAAAGGGGTGAACCTACCCTGGATCGAAGCATTTCCAGGAGAAACTTCATGGTTTTTAGTTCGCTGAGCCTGCCGAATTCCAGAATATCTTCCCTGACAAGGTCAGTGTAATACTGCTTGCGCCACCTGGCGGCATAATCAGCTGAGCCGGACAGACAGGGTTCAGGAAAGCCCCCCAGCTCATTGATTACTTCAAGGGCGTCTTGCGGTGGCATATGACCGGCCAGTTCAGGCACACCAAGGGGCAGCAGGTGATAATGAAAGTACCTGCCTGCCAGGGATTCCCCGCTCTGCCGAAAGGTTTCCATTCTGGCGCTACCCGTCACTAAAACCGCCTGATTCTCTTCCCGCCCGTCAAAAACACCCTTGAGGTATTTTTTCCAGCCTTTCATTTTATGCAATTCATCAAAAATAAGCAGATCAGCGCCAAGCGGCCAGGTTTGTTTTTTTATAATGCCTGCATCCCAGGGCACATCAAAGTTCTGGTATTGGGGCTTGTGAAAAAGGGGGAGAAACTGCCTGGCAAGATACGTCTTGCCCACTTGTCTGGGGCCGGTAATCAGGACCATTTTTTTGGATAGGTCTTCTTTGACCCAGGGAAAGATAAAACGCTTCATTTTGACTTTTTAAATTCACAGTTTATAATAGTCAAGACTTTTTTAAAATACAGTTTAAAATAGTCGACATGTCCACCAAAAAGTAATTGAAAAAGGAATTCGCCCCAGCCAAATTATCTTGTCCATCCGCATATATTATGGCAGGAAATATTCAGGTATTCATATCTGCCTTATCTTTACCTTCCTGAACCTGAGCTTTTAAAACCTGAGAGCCTGCCATGAAAAAACAGTCCCCGGCCCTGGCCTCCAAGGTCATTTTTGCTGCTTTGATGTGGGTGAAAAAGACGTGAAAAATCAAAGTCATGTTTATTGTTTTTCATGCAGTTCCGGTATAATAAAGTACTGGAAAGGCTGGCCGTATAGAGATTCGATCCCTTTGCTTCCAAGAAAAGGCCTTTGGGGAATTCATGTCCAAACGTAAATGCCTGGAAGAATATGACCGGATAGGGATCATCCTGGCCACAGGAGAGAGCAATGATCCCTGATAAGGAAAGCATAACTGTTGAATTCAAAAGTGACAGGGGCAGGCTTTCCGATAAGGAGCTGCTGGCAACCGTGGTCAGCCTGGCCAACACTGAGGGTGGGGAAGTTTATCTTGGCGTTGAAGATGATGGAACCCCAACCGGTCTTCACCCAGAACACCGGGACGTCACCAGCTTGGCGGCATTTATTGCCAACCGCACAAATCCTTCCATCCAGGTCCGAGTAGAACTTATTGAAATAAGACAGATCGTCATCGCAAAAATATCTGTTCCCAAAACCCGCCACCTTGTGGCCACTTCCGAGGGTCTGCTGCAAAGAAGAAGATTAAAGGCAGATGGAACCCTGAAGCTGTCCCTTTTTATCCACATGAGTTCATCCAGCGGCAAACCTCTCTTGGTCTTTTGGATTACTCAGCTTCTCCGGTCAGCAATGCCTCCCTTGATGATTTTGACCCCCTTGAGCGACAAAGGTTAAGGCAGGTTGTTTCCAGGTATAAAGGAGACGAATCCCTGTTGTCTCTGGCTGATGATGAGATTGACAGTGCCCTTGGCCTTACAGTCCGTGACATGGCTACCGGGAAACTTGTCCCGTCCCTGGCAGGTCTGCTTGTTTTGGGCAGGGAAGCAAGCATCCAAAGCCTTGTATCTGCCCATGAAGTGGCTTTTCAGGTTCTGGGTGGCACAGAAGTCAAGGTTAATGTTTTTTTCAGACATCCTTTGCTTAAGACTTTTGAAACTGTCCTTGAAAAGTTCCAGGCCAGGGTTGAAGAAGAAGAAATTCAGTTGGGACTTTTCCGGGTTCCCGTGCCAAACTTCGAGCCTTGCGCTTTCCGTGAAGCTTTTGTCAACGCCTTGATTCACCGGGATTACAGCAGGCTTGGAGCAGTGTACATCCGCATTGACAATGACGGATTGAGTGTAAGCAATCAAGGGGTATTTGTTGAGGGCGTGGCTCTGGACAATCTTCTTACTGTGGAGCCAAGGCCGCGCAATCCCTTGTTGGCTGACATAGTAAAAAGGATAGGTCTGGCTGAAAGAACAGGGCGTGGAGTCAACCTTATTTTTCAGGGGCTTCTTCGTTATGGCCGCCCTGCTCCTGACTATAGTTCCAGCAACAGTACAAGCGTTGTTCTCAAAATGAGTAATGCTGCTGCTGATACCGAATTTCTGCGTATGATCCTTAATGAAGAAAGCAGAAGCAGCGCTCGTCTTCCTCTTGATTCGCTGATTATTCTTTCTAAGTTAAAAGATGAAAGACGCCTGGACATATCCTCTCTGGCCCGAAGTATTCAAAAAAGTGAACCGCATGGCCATGTAAACGTGATTATTGCCATATCAGATATTCCGGCAGCCCGGTTTTCAGCTGATAATATCACTCAGGCATTTAGCGACTTATTCATGAAATCCTGTCTGAAAAAACAAGAAAGTTACGAACCACAAAGACACGAAGAGCACAAAGTCTAAGACAGTAAGCAGGATATTTTTTGAAAATCGGGTAACGGTTTTCAAAAAGGCTGCCTTTTCATTTTCCGACTACCCGGCAAATGAAAAACTAAAACCCTTTGTGTTTTCTTCCTTTTTGCCCTTTGTGCCTTCGTGGTTCACTAATCTTCTTCTTTGGGTTGCGGGCATTGCCCGCGTTAGAATGTTTAATGAGATTGCCGATGGTCTGTTCTTATTCTCCGGCTATGGACATTTGAACTGTTGTGACCTAAGCATGTTTACCAGATTAGTATGTTTTGATCCGGCCGGATCTTGCAAGTAAGAGAATAAAGTTACAGACAAATTAATCCTAGCCAGCCATTATTTCTTCAGCTAATTTTTTCATCCCATTTACCAACGATAGCCACGGAAATATACCATGCCCAGAAACGCAAGATTCATAATGCCTGGCAGACCTATTGTATCCCAAGTTATATCCAGAACCGCCATGGCTGGCTTTCCAATGGGAGATATTAAGGGATTATTTATATTTACTGTAATAATAATGACATAGGAATTGCTGGATGGTACCAAACTTAACTACTCCAATGAGGTTATTTTTATCAAACAGAATGGTGGACTGAGTACGTCTTTCGTAGCACTTGCAGCACTATGCTGGGGACTGTCAGGCGGGATTGCCGGCATTCTCACAGCCCAGGGCTGGAATCCGGTTGTAGTGTCGTTCTACTGGGGCGCCATCGGGCTTTTGGTCGTTCTGGTCTGGCTAGCGTTGCGTCCACGCGGCAGCGGACTAACAAGCAGCAGACTATGGTTCTGGTCGGTTATTGCCGGTGTGGGCGTAGCCGGCAACCTGGCATTTTATTTAGTAAGCATTGCGGAGGGCAGTGTCGCGGTTGCAGTGACCCTGATGTACTGTGCACCGGTGTTCGTTTATCTCGTGTCCTTCATGCTCAAGCTCGAAAGACCGGCTCTGTTCAAGTGGGCTGCTATCGCTATGGTAATGCTTGGCGTGGTGCTGCTCACAGGCATCTACGAGGGCGGAGCTGGTGAGGTCACACCCATCGCAGCCGGTGCCGGGTTGCTTTCCGGCCTGTCCTATGCGGTATTCATCTTCGGATTTAAGTATGCGGCTCCCCATGGCAGCCCGCAAGCGATTCTTGTGATAGCCTTAGCTGTAGTCACAACCATACTTATGTGGATGAGCGATGCGGATCAAACCCTGGCAGTGCTGAAAGCGCCGATTTGGCCTTTGTTCGTGGTCTTGGGGGTGCTTGGCACCGGCTTGTCTTTTATTCTCTATATCGTCGGCCTGAAACATACCACACCGACTGTAGCGTCTATTGTAGCGATGGTCGAGCCAGCCACTGCTTCGCTATTCGGCGTTGTTATTTTAAAAGAAACCCTGGCCTCGCCCCAGGTCTTCGGCATGGGACTGATTCTGGTCACTGTTACTGCACTGAGTGTATATTCAAGCGCTCAAAATGAGCCTCGTATGACTAAACCACTTGCTTAGTAGTTTCCATCAAATCTTTTGGGTCTTTTGGGGTCTGACCTAACCATATTTTTGAAATAATTGAGTAAATGGTCTCTGCAGGGCCTAAAAATTGCCTTAGGATGCCTTAAAAAAAGCTAAATGCACACTGCAAAGAATGCAAATGGATGAAGGCTGACTGAAATGCAGCAACAACCGGCAATTAGTCATTACTCCACGGCACACATTGCCGGAAAAAGAAATAAAAAATGAACAAAGTATCCTCGTGTATCCTGGATTGTCCAGACTCCTGCTCTTCTGGTGTACAGCCGGAAGATGCTGATTCAGGGTAACCCTGATCATCCCTTTACCAGGGGTTTTATCTGTCCCAAAGGAAAAAACTTTTTCAAACGCATCCATTCCCCGAAACGCATCACCCGGCCAATGATCCGGAGGGGAGCATCTTTTGAGCCCACCACCTGGGACAAGGCTTTGGATATCATAAGCCAGACGTCTTGACGGTCTGCGCTCCAGACCTGAAAGCATACTTCATGTGCGCGGTTACGGATACCGCGGGGTACTTGCCCAGGCAAGCCTTAATTTTTTCGCTGCTCTTAATTCGTCCCAATTGTATGGCTCCCTGTGCGATGAAGCCGGAATTGAAGCCTGTGTCCGCGATTTTGGAAGCCTGAACCACAACAATCCTCAGGAACTGCTCAATGCTTCCCGGATAGTCAACTGGGGCAGAGATCTTGCCAGGTCATCCATGCATACCGGGGCCTTTGTGTCCCAGGCCAGAAAATCTGGGGCCACGGGCTTAAACATATCCCCTGAAGGAAAATCCGACAAGTCACTTTATGATTATAATATCCTTATCCGGCCCGGATGTGACCGTTTCCTGCCTGCGGCAATAATCAGAATGCTTGTTGATTCCGGCAAGGTCAAACCTCGGCTGGTGGCGCGAACCGCCAACTGGCCGTCTTTTCAGAGCACGCTCCTTTCCGCGGGTCTGTCTGTTCTTCTGTCCGCCTGCCAGGTTTCAGCTGCTGATGCCCGCCGTTTTTTTAATGGTATGCCGGGCCGGAGCCAACAGCTTCCCTGATCGGCTGGGGGCTGCAAAGGCATGTCTTTGGAGGCCAGAATGTGCGGATGATCAATGCCCTGGCTCTTCTCTCAGGAAACATGGGCATCAGCGGTGGGGGTTCTTATTTCAACATATCCTCAGGAAGAAACCTGGGACAATGGACCTGTCAGACCGCAGGCAGGCCACCCGCAAAAATAAATCGCAGGAAACTTGCACATCATAATATTGGCCGTGAAATAGAAAAATCCAGGCCGGAAATAGAATTTATCTGGGTCGACGGACATAACGTTGTTAACCAGGTCCCGGACAGCCGGAGAACAGCCAGGGCCTTTGAAAAGCCTTTCGTGGTCTGCGTGGACGGTTTCTTTAATGATACAGCCATACGCTCAGACATAATCCTTCCTCCAGCCTTTATGCTGGAAAAAGAGGAAATCCTGGGCTCATGCCTGCACGATTATGTGAATTATTCAGCCAAAGTGACGGAACCTCTCGGCAGTTGCAGAAGCGATTATGAAATGCTTAGAGACTTGGGACAACGACTTGAAACTGCGGTTATATTTCCCAGAACCAGGGAATGTCTTGAAGCCGGACTCAGATCTCTGAGTGTCTGCCTTGAAGATCTGGTGCATAAGGGTTTCGCTCTGTCTGAACGTCTTCATATCGCCTATCAGGACCTGATCTTCGATCACCCTGACAAGCTTTACCGCCTCCCGGAAAACCTGGACCCTGAGCCCGAACCTGAATCAGAATTCCCCTTGCGTCTTCTTTCTCTGATCCGGGGCGGATACATGCATTCCCAGATACCTGAAGCAAAACAGCAGGGGCTGCCCAGGGTATTCATTTCCAGTTCCAGTGAACTGGCAGAATTTATTAATCCCTGCAGGAAATCTTACCTGGCAACCCGACTGGGCCGAATGCGGGTGGAAATACGCCCCCTGGACGACCTGCACCCTGAAACGGTAGTCATCCGAAGGGATGGATGGATCAAATTCGGTCATGGACCCAACATGCTCATTGAACCCCGAAAAACGGACATGGGAGACTGCGCGGCCTTTTACAGCCAGCCCTGCCGCATTGAACAGCGTTGACTTCTTTCTTTATCGCAACATCGGAAGAATATGGGACAAGTTTATTAAGTTGACTGTTTCCCCTCTGCCTCTATCTTTGCCCGGCCAGAGTCTATACCCGAAAGAAAGACGGCCGGATCAACGGCGCCTATGAAGGATGCCTGGATTGCGGGTCATGCCGCATAGGATGCCCGGAAATGAATATAGAATAGAATTTTCCCAGAGGTGGTTACGGGGTGCGGCACAAGTTCGGATGACAGCACAAGACCCGGCCGTGTGGCTGATAAAGGGGGAAAAGCCGGTGCCGGGCTATGGATTATATTTTAAGCCTTCTTAACAGCTGAGCGTTAATCGTGACCACTACCGTGCTGGCAGACATGAGTATGGCCCCTGCCGCGGGAATAAGCAGGATTCCCGCCCAGGCCAGAACGCCCGCGGCGAGGGGAATGGCCACAATGTTATAGCCTGCCGCAAACCAGAGGTTTTGAACCATTTTACGATTACTGGCCCTGCTCAGGGTCACGATTCTCGTCACATCCCGGGGGTCGCTTCGAACCAGCACAATGTGTCCTGCTTCCACGGCCACATCCGTTCCAGCACCTATTGCCACGCCGATATCTGCTGTTGCAAGTGCCGGAGCATCATTAACCCCGTCTCCCACCATTGCAACCCGGTTTCCTTCTTTCTGCAGTTCCTGAATTTTCTTTGCCTTGTCTTCAGGAAGCACTTCAGCAAAGACCGTGTCAATGCCAAGCTCTTGCGCGACACCATCCGCCACAGACCTGGAATCACCGGTCAGCATGGCAACCTTAATATTAATCCCGTGCAGGCTTTTGACTGCCTCTTGAGACTCGGGCCTGACTGCATCAGCAAGAGCAAATACTGCTTCGACTTTGTTTTCGCGGATAAGATAAACTACAGCCTGTCCTTTTTTTTCAAAGTTGCCGGTTGCTTTTTGAATTTCATCCGGCAGTTCAATATCAAGCTTTTTCAGCAATGCAGGGCCGCCTACTTTAAGAGTGCTATTCTCTACTTGAGCCTGCACTCCATGGCCTGGAAACGATTTGAAATCGCGGGATTCGGGCAGGCTTATATCCATTTCCCGGGCGCTCTCAAGCAGAGCACGGGCAATGGGATGTTCAGAGTCATGCTCCACTGCCGCGGCCAGTCTCAGTGCTTCCTTTTTATCAATTTCTCCGGTGACGGCCGTTTCAACCACCCGGTGTTCACCCAGAGTCAGTGTTCCGGTCTTGTCAAAGACCACAAAGTCCAGTTTTCTTGCTTCCTCCAGGCCAATCCGGTCGCGTACCAGGAGACCGTTTTGCGCGCCAAGGCTTGTGGAGATGGCGATTACAAGGGGCACAGCCAGACCGAGGGCGTGAGGACAGGCAATTACAAGCACGGTAACCATCCGGGTGATGGTAAAATCAAGGGAGGCTCCAAACAACAACCAGGCAGTAAAAGTCAGAACACCAGATCCGATAGCAGCTAAAGTGAGGTAAAAAGCTGCCCGGTCTGCAAGGCTCTGAGCCCGTGAACGTGAGCTTTGAGCCTGTTCAACCATCTTCATGATTCCTGCCAGTGCTGTTCTATCACCAACACCTTCCACTTTTACCCGCAATGAACCGTCACCGTTCACCGTGCCAGCGACCACCCTGTCACCAGACTTTTTCCCCACCGGATTGGATTCTCCGGTTACCATGGCTTCATTAAGAGAACTTTTTCCGCTTTCCACGATACCATCGGCAGGAATCCCGGCCCCGGGACGGATCAGAATGAGATCACCCTCCTTGAGTTCACTTACTGGCACCTCTTCGGTCTGATCATTATCAAGCAGTCTTACTGCCTTGTCAGGCAACATTTTTGCCAGTTCTTTCAATGAGCCCTGTGCCTGGGAAATGGAGCGCATTTCAATCCAGTGTCCCAACAGCATTATCGTAACCAGGGTTGCCAGCTCCCACCACAAAGCATGTCCTTCAAAGCCGAAGGTGACGGCAAGACTGTAGATAAACGCCACACTGATCGCCAGAGCAATAAGTGTCATCATCCCGGGAAGACGGTCTTTCAGTTCACGGGCAGCTCCTTTTAGAAATATCAATCCACCGTAAGAAAAAACGATTGTTCCGAAAAAAGCAGGTATCAGATCAGATCCGGGAAATGTGGGAGCAGTGTATCCAAACCATTCCTGAAGCATCGGCTCCCAGATGAGCGCGGGTACTGTCAGTGCCAGGCATATCCAGAATCTGACGCGAAACATTGCAACGCTGTGTCCAGCATGTTTATCATGGCCGGTATGCTCAGAGTCATGGTCATGGGTTTCATCGGATTTCACCGCATTGTGTGTATCTCCGGTTTTGTCATGGTCAACTGATTTTTTTGATGGGAGCTCATGATTTTCGCCGGTTTTTTTTTGATTGTTTTTTGATTTCATTTTCACTTCTTATAAATAAAAAATTTGGCTCTTCGACGTTAGCCGTGGATTCTGTTCAAATCCACTCATTATTGTCGAGGAACCGGATTAATATCTCTCTTATCAGCGTATATCAGCGCAATCAGCGGCTGAAAACTCTTTATCTTTGCCCTGATGCTTGAAGAATGAAGCCAGAAGAATTTAACCGAAGATCTTGCAGATCTTCGCAGATGGGATAATCCCTTTTTCTGCTGCGGGGCAGCAGCTAAAGAGGGTATCTCTCGCCCACCGGCATCTATCTTCAAGTCAGCTTCTGCCATCTTGATGGAAACAAAGCTTTAGTTAACCTTTGCAGACGCCTTGCATGTCCATCAAGAGATAGGTGCCGGGTGTGGCAATCTCATGATATCTGACTGAGAGATTACTAAGCTTCCCTCGCAATGACATAGAAAAAAATATCTAGATTTAAAAAAATATAAATTCCGTTTTCCAAACTGTCAAAGTGAAAAAGATAAGAAAGAATAAAGGGACATTATGTTGCCAGTTTAGTTATGTTGTCAGTTCCCAGCTGTATCCCGCATACCCCGCCTGTTTTTTCTTTAGGTTTTTGATTTTTAAAGTACCCTGCATATCCCGCGCTTTGAAATAAGGAACCAAGAGACAGGAGTCAGGTTTCAGTCACCAGCACTGGCTCCGGCTTTCTTGCCCCCCCCTGGACTTTTCCATTCATTTTTCTTCCCTTCAAAAATACAACCTGTCTGAGCAATAGCTCATGGAGGTTGTATGACCAAGAAACGCTGTAAATTCTACCGCTGTCTTTTCATCCCCACTGCCCGTAATCCCGATCAAAAGTATTGCTCCAAGGCTGATTGCCAGAGGGCGCGTAAACGCCGGTGGCAAAAAATGAAGATGCAGGGTGACGAGGCCTACCGCTTGAACCAGAAAGATGCCCAGAGGCGGTGGAGTGAGAAGAATCCGGACTACTGGCAGAATTACAGGGAAAACAACCCGAACTATACCGGAAGCAACAGGGAAAGACAGCGACATAGAAACCGGTGCAGGCGGGCCTTTGGATCCATTTCCAGAGAGTTTGCAAAGATGGACGCGTTATCAGTCCAAAACAATGATATATCAGGTTTTTATGGCCTTATTTCTGTCCAGGATCTGCTGATTGCAAAGATGGACGCGAAAATCGTGAAAATTACCGAAGTATCAGATGCTTACGCCTAAGTTGGTTTTGATTGCAAAGAGAGGACTCGATATCTTTTTCTCCCCAGGCGGTGGTAAGAACGTAATACAAGGGACAGGTTCATATTGGTAAGAACGTAATAATACAAGGGACAGGTTCATATTGACAAGCAAGGCCAGCTTCTATTAGAGATAACTTCAACCCAGCAACCACAAGCCTTACTGGAGGTTCATTATGCCCA
>SL_3KL_010_SEDDRAFT_10002716_pt1 | contig 16135 bp, 14 predicted proteins | sample SodLakKL_010_SED_2_FD_10381 | JGI IMG/M metagenome (IMG submission 10381) | reverse complement strand
AATCATCCCCTCCGCCAGCCGGCGGAGGGACTTTTTCACCACGAAACTTTACAACATGAAAATATACATCCACACATCCGCACTTAAATCCGGCTCAGAAAATCTGCTTCCGGGCGGAGCTTTGTTTGGGCTTAAGTATCTGACAGAATCCGGTATTGAACTCTCTTTTGATGAATCGGAGCTTAATACGAGCCGGCTTGGACTTCTTAAAAATGAGGAGATTACAAACGCAGGTTTTGAATATGAAAAAGCCGATGGGCTGATCAAAAAAGACAAAAGCCTTCAGTTTGTAGCTGATGATAAAGTGATTGAGGAGGCTGAAAACTGGATCAACCTCAGCCGCGCGATACTATTCCCTTCACGGAAAGCAGAAATAAAGAGAACCACAAAAGAGACCGACATATACGTATCCATCAATCTTGACGGAACGGGAAAAAGTAAAGTCAGTACCGGGCTTAACTTTTTTGATCATATGCTCGATCAAATTGCCCGCCACGGACTGATTGATCTTGAACTTACCTGCAAAGGTGATCTGGAGGTGGATGAACACCACACAATTGAAGATACAGCTATTGCCCTTGGAGAAGCTATTCGCAAGGCCATATCTGATAACAAAGCTGGCATTCAGCGATACGGGTTTGTTCTGCCGATGGATGAAGCTCAGGCAACCGTTGCAATTGACCTGTCAGACCGCCCTTTTCTGAAATGGGATGTCGCACTTAAGCGAGAGTACGTAGGTGATTTCCCTAACGAGATGTTAGAACATTTTTATTACACTCTTGCCATGAACGCAAAGGCAACATTGCATGTTAGTGCAAGCGGAAAAAATGAACATCACATCATTGAAGCGGTGTTCAAAGGCTTTGCACGGGCATTACGCTTTGCAGTAAGCCGCAACGAAAGAATTACGGGCATTCTCCCTACAACTAAAGGAACAATTTAAGTGAGAACGCAAAACGCAGAAGATAAAAGTTGCAAGCATTCAGCTGTCAGCTGACAGCAATCAGCATTTTCTTCTTACTTTTGCGTTCTGCGTTCTCTCTCAACCTATGATCGGTATCATCAAATATCAGGCAGGCAACCTCGCTTCTGTATCGAATGCGCTCGACAGACTTGGGGCAAAATATTTCATCTCAGATAAAATCGAGGAACTGGAAAAAGCGGATGGAATTATCTTTCCCGGTGTGGGGCATGCTGCGGCAGCAATGGATGACCTTCGCTCGCGTGATCTTGATGTCTGGCTCAAAAACACAAAAAAACCGGTTCTCGGTATTTGCTTGGGCATGCAGCTGCTTTATGAATCATCGGAAGAGGGAAACTGTGAAACCCTCGGAATTATTCCCGGCCGTCTTAAAAAGTTTGATGCCTCAAAAGCCAAAGTGCCCCATATGGGATGGAATGTGTTTGAGCCGCTGGTTGAACATCATCTCATTAAAGGGATCGGCAACAATCAGTTCCTCTATTATGTGCATGGCTATTACGCACCGGCAAACGACTACACCCTGGCTACATGCAAATACATCAAAGATTTTGCAGCAGTTGTAGCCAAAGACAATTTTATGGGTGTGCAGTTTCATCCCGAAAAATCAGGTCAGGTGGGATCCCATCTATTGCAGAATTTTCTGGATATGGTTAATGGGCGTATGCAAAAGACGGCTGCAAATTAAGTACTTGGACAACAATTTTATCATGAAATTGGGCAAAGTGCCTCCTCTTCCACGCAATGAGATCCTTCGACTCCACTCGTCGCTTCGCTCCTTATTTCGCTCAGGATGACAATTGCGTGTGGGGCAGTGGCGGCGCATTCAACCCATTATTATGCATGGCTTTGTCCTGCGCCGCCCATCATTACCAACAACCCATTTCATCCTGACGCCGGGGCTTTCCCGGCGGAAGGATCTCCTTGCGTTGGAGTAGCCGGAGTTGGTTAAAAAGGTTCGTACTTTAGATTCAACCATCCCCAATCCATCCTTGGATAAGGAGGGGAGCTTTTTACCGAATCCATGATAGATTTTATCCTGATTTCATACTCTTTCCTCACCAACCCATGTTTTTTCGGCGCTCATTGATGAGATCCGTGTATTTCTCTTTCAGTTCGTTTGATAAGAAGCTTTTCGCAACCAGATTATGAAACTCTGATGATTCCTTTTTTACCTTCTCAATAATATTTTTAACTTGCTTAGATGTTAAACCTATAAGAAGGCCAAATTTTGGAAATGATTTTTTTGTGAATTTTCGCTTTTTCCCGCCAACTGTGAGTGCGAGTTCTTCCGGGTCATACTTTTCTGATATAACCAATCTTGTGGATAGCAGATCATATCCTGCCGACAGCTTCCATCCCAGTTCCTGATCTTTTATCAATGAAAAGTTTTTTAAATGCATATCACTGTTGCCGGTTATATAGCAGAATAGCACAAGCTCAAAATAACGTGTCAAATCATAAATTGGATTTTCGGAATACTTTTTTATGATTTTTGCAATCTGTTCATGAGATCCTTTGTACTTGTCTTCAGTCAATCTTTCTGTGAGCTGACACATATCTTCCATTGCATACTTTTGTCCATCACTTCCTCTGTCTATTCGTCTCGTTACATATGATAGCTCACCCGATTTTAAACGAACCAGTCCAAATGGTACCGTCTCAATTCCTGAATATTTTGCAAGCATCATTGTGCAATGTTCATTTTCCGGTAGTTCTTTCCATCGGTTTGATGGTGGTTTTAAAATATACATCCCCCATAAACCAACGATGGTCAGTTTATTTGACTCTTTTACCTGTCTGTCAATTTCAAGTGAAAGCTTTGCCTGAACACCGGGAACAGTCACTTTTTGCCGAACTATATTTTTCGCCAGCTTAGTAAGATCATTAAAACTGTAATCCAACACCGGTGGCCTGTTATTAGCAAAAAGTTCTTTCAGGCACGTATCGTGATATTCATTCCCATTCGAACAAACTTCGGAACAGATCAAACACCTACTCATATCTCCCTCACACTTACATTTCCTATCGTATCATAGCAGCTCACCAACAAAATGCCCATTCTATCTTTAGGATTTACTTTCCATGTTTGCTCAACAACATCTAACAACCAACCTTCGGGTATAAGACCGTCAAAAAATGGAAACAAGACGTTTGATTCATGTGATTGCTTACTAACCGGCAGCGTTAGACTAACCGGAGCTGGATTAGGTTTTGACAAATAATCAATATCATACGCAAAAAGGTACCCTGTTTCTGTTTCCTGAAGTATTCCTGCTTTTTCTGAATCAATAAATATTTCTGCTTTTCTATAACTCATCTCTGTCTGTAATTTTTATTGGGCCAACCTTGTAGCCAAAAAGAACTAGAACCTGATTAACTTTATTTAACTGAAGAGACTCTTTACCTTGTTCAAGATCTCTTATAAATCTAAGTCCGACACCAGCCCGTTCTGCAAGATTTTTTTGGGTCAGTCCAAGCTGCTCTCTTCTTTTTTTCACAAATTCGATTATTTCAGATGTCTCAGATTTCATAATTATACCTTAACGGGTATATTTTTGTTCTTTGTTTATTAATTATACCTTTTCGGGTATAAATTGTCAATATTTTATTTTACTATACCCGTTCGGGACTCTTGTGCATTTTATGGTAATCCATACATCCATGTTTATAAAATAGAATACGTATCTTTAGTCTCTATAAATGTAACCGAAGAAATTGGAATGAAAATTATCCCAGCAATTGACCTGCTCGACGGACAGGTAGTACGCCTTCAAAAAGGTGATTACGCAACAAAAACAATCTACAACCATCTGCCGCTCGATGAAGCTGCAAAATTTAAAGCTGCCGGTTTCAGTCACATCCATGTGGTGGACCTGAACGGGGCAAAAAGCGGTGAATTTCATAATCTGCCTATCATCCAGGAAATCATGAAAACTACCGGACTTTCGGTACAAACCGGCGGCGGTGTTCGTTCACGAAAAGATATCGACCTGCTGCTTGATGCGGGTATCAGTGGAGTAATCTGTTCATCGATGGCAGTAAAAAAAACGGACGAATGGCTGCAGGCAATCAAAGATCATCCGGATAATATGATCCTGGGGCTGGATCTTAAGGACGGCAAAATGGCGTATGGAGGCTGGCTGGAAACTTCAGACAAACCGATTGAAGAATTTCTGAACCCGATGATTGATGCCGGCCTGCAAACAGTGCTGAGTACCGACATTGGCCGGGACGGAATGCTGAACGGACCCAACACAGAAATGTATAATGATTTACAAAAACGGTTTCCATCCCTGAACTGGATCGCATCCGGCGGCGTGGCAAAACTGGACGATCTGATAACACTCAGCAATAACGGGCTCTATGCAGCCGTAGTCGGCAAGGCATACTACGAGGGCAACATCCGGCTTGATGAATTGGCAGCGATGAACCACTGATTTCACTGATTTCACTGAATTCGCTGTCATCAGTGAAATCAGTGGCAACTAAGAAGGATCACGAACAATGCCCATAAATAGGTTTGTGCCGCTTTCTCTTTCATGAATAATAAATACGAACGGCCGGTCTACGATCATTTCCGGGGGCGCGGATGTAAATCCTATTCCTACACTGGTTACTGCTGCAGCTTCGGTACCTTCTTCATCCACACTTATAAATGTTTTATGTTTCACCTCATCGATATACAGGTTGTCAGGAGAGATATCGGCAATTCCGCTAAAATCAGCTTCCCATTCATCAAAAGCGATTTCCATTCCCATCGCCTTCAGGATATCGTTGTATTCTATTTCGTACTCAAATTCGAATTTGGGCAGCTGAACGAGCATGTCGCGTGAATCGACCGTGAGATTGGAACGCCAGTTTTCGAGATTTGGCCGTGTCACTTTCTCTTCCACAAACTCGTTAACCGGCATTTCCGCATCTGAGGGCATTAATACCGACATAGTGGAAAGGCTGTCGCCATAGGGAAGTTCAATCATCTTAACATCCTCCGAAAAGTGAATGGCAAAACGGCCTGTCTGGTGCATCATGTCCACTTCTTTGGTCTCACCGGTTTCAAGATGAAAATCTGCTCTATGAGTATCTTCAGCATCAAACGGCCGCAGCCAGTCGCCTTTAAAATAGAGCGCATTGATCAGGTACATCGCTATATCTTCAGGAATTTCTTCGATAATTTCTTCAATCAATCCTTCCGTATTTTCATACACCCACTCATTGATGATATCAACCGCGGCCGGATCATTGAAATCGAGTCCTTCAATTCGGGCATCGAAAAAATCACGCATCGCTTCCAGAAACTCCTCTTCAACCGGCAGTCCCTCTCTGTACCAGATAGAATTGGTAATTTTGACAGTTACATCCGGATCAACCGTAACGAGCAGATTAATCAATGATTCAAACGCCTCATTAATCTCGTCAAGCTCCATTCCAGAAAGGTAAAGCACCTCTCTCATATCCTCATACGTTTGCCCTTCTGCCCCGTTTAGCGTCATTGCCAGGGCCATGGAGATGCTGAGCGGAGAAATCATCAGATTCTCATATTCGGTTTCCCAGGAAACGGTTTGGCGGAAAATATCATAACTAAAGGATTGATCGGCTTCGATCAGTGATTTTTCCAACACTGTCAGCTCTCTTGGCAGTTCACCCGAAGGACCCTCAGGCCCGGTTATGTTGCTGTCACAAGTGATAAATAGTAGCAATCCTACTAAAAAGACGGCGAAGCTCTGAATAGAATTCATGATCAAATTTTTTAGTTGTTTAATATAACGATTGCCAAATACCGTAAGTATCAGTCCTGCTTACATATATAGTACAGACTAAAACAAGGAGATACCTATTGCCACGCTATTAAAACTTTATCTTTTCAGTAGCATTGTTAAAGTTTGCATAATACCCGGTTTTGGATCTGAATATTATTGCTCAGTTCTTCAGTTTCTCTCAGCATCTGTTTATCTTCATCACCTCAATCATGCTTACAAAACGAATCATACCCTGCCTTGATATTAAAGACGGGCGCACTGTTAAGGGAGTCAATTTTGTTGGCTTGCGGGATGCAGGCGACCCGGTGGAATTGGCGCGCAGGTATACGGATGAGGGAGCCGATGAACTGGTGTTCCTGGATATCACGGCAACAAAGGAAAAACGGCGCACCCTGGTGAATCTGGTGAAAAAGATCGCTGCCGAAATTAACATCCCGTTTACTGTTGGCGGAGGAATCAGAACTGTAGATGAGATTGAGGAAATCCTGAAAGCCGGTGCCGATAAAGTTTCGCTAAACAGTGCAATAGTTAAAGATCAGGAACTGATTACACGTGCCTCAGATGCGTTTGGATCGCAGGCTGTTGTAGCTGCCGTAGATGCCAAGCGAACCGGTGATCACTGGGAAGTGTATATTAAAGGCGGCTCTGAACCCACCGGACTGGATGCCCTTAAATGGATTTTGAAGTGTGAAAAGCTCGGCGCGGGCGAAATACTTTTAACAAGTATGGATCGCGACGGCACCAAATCGGGTTTTGACCTTGAGTTATTGCAAGAAGTAAATAAACACGTTACCATACCCGTAATAGCCAGCGGTGGCGCCGGAACCATAGAGCACTGCTGCGAGGCGATAAAAAAAGGAAATGCCGATGCTGTGCTGGCTGCAAGTATTTTCCATTTCCGGGAAATCGAAATTGAAACATTAAAACAGAAAATGGCCGAAGATGGAATCGAAGTCCGTAGGCTGTACAATAAAGAAACCCAATAAAGATGGCAATCAAAGAAGAAGTAGAGTTTTTATATGATCTGGAACGCTTACTAATTGAAAGAAAAGCAGACAAACCAAAGGGCTCTTACTCAACAAGGCTTTTCAAAAAAGGAATCGATAAAATTGCGCAAAAACTCGGAGAAGAATCGGTTGAGCTGATCATCGCTTCTAAAAACAAAAAAGATTCTGAAGTGATTAATGAATCTGCCGACCTGATCTATCACCTGCTTGTGCTGCTCGTTGAAAGAGATATCCCGCTTGATGATATCATAAAGGAAATGATGCTGAGAAGTAAAAAATAGGTTCAGGCAGTATTTCAGTTTTCAAAATTGCGCTAAGTAACTGCCGGGCAGTCGTATACTTTCCTTATTAAATTGACGGTTCAACTGCGCGATTTATACTTTAATTTTTAAGCCGTTTTTTTATTTACGCATAAATTAAAGAGTTAAAAGCGCTTCCATAAAAAAATTTATTGCATGAGTGGGAATTTATCTGATTATTAGTTGTATCAATTTTCAGAAACCAATCGCTCATCCAACGTGAACAGAACTACTCCTTTTCCGGAAAAATCTTCTTGTGGTGTAGGGTTTATCGCCAGCCGCAAAAATGAATACACACACGATAATCTAAAACAAGCTCTTGATGCTCTTTCATGTGTGGAGCATCGCGGGGCCTGTAATGCCGATCTCATTTCCAGTGATGGAGCTGGTATTATGGCAGATATCCCGTTCGGGATGTTCGGGTACAAGGCCGGAGAAGTTGCCGTAGCTACCATTTTTGCCCCGCATGACAGCCACCGTCGCGGCAAAGCTCTGCGGGTGTTTGAAGACACATTTGGTTTTTATGGGCTCAAGGTGCTGGAATACAGAATTGTACCGGTAGACCCGACCGTGTTAGGAACGCTTGCACGCGAGTCGATGCCATTTATATTGCATGCATTCATTAAAAGGCCCGATCATTGCCGAACCGACAGCTCTTTTGATAGGCTGCTTTACACAGCAAAACAGATGACCAGGACCAAGGAAAAGGAGCATGGCATCGTCAGAGAATTCTTTTTTGCCTCGCTTTCTGCCCGAACTATTGTTTATAAAGCGTTAACCAAGGCTGATGCACTAAGTGATTTTTATCATGATCTGAAAAACCCTGAGTTTAAAACCAGGTTTGCCCTGTTTCACAGAAGGTTTTCTACTAATACGAAAACTTCGTGGGATAAAACACAGCCCTTCCGAATCATCGGCCATAACGGTGAAATCAACACTATAACCGGGAACCGATCCTGGGCAATTTCTCGCGAAAAATATCTGGGAGTTCCCAAAGATGAACTTCTGACGCGTGAGCAAATCAGTGACTCGGGCAGTTTAAATGAGATGGTTGAGTCGCTTACTTACCGGAGCAGTATTCCATTTGTTGAGGATATTCTTGCAATTATGATCCCGCCGGCTTCTGAAAACAACAGTTTCTATAAATTCTGGAGCAGGGCGATGGAACCCTGGGATGGCCCGGCATTTATTTCGTTTTGTGATGGTTCTTCTATAGGAGCACGACTCGATCGTAATGGATTTCGTCCGTGCCGATGGATGATCACCGATGATCATCTTTATGTGAGCTCTGAAGCCGGATCTTTCAAAGCAGCGCCCGAGAAAATTACTTCTAAAGGTTCACTGCAAGCCGGAAACGGAATTAAGATGGATCTGGCTGTCGGCAAAGTGCATCACCGTGATCCGAGCTTTTCGCGTGAAAATTTTGATGCGAAGTTTGAACATCGTCTTGAGCCACTTTCACGGCAGGAAATTTCGGAAGCAGATCAAAGCTTCGGAAACACCAACCTGTTCCGTTATACGCAGGAAGATTTTGACAAACTGCTGATTCCCATGATCACCGATGCCAAAGAACCCATTGGCTCGATGGGTGATACTGCCCGGCCTGCAATGTTTTCTGATCAGCCGAGATCATTCTTCGATTACTTTTACCAAAATTTTGCACAGGTTACAAATCCCCCGCTCGACTATATACGGGAAAAGAATGTAACGGATATGACAATGTATCTTGGAAAACGGCCGAATATCTTTTCTCCAAAAGAGCTGATCCCTCAATCCCCGGGATTTGAGATTGATACACCTCTGCTGTCACTTGGGCAGATGAAAACGCTTCAGCAGTTGAATGACACTGAGTCGCGCATAAAAACTGCCACATTTGAAATGCTTTTTCATCGCGAGCATGGCGAAGTCGGGTTTCGTTCGGCGATCCGAAACATAACCAGACAAGCTTTGAATGCAATACAAAACGGAGCATCTATCATCATAATTACCGACCGTAATGCAACGTTCAGGCAGCCACCCATTCCCAGCCTTCTTATGCTGCGCGCACTGGTAAATGCACTGAATGAATCCGGTCAGCGTTTAGATGCTTCTATCGTTGTTGATACCGCCGAGGTAAGAAACACCCATCATCTTGCAGCGCTGATCGGATTTGGAGCAACGGCGGTATGTCCTTATCGCGCAATCGAATTTGCCCGTTTTGATGAGCACAGAAAACTGAGCAAGATAGATGCCGATCAAAAAGAAAATAACCTGATCGAGGCACTGAACAGCGGCTTTTTGAAGATTATGTCGAAATCAGGGATTTCGGTTGCCCGGAGTTATCAAAGCTCCAAACTGTTCACTGCTCTCGGTATCGGTCCTGAAATAAAGGAACTGTTCTTCCCGGGATTGTTCAGTCCGCTGGGTGGAATAAATATAAAAGAGCTGGTTGATCAGATTCTTCATTTCACAAACCTGGCTGAAGAAGCCGGGCCGGATGCTAAACCGGTACGCACATTCCAGTTTAAGGAACATAACCGCGGAACCAATGGGGAGAAACACTCCATGACCAATACCCGGTCTAAAATCATTCATGATATTGTAAGGAACAGCGAGTTTTCACTACAAGACACCGGGTTGTATGAAGAATATCTTAAAAACGGCGAGAATGATTCGCCTGTTAATCCTCGTCATCTGTTCGGTTTCAAAAAGGTTGGCAGTGAAATTTCTCCGGATAAGGTTGAGAATCTCCGTTCAATAACCAGGCGATTCGGGTCGGGAGCCATGAGTTTTGGGGCGATAAGTGCAGAATCGCAGCGGGATATATTCCTTGCAATGAAAGAGATTGGCGGACGAAGTAACAGTGGTGAAGGCGGTGAAAATCCTTACTACTACACTTTGGGTATAACAGCATCTGTAAAACAGGTTGCCAGCGGACGCTTTGGAGTTACCGCAGAATACCTTGTAACAGGTAATGAAATTCAGATTAAAATTGCACAGGGTGCCAAGCCGGGAGAAGGCGGGCAGCTTATGGGAATTAAAGTGAACGAAGATATTGCCCATGCGCGCCATAGTGAACCCGGAGTTGATCTTATCTCCCCGCCGCCGCTTCACGATATTTACAGTATCGAAGATCTGAAACAACTCATCTATGAGTTGAAGCAGGTGAACCCCGGTTCAAAAGTAAATGTGAAATTGGTTTCCGGAGAAAATATCGGAACCATTGCTGTGGGAGTCGCAAAAGCGGGAGCTGACGTGATTCATATTTCAGGCGGCGATGGCGGCACGGGTGCTGCTACTTTAACTTCAATGAAGCATGCAGGCTTGCCCTGGGAAATTGGCTTGCTGGAAGTTCACCGCACACTATGCGAACATGGCTTACGGGAATTTGTTGAGCTAAGGACCGACGGCGGCCTTCATACCGGTGCCGACATCGTGAGTGCGGCAATACTTGGCGCTGAAGGGTTTGATTTCGGCAAGCTGCTGCTGGTTGCCGAAGGCTGTGTAATGGCCCGTATTTGTGAAAAAAATACCTGCCCGACCGGAATCGCAACACACGATCCTAAGTTTAAAGCCAAGTACAAAGGCCACAAAGATCACGTAGTACGCATGCTTGATATACTGGCTGAAGATGTTCGCCGCGAACTTGCAAAAATCGGAGCTTCTTCAATTGAAGAAATAATCGGGCGAATTGATCTGCTCACAATAAAAGAGAAACATATTGAGCTGATTGATGAACGCAATATTGATATAGGCTGGTTTAAAGGCGAACCACTGAATCAAATAAACAGGCAGGCTAATCCATTCGGTGAAAATGTAAGCGATCTGAATAAACTGCTCATCGAAAAGTGCAACTCTGCTGTTGATAAAGAAGGTGAGATATCCCTTTCATCAGCTATCACAACAGAAGACAGAGCCGCTATGGCAACACTTAGCGGTTTAATTGCCCAAAAAGTTTCAGCCAAACGGCATGCGGAGATTCAAAAGAAAGGAAAAGCCGAAAGCGATCACCGGTTTAACGGCCTTTTTTTTTTTTTTTTTTTTTTTGACAGACGGATTCAATGTAAACCTGCGGGGAGAAGCCAACGACTCTGTATGTAAAAGTATGTCGGGCGGTACAGCTGTAATAAATCCGCCGAAAGGTGTTACTTTTGATCCCACCGAAAATGCCATTATCGGTAACTGTGCACTTTACGGTGCAACCGGCGGCCGGCTTTTTGTTCACGGTTTTGCCGGCGACCGTTTTGCCGTTCGAAACAGCGGCGCCGTTGCTGTAGCAGAAGGCGCCGGTTTACATGCCTGCGAATATATGACCAACGGAGTTGTTGCCATACTTGGTGCGGTATCCAAGAATATAGGTGCAGGTATGACGGGCGGAACACTTTATCTGCGTGAAGATCAGGCGCATCAAATTAACACTGATTATGTTGTTTCTGCGCCTTTGGATAAAGCTTCCAAATTAGAACTTGAAGCACTGTTAAAAGAGCATCTCAGCAAAACCGGAAGTAATAAAGCAGCTGCATATCTGAAAAACTGGGATAAAAACTGTTCTCAATTTGTCAGGATAGTACCTAAAGGATTTATTAAGTTTCAGGAATCAGAGGAAAACAAAGAAGAAGCAGCAGTTTAATAGATATGAGTCTTGAGTCTTGAGAAGTGAGGATAAAACTCTCGACTCAAGACTCAGGACTCAGGACTCAGGACTATAAAGATTTCAAACTTGGAAACTACATTTCTCAAAACTCCTGATCAGCTTTCTATTGCCGCAAAAAGGCTGGACGGCAACTCCCCCACCATTATGTTTATGCCCGGCTTTTTCTCGAACATGGAAGGGACAAAAGCCACGTACCTGGAAAAGCTGTGCCGGAACTTAAACCAGGCCTATGTCAGGTTTGATTATCGCGGGCACGGGCAATCAGACGGCAGGTTTGAGGATGGCACATTCACCGACTGGTTAAACGATACACTTTTGGTGCTCGACGAACTGACCGACGCCCCGGTGGTTGCAGTTGGTTCCTCGATGGGCGGATGGATTGCCCTGTTGACTGCACTAAAACGGCCACAAAAAATTCGGGGCCTGGTTGGCATCGCATCCTCTCCCGATTTTACCGAGGATATCTGGCACCGGCGAATGAGCGATGAACAGCGGGAGTTGATGAACAGGCAGGGTTTTATCGAACAACCCAGTGATTACCAGGAGGAGCCTGTAATCATCACCAAAAAGCTTCTTGAAAGTGGCAATGACCACCTTCTGCTGCATAAAAATTCCATCAAGCTGGATATTCCTGTGGCCCTTATTCACGGAAAAAAAGATGCGGATGTGCCCTGGCAGAAATCGGAACAACTGCACCGGCTCATCGGAGAAGAAAGCTCTGAGCTTATTTTGATCCCTGATGGTGAACACCGGCTTTCAAGAGAAAAAGATCTTAAGCTGATTGGTGAAACAGTTAAGAACATTTCAAAAAAAGTTCAGGCTTAATAAATCTTTTCCAACTGTTTGATGCTCATAAAAAGGCTTGAGTCTTGAGAAGCCAAGGAAAACCCTCACGACTCAAGACTCAAATCTCACGACTATCAAAGACTATCAAGGCGCCGGATACACATAATGTGCTTCGAAACTCAGAGGTATACCTAGCCACCAGTAAATCAGCAGGAAGATTGTCCAGGTAACACCGAAGATAATTGAGTAAGGAAGCATCATCGAGATAAGCGTACCAATTCCTGTATTTTTAACATAGCGCTGGCAGAATACTACTACAAGCGGGAAATATGGCAGCAACGGTGTAATAATGTTAGACACCGAATCACCCACACGATAAGCGGCCTGGGTAAGGTCAGGAGAAATACCAAGCTGCATCAGCATCGGCACGAAAATCGGGGCGATGAGCGCCCATTTCGCAGATGCAGAACCCACGAGCAGGTTCACGAATGCACTCAGAATAATAATTCCAACAATGGTTACCTGTCCCGGCAAAGCAAGTGCTTCAAGGAAATTCGCTCCTTTCAGCGCCACTAAAAGACCGATGTTTGACTCTCCAAATGCATCAATAAAAAGCGCACAGAAAAAGGCCATCACGATGTAATACCCCATGCTTTCCATCGATTTGGTCATATTGTTGATCATATCTTTGGAGCTTTCGTATTTCCCGGAAGCATATCCATACACCACACCCGGAATAAGAAGCAGTACGAAGATCAGCGGAACAATCGCCTGCATCAAAGGTGCCTGAAACGATACCAGTGACTGTACTTCAGGATCAACCATGTCAGGTCCTCTTAATGATGATCCTTCAGGAATTGCCCATAAAATTAAACCCACAATACCAAGCATCATCGCGCCAAAACCCCACCAGAATGCGCGGCTTTCTTTTGGAGTAACAGTTTCCATCTGCGGCATTTCATCTTCATCACCATCTACTTCAATTCCGGTAAGGCGAGGTTCAACAATCTTATCAGTCACATACCAGCCAACGGCTACAATCAGTAAACAGGAAGCGGATGTAAAGTACCAGTTATTGATCGGATTCAGTGATATATCAGGATCGAGAATCCGGGCGGCTTCAAGGGTAAAACTCATCAATAGCGGATCGATAGCCGACGGTATGAAGTTAGCGGAAAATCCACCGCTAACCCCGGCAAAGGCCGCAGCAATACCTGCCAGCGGATGCCGGCCGGCGGCATAGAAAATGACACCTCCAAGCGGTATTACGAGTACATATCCGGCATCTGCAGCGGTATGACTAACAATTGCAATAAAAATCAACATCGGGGTAAGCAGAGAGGCAGGGGTAAAACCAAGCAGTTTTTTCAGTCCGGCATCAATCCAGCCCGAATGTTCTGCTACACCCACGCCAAGCATCGCAACAAGCACAATTCCAAGCGGTGCAAACAACACAAAAGTGTTTACCATATTTGCAAGAAATTGAGCCAGACTTTCACCGGTCAGTTGATTTTGTACCAACAGTTTTTCACCGGTTCGCGGATCAATTTCACCAAAATCGAAAGGTGATAATGCTGCCGACAATACCCATACAAGTACGAGCAGCCAAAAGAAAAGCATGGCGGGATCCGGCAATTTATTTCCGGTTGTTTCAATTACGTTCAGAAATTTATCAAACAACGTACCGCGTCCCTCCGACTCCGGCATTTCATTTTCCTGTTCAGGTTCTTTTTTTTCTTCTTCAGCCACGTATCAAAATTATGATTTCCGTTTCAGTTTGATCAGAGACAGATGGAAAATAAGAGATTCAGCAGATGATGCAACATTTTTTGGGCAATAATTTTGTCGCAATAAAATTGAACGTAATTCAATCGTTACTGTTTTGTTAAAAAGTTTACACAGAGCTTTTTTATCTATGGATTACAAACGTTATCCTGACAAACATTTTTTTCGTAGTAAACTTTAAGCAGTTAACAATGAATCTTAAAATTATACACAATGGATAAAACCTACTATAACCCTGATGATCTCAAAAAATTTGGCGATGTTGGCGAATTTCAAAAAGAACTTGCTGATAAATTTTTCGATTACTACGGAACCGTGTTTGCCGACAGTGCACTTTCGGCCCGTGAAAAATCCCTGATTGCCCTGGCCGTTTCACACGCGGTTCAGTGCCCCTATTGTATTGATGCCTACACCGAAGAGAGCCTTGAGAAAGGTTATTCGGAAGAACAGATGATGGAAGCAGTACATGTGGCAGCAGCCATTCGCGGAGGAGCGTCGCTTGTTCATGGAGTTCAAATGATGAATAAAGTGGATAAGCTTAGCATGTAAAATCTAAGCCATACAAACAATTTTTCACTTTTCACTTTTCACTTTTCACTTTTCACTTTTCACTTTTGACTTTTGACTGATTATGAAATCTCTTATAGCACAAAGCCACCCGCTCTCTGACCCTAAAGCACAGCTTGACGTCATTAATAATAAAACTGAAAAGCTAAAGAGTTTAGAGAAGTTCGAAGATAAACTGGAAGAGATCGGGCTGGAACCGCTTAAACCAACAGGCATTGAAATTTTTCAGATCAATGTGGGCTATATGTGTAACATGACCTGCAAGCACTGCCACGTGGATGCCGGGCCTGATCGCAAGGAGATCATGACGAAAGAAACACTTCAATACTGCCTGGATGCTCTGCAGGATTCAGATATTGAAACAGTTGACCTTACCGGAGGTGCGCCGGAAATGAACCCGCACTTCAGATGGTTTGTGGATGAGGTGTCTAAACTGGGCAAGCACATTATAGTGCGGTCGAACCTGACGATTCTGGATACCCGAAAGTTTGAGGATTTACCGCAATTTATGGCTGACCGCGGCGTAGAAATCACCTGCTCATTGCCTTTTTACAGTAAACGCCGAACAGACATTCAGCGCGGAGAGGGCACTTATGATAAATCGATGAAGGTGCTGAAGCTGCTGAACAGTATCGGTTATGGCAAAGAAGAAACAGGCCTTCGGCTGAATCTTGTTTATAATCCCGTGGGAGCATTTTTACCTCCTAACCAGGAGGAATTGCAGCAACAGTACAAAGAAAGATTGTGGAATGATCACGAAATCGTATTTAACGATCTATATACCATCACCAACCTGCCAATCAGCCGTTACCTGACCTTCCTGGTTGAGAGCGGGAATCTTGAAGATTACATGGAAAAGCTGATCACCGCCTTTAACCCCGGAGCTGCTCAGGGAGTGATGTGCCGGAATACCATTTCTATTGGTTGGGATGGCACTCTGTATGATTGTGATTTTAACCAGATGCTTCAAATGAAAACCAATCACGGCGCTCCCGATCATATTAAAGACTGGGATTTGGACAAACTAAATAACCGTGAAATTGTTGTTGATCAGCACTGTTACGGATGCACCGCCGGAATGGGCAGCAGCTGTGGCGGCGCTACGGTGTGAGAAGTTTGTTGTTTGTGTGAGTTTGCCTGTCAGATCCCCAAAAGGTTTTCATTCTGAATCTAGCGGCGCGATAATTAATTATCTAAGTCGAAGAGAAAAAAACGCCTCGAAGAGGCACAAGCAATAGCATGGCACGGATTCCTATGACAATCAAGTGTGGTTTATTAAAAAAAGCCCTGAAAGAGCCTAAGCCCGTTTGATTATGTTG
>SL_3KL_010_SEDDRAFT_10002715_pt1 | contig 16139 bp, 10 predicted proteins | sample SodLakKL_010_SED_2_FD_10381 | JGI IMG/M metagenome (IMG submission 10381) | reverse complement strand
CGATGTAGTGGGCCTTGGAGCCCTCATCGGCGATGATGAGGGTCCGCTCGAACTGCCCCATCTGCTCCTGGTTCACCCGGAAGTAGGCCTGGAGAGGCGTGTCCAGCTCCACACCCTTGGGGATGTAGACGAAGGACCCGCCGGACCATACCGCCGAGTTCATGGCCGAGAACTTGTTGTCGGCGGAGGGGATGACGGTGCCGAAGTGCTCCCGGAAGAGCTCCGGATGGTTCCGCAGACCGTCCTCGATGGAGTCGAAGATCACGCCCTTGGCCTCCCACTCCTCCTTGAGGGAGTGGTAGACCATCTCCGACTCGTACTGGGCGCCCACACCGGCCAGGATCTTCTGCTCGGCCTCGGGGATGCCGAGGCGCTCGAAGGTCTCCTTGATGTTGGCGGGCACGTCGTCCCAGGAATGCTCCATCTTGTCCTGCGGACGGACGTAGAAGTAGATCTGGTCCAGGACCGAATCGAGCTTGGAGAGATCGCCACCCCAGGTGGGCATGGGCTTGGCGTTGTAGATCTCCAGCGCCTTGAGGCGGAATTCCAGCATCCATTCCGGCTCACCCTTCTGGGCGGAGATTTCCCGGACCACCTTCTCGTTCAGGCCCCGTCCCGACCGGAAGACGGGTTCGTCTTCCGTGATGAAGTGATACTTGTACTCGTCGAGACCCAGGTCCTGGATCGTTTCATTCTGTGGCATGGGAAAACCTCCGTGTGGCGGGGTTGGCTCCCGCCCGCCCGCTGAAGATGGTCGATTCGCCTGCACGGCCTGGCCCCGAACGGGCCGGCCGGTCCTGCTGATGTTCCCGTCCTGCTGTCACTACCGGTCTTGCTGGTACTACCGCTCCTGCGTCGAGGGCCCGGGTCAGACCGCGGCGCCCTTGAAGGTCTCGTACCCCTGGGCCTCGAGCTGGTCCGCCATTTCGGGACCGCCCGACTCCACGATACGCCCACCCACCATGACGTGGACGAAATCGGGCTTGATGTACTGGAGCAGCCGCCGGTAGTGGGTGATGATGAGGAAGGTCATATCCGGATTCTGCTTGGCCAGGGTGTTCACGCCCTTGGCCACGATCTGCAGGGCGTCGATGTCCAGCCCCGAATCGGTCTCGTCCATGAGGGCCAGGGACGGCTTCAGCATGGCCATCTGGAGAATCTCGTTCCGCTTCTTCTCACCACCGGAGAACCCGTCGTTCACCGAACGCTCGGCGAAGGAGGGATCCATCTCCAGGAGTTCCATGCTCTCCAGGAGCTGATCCTGATAGTCGAACAGGTCGAGCTCCTCATCTTCGCCCAGCCGGGCCTGCAGCGCGGTCCGGAGGAAGTTGGCGATGGAGACGCCGGGAATCTCCACCGGATACTGGAAGGCGAGGAATACCCCGTTCTGGGAGCGCTCGTCGGGCTCCTGATCCAGGAGGTCCTCACCCTTGTAGATGACCTCGCCTCCGGTGGCCTCGTAGCCGGGATGCCCGGCCAGGACCTTGGCCAGGGTGCTCTTTCCGGAGCCGTTGGGACCCATGATGGCGTGGATCTCTCCCCGGTTCAGCTCGAGGTTCAGACCGCGCAGGATATGGATGTCCTCGTCGGCGACCTTCGCCTTGAGGTTTCGGATGCTGAGAATGGGGGAATCGCTCATCCGTCGTCTCGCCTTCGGGGGCAGGTGGTGATGGACTGTTTGGTTATCAAGAATGATTCTTGTTTTCGGATAGCTATTGTAGGCTCGGCGCTGGGGAACCGTCAAGGGTTCGCACCCCCGCCATGGCCCGTACGACCTGGTCGATGGTGGATCGCACCTGGGCGGCCGGAAGATTCGCAGCGTTGGAGAGAACTGCGAAGAGGAGCGGGCGTCCATCGTCCGAGACCAGGTAGCCCGACAGGGCACTCACATGGCTGATGGTTCCGGTCTTGGCATGGACCCGCCCCTCGAGTCCGGCAAGCCGACCGGCCAGGGTGGTTCCCGGCTTCCCCGGCTCGGCCATGGCATCGTAGAAGGCCAGGGCCCAGGGACGGGTGCGTGCATGGTCCAGCACCTGGACTACGGAACGAGGAGTCAGGAGGTTGTACCCCGCCAGCCCCGAACCGTCCCGGAAATGGACGTCCAGCGAGTCCACCCCCACCGCTTCAACCATGTGGCTCCGGATCACATCGAAGCCCTCGCCCCAGCTTCCCCCTTCGCCAACTTCCCGGCCCAGCGTCCGAACGAGCTGCTCCGTCATCCAGTTCTGGGAGGGCTCCAGGATGGCGCGGACGATCTCGGTGAGCGGTGGCGAATCCATCCCGGCCACCTCCACCGCCGTGGGGCAACGGGCTACCGATCCGGCCGCGCACCCTGCCACCAGCGCCACCCCCGGCTCCCACACCTTGCCGACCCCACCCCGGACCCGGATTCCCCGTGCCTCCAGGACCCGGTGGAGGGCGTGGGAGGCCTGACGCACCGGATCGCGCTGTGCCCGGAGGAGGGTGACGGTGGTTCCGGGGGGAAGGGTGCCCTCGACGACCCAGCGACGGGACTCGGGGAGGTAGGCGGTGCGGAGATCCGCTTCCTCCCCTGCCGCACCGGTCCGGACGCGGTTCTCCACGAAGTCCGGCGTGCCCAGCGGAGTCCAGCTCAGGGTGGCCGGCTCCCCCGCCGCCGCGCCGCCCCGGACCCGGATCTCCAACTCCCCGGCATCCATACTGAAGGCGCCTCCGGTGGCGGCGTAGCGGGCGTTCAGGTTCCCCACCAGCCATCCTGTGGGGACGGTGGTGGAGTCCCAGGCGGCCCCATCCACGACCAGGCGCCCTTCCACCTCCCGAAGTCCGGTGGCCAGAAGGGAATCGGCCAGGGCCTGGAAGGCCGCCTCGCCTGACGGGTGGAAGGGATCACCCAGGGACGGATCGCCGGATGCCGCCAGGACCAGGTCGCCCCGGAGGCGGGTGGGGTCCGCCGGGTCCCACGCTGCCGGATCGGCAAGGAAGGCGGTCCGGTAGCGGAATTCGGGGCCCAGCCGGTCCAACGCCGCGGCGGTGACCGGGATCTTCATGTTGGAGGCGGGGACGAAGCGGAGGTGGGCGTTCCGCTCGTAGAGGGTGCGGCCGGTCTCGGCGTCCACCAGGAGGACGCCCCAGTGCACCCCGTCCATGGGAGGGGTCGAGAGGATGGCGTCGATGCGCTGGGCCAGGGGATCGACGGCGGGCGGCGTGGCCTGCGCGGCCCCTGCGGCGGGCAGGGCCATGGCCAGGGCCAGCGCTGCCCGCGCTCCCCGGCGGATTCGCCCGGCGAACCGGTCGAAGCGGCGGACTACGCGCCCCTGCCCTCCTCCGGCTCCAGGACCACAGCGGTGCCGTAGCAGAGGATTTCCGATGCCCCGGACATGATCTTGGACGTCTGGAATCGCGTGCCCAGCACCCCGTTCGCCCCCAGCGCCCGGGCCTCTTCGATCATCCGGTCCAGGGACTGCTCCCGCGCCTGGGCCATCATCTTGGTGTACTCCCGGACCTCGCCTCCCACCAGGAAGCGGAGCCAGGCCGTGATGTCCTTCCCCAGATGCTTGGTGCGGATGGTGTTGCCCCGGACCAGCCCCAGGGTGCGCACCACCCGGTGCCCTTCCACCCGATCCACCGTCGTGATCATCATCGTTCGATATCTCGATAGGGGTCTGTCTGCCATTCCAGGTAGCGCTCATGGATCACCGAGGCGAAGAGGACCAGCACCCCGATGACCACGGCACTGGTGGCCATCTTCTCCCAGGAGGGTGCCGTCGAGGACAGATACACCCAGAGAAGGTGAATCGTCCACGCCGCGGCGCCCACCCCCATGAGGATCCATCCCATGGGCCGGCTGAGCTTTCCGTGGATCCGGTCCCAGGTGGTGTGTCCGGGCGGGGGGTCGTGGAGCCTCAGCCCGGTCAGGTCGCGATGGAACATGCGGAAGACGGCCAACTCCCGCTGAACCTCCGTGGACCGGGCCAGCGCCTTCTCCACCTTCGCCGCCTCGCCCGGCGAGAGCTCCCCGTCCATGTAGAGCATGAGGGTCTCCGGGGAGACCTCCGCCGGTTCCTCGGGCTCCGGCAAACCCGCTGGAGCCCCGGGTGACACGTTCATGGTCCTTCCTCGTTCATGGGTATTCCGCGCCCACGGCGTCCAGCGCGTCCTTCAGGGCCCGCCGGGCGTGGTACAGCCGACTCGCCACCGTCCCCTGGGGGATGTCCAGGATGGCGGCGATCTCCTGGTAGCGGAGGCCCTGGAGCTCCTTCAGCACCAGAACCTCCCGGTGCTCCTCCGGGACCCGCTCGAGCCCCTGCCAGAGGGTGCGGCGCGCCTCGCTCCGCTCCCGTTCCCGCTGGGTACTCCCGGGCCCTTCATCGGCCCGATTCCGGAAGGAGTCCTCATCCAGCACCTCCACCCGGAAGCGCGACTTCCGACTCCGAAGGAGGTCCCGGCACTGGTTCCGGACGATCTGGAGGAACCATGGGCCGAAGGGCCGCTTCAGGTCGAACCGGTCCAGGGAGCGGAAGGCCTTGACGAAGGCCTCCTGGAGGGCGTCCTGGGCGTCCTCCATGTTGCCCATCATCCCCAACGCCAGGCGCAGCCCCTGGGGCTCGTAGGCCCGCACCAGCGGTTCGTAGAAGCGAGCGTCGCCGCCCCGGCACTTCCGGAGGAGTTCTCGCTCGACGTCTGACTTCACAGGCACCTCTGGGTGTCGTGTGGGGGGCTCTGGAGAGGGCTACGGAGCGGGTGTCGCGATCCTTCATGTCACCCGGCCCCATGGCACCCTCGACGTAACCTGAGGGCGTACTCTAGCTAATGAACGACTCCAGCGCGTGGGCCGCCCGCTCCAGCTCCTCTTCCGTATTGAAATAGTGGGGCGAGAGGCGAAGGACCGATGCGATTCCCTTGTCATCGAAGTCCAGCACCGCCGAGTGGCGATCCACCGCGGAGGTATTGATCCCCTTCTCCCGGAGGTCCTTCACCAGCCGGGCACCTTCCCAGCCTTCCACCGCCACGGTGACGATGGCGCCGACGTTGTCGCCCCGATCCATGGCGTGGACCCCGGAAATGCGGTCGAGCCGGGCACGGAGCGTCCCGGCCAGCGCGAGACTCCGCCGGGACAGCGCCTCGATGCCGATGCCCTGGGCATAGCGCGCAGCGGCCCCCGTTCCCAGCACCAGGGCCCAGGAGAACTCCCAGTTCTCGAAACGTCGGGCGTCCGGGGCCGGCTGGGCCAGGTCGGCCTCGATCCAGTCCGAGCCCCTGAGGTCCGGGAAGAGGGGCCCAATGCCGGCGTCCAGCGCCTCCGGATCCACGTAGAGGAAGCCGGAGCCCCGGGGCCCCCGGAGGAACTTCCGGGACGTGGCCGCCAGGAATGTGCAGGGAATGTCCGCCACGTCCACTGGGATCTGCCCCACGGACTGACAGGCGTCCAGGAGGAAGGGGATCTCCCGGTCCCGACACGCACGGGCCACGGGCGCCACCTCCTGGATGACCCCGGAGCTGGTGGGGATGTGGGTCATGGCCACGAGCCGGGGACGGGTCCGGTGGACCCGCTCAATCATGGCCGCGGCGTCCACCCCTCCCATCTCGGCGCCGGCCGGATGCTCCGGTGCCACCTCCACCTCCACTCCGAACCGGTCCCGGAGGGACAGGTACATGAGGTGGTTCGAGACATAGTCGTTCCGCGTGGTTAAGATGGTATCCCCGTCGCGAAACGGAATGGCTGAAAGGGCCTGCGAGAAGGCCACAGTGGCGTTCTCCACGAAGGCCACGCTCCCCTCGGGGGCTCCAATGAGGGATTCCACGGCCCGGTAGCTCTTCCGGATGGCGTCGGCGCGGAGATCCTCGGCCTCATATCCTCCCACCTCGGCCTCCAGCGAAAGGTGGCTCACCACCGCCTCCAGCACCGGGCGGGGCATGAGCGACGCCCCGGCGTTGTTCAGGTGGATCCGGGAGAGGGTGCCGGGGGTGTCGGCTCGAAGCCGCTCCAGGTCCAGCGGAGAGGCGCCGGCGGCCGGGCTGGGTCCATCCGGGGTGGGTGCATTCATGGGCCGAAACTCCCTGGGGTGGGTGTGTTCATGGGGCGAAACTACGAAAACGGAGGGAGAATGGCGAAGGGAGGGGACGGAGCCCGCAGCAAGGGAGGGGACGGAGCCCGCAGCGAAGTGGAAGATCTTCGGGAAGAGATCCGTCATCACGACTATCTCTACCATGTGAAGGGTGAGCCCGCCATCTCCGACGAGGCCTACGACACCCTCTTCCGCCGGCTGAAGACCCTGGAAGAGGCCCATCCCGAACTCCGGACTCCCGACTCTCCCACCCAGCGGGTCGGCGCCGAACCCCGGGACGACCTCCCCACCATCGAGCACACCGCACCCATGCTCTCCCTGGACTCCACCAAGGAGGCGGCCGATGTGGAGCGCTTTGTGGATCGGGTGCGGCGTGGACTGGACCTGGACCCGGAAAGCCCAGGTCCGACCTGGGTTCTCGAGCCGAAGCTGGACGGTGTATCCATCGAGCTCGTCTATGAGAACGGGATCCTGGCCCGGGCCGTCACCCGGGGCAACGGCCGCCAGGGCGAGGGGGTGACCGAGAATGTGCGCACCATCGCCTCGGTTCCTCTCCGTCTCCGGGAGCGGGAGCGCCCGGCCCCTCCCCTCCTGGCGGTCCGGGGGGAGGTCCTCATGACCCTCTCCGCCTTCGAGGCCCTGAATCAGCGCCTGATGGAGGAGGGGTCGACCCCCTTCGCCAACCCCCGGAACGCCACCTCCGGGGCGCTGCGCCAACTTGACTCGTCCATCACAGCCGGACGGCCCCTGGACTTCCTGGCCTTCGACATCCTGGCGGTGGAGGGGGCGGAGTTCGAGCGGGATACCGACGGCCTCGCTGCGCTCCGGAGTTGGGGCCTCCCCGTCCCGGATAGGCTCGAGACCACCGCCTCCCTCGACGGGATCCTGGATTACCACGCCGGCTTCGTCCGGGACCGGGACACCCTGGACTACGAGATCGACGGGGTGGTGGTGAAGCTGGACGACCTGGCGGGGAGGGAGCGCCTCGGCGCCACCTCCCATCACCCCCGTTGGGCCGTGGCCTTCAAGTTCGAGCCCCGGAAGGAGGTGACCCGCATCGAGCGCATCGCCCTGCAGATCGGTCGGACCGGGGTTCTCACCCCTGTGGCCCTCCTCCGCCCGGTGGAGGTGGGGGGCGTGACCGTGTCCCGGGCCACCCTCCACAACCGGGAAGAGTTGGAGCGGAAGGACGTGCGGGAGGGCGACCTGGTGCGGATCCAGCGGGCCGGAGACGTCATCCCCCAGGTGGTGGAGGTGGTGGCCGAGGAGGGTCGGGATCGCGCCGAGCCCTTCCGCATGCCCGAACGATGCCCCAACTGCCACACGCCTGTGGAGACCCGGGGGCCCTTCACCCGGTGTCCGAACCGCTTCGGGTGCGCCGCCCAGCTCAAGGGCCGCATCGTCCACTTCGCCTCGCGCAACGCCCTGGACATCGAGGGGCTGGGAAAGGAGACCGCCCAGCTCCTGGTGGAGCGGGAGCTGGTCCGGGAGCTGGCCGACCTCTTCCACCTGAATCCGGAGGCGCTGGCCGACCTCCCGGGGTTCGCGGAGAAGTCGGCCGAGAATTTGGCGGGCGCCATCCAGGCACGGCGAGCCACGGAGCTGCGGCGCTTCCTCTTCGGTCTCGGTGTCCCGGAGGTGGGGGTCGCGGTGGCTCGCGATCTGGCCCTCCACTTCGGGGACCTGGAGGCGGTTCGGACGGCGACCCGGGAAGATCTGGAGGCCGTGGCCGGGATCGGGCCCAAGATGAGCGAGCTCATCACCACCTTCTTCCAGGACCCGAGCAACGCTCGAGCCATCGACCGGGTGGTGGCGGAGATGAGGGAGCTTACCGTGCCGGACGTACCGGCCGGGCCGGCCGCGGGCAAGGACGCCGCGGACGGAGCGGACGAAGGCGCCGACCATGCCTTCGCCGGTCGGACCTTCGTCTTCACCGGCGGTCTCCAGCGTCTGACCCGGAGCGAGGCCAAACGCCTGGCCGAAGGGCTGGGCGCCCGGGTCACCGGCTCCGTGAGTGGCTCTACCGACGTGGTGGTGGCGGGGGAGGGCGCCGGGTCCAAGCTGGAGCGCGCCCGGGCGCTGGGAGTGGAGGTCATGGACGAGGCGGGCTTCGTGTCGCTCCTGGCGGGGGCCGGGGTCCAGGTGGGGGGCGACGCCTGAACAGCTCCGCCCTCGGTGGCCGTCGCCGGGCGTGCCCGAAGACGACCGCGGTCCCGGACAAAAATCGAACCGCGACGCTTCCCGAACCCGCGTGGTGAAGATTGGGCCCGCTGAGCGGGTCGAACTCGAACCGCGACGCCGTTTGGGCCCACGTGGTGAAGATTGGGCCCGCTGAGCGGGTCAAATTCGAACCGCGACCGTTAGGAAGACCGCGTGGTGAAGATTCTACCCGGTCCAAGTGCCCCCCCGCCCGGAACTCTGTTGGGCGTAAGGGGGAGATACGGTGCGGGGACAGCCTCACTCTGCGTAGTTTGCGGCACACCCCTCGCGGCGCCCGCATTCCGCCTGGAGCCCTTCCTCTTCCGCCCCCGGAGGTCCCCGTGTCCACCTCCCGCCGCCCGACCCCGGCCGTCCCCAATCTGAATCCGGCCCCCCGCCGCCCGACCCCGGCCCCCCGCAATCTGAAGCCGGGCGGGCTTCACCCCACCCCGGCCCCCCGCAGTCCAGACCCGGCGCGGCTCTTCCGGCTCCTCGGACTCTTCATCCTGCTCCCCCTCCTACCGGGCCTGGTTGCCCCTGCTCCCCTGGCGGCCCAGGCCGTGGACCCGGACGAGTGGCTTGAGGTAGAGGTGGCTACGGTGGGGGTGGACCTGGCCACCGGAGCCCCCATGGCGCTGGTGCATGAGGGGTGGGAAGAGCTTCTCCCCATCTGGATCGGGAATGTGGAGGCCGAGGCGATCCTCCGGGTCTTGCAGGCTCAGCCGTTCGCACGGCCCCTCACCCACGACCTCATGGCCTCCATTCTCAGTACGATGGAGGTGGAGTTGGCCGAGGTGCGCATCCACGACATGCGCGAGGGGACGTACATCGGAAGCCTCCACCTGCGGGAGGCCGGCGGGGATGAGTTGCGGGAGGTGGATGCCCGCCCCTCCGACGGCCTGGCCCTGGCTGTCCGCACCGGCGCCCGGGTCCGGGTGGCCCGCCGGCTCCTGTCCGGTGTGCCGGAGGTGGACTTCGTCTCGACCGAGCGGCAGCGAACCATCGCCCGGGTTCGCTCGGTGACCGTGGCCGAGCCTGGCTCCGAGGACCGTAGGACGTATGCCCTTCCCGACGAATCGGCCGGAGTGGTGGTCCTTCACCTGGGGGTGGGGATGGCCAATCGCGGTCTCCAGCCGGGCGATCTCATCACCGCCCTGAACGGGTCGTCCGTCACCAGCGCCCTGGAGTTCATCCACGCTCTGGGTCGGGTGCCGGACGCCAGCGCGGTGTCGGTGGAGGTCATTCGCGACGGGGAGGTCCTCGAGGTGCAAATCCCGGCGCGGCGGGGCCCCGGTCGGGTGGGGTAGCAGGGGCAAGCACGCTCGCGCGTTCGACCCTGGACACACCAACGGCGGCCCGGGCGTGTCCGCCACCCGAGCCGCCGCAGGCTGCTTCCGTGGAAGTTGTTTTGCCCTACCGGGGGGGCTCGGTCCCGTGCCAGCAGAACCATGCCCCCCTTGCCCTGGTCCCTACCCCAGCGCCCTCCCGATCCGCTCCAGAGCATCCTCCAGATGGATCCGGGTCATGCGGTCCTGCACGCCCCGGCTCAGCGTCCCCTCGATCTCATCCCTCAGCATCCGGAGCTGCTCCCGGATCAGGGGACGGATGTCGGACTGCCCGATGTGGAGGTCGGCGTTCAGCGGCGGGTCGTCGTTCCGCGACACCCGCAGGTTCCCGCTGGCCGGCGGCGACCAGTGGTTGGAGGTGGCCTCATGCAGGAGGTAGTGGGCCTGGTCCAGGTAGGCTCGCTGCTGGTTCCGCCGGAAGGTGTCGATGGAGCCGCCCTGCCCCAGCTCCCGCCAGATGATCCCCCGGGCGTCGTCCAGCATGTCCGCGGGCCGGTACGTCTCATCGCCCATGAAGGCCTCGTGCTCGATCATCCGGGCCAGCCGGGCGTGGTTCAGGAACCGCTGCACCGCCAGCTCCTGGTAGGCCCGGATCCGCTCCACCGCACCGGCATGCTCCAACTGGCGCAGTAGATCCATGTCCAGCGCCCATGTGGGCGTCTGGAGCACGTGTTCATCGATGAAGGCCATGGCCTGGAGTTGGTAGTCCCGCTCGATGGGGGTGTAGACCCACCCTTCCTCTCCCACCCGCTTGTGGTGGGTCCACGACCCGCCCACCGCCGCCGCCGCGTGCTCGGCGTACCGGTTCCACTGGGTGAGGTTCTGGAGATAGTGGGTCTCCAGTTCGTAGTAGTCGGAGAGCGGCTCCAGCACCCAGTCCATGAGGCTTTCGGTGGCGGTGCGGAGGTTTCGCATCCCGTACTCCGCCGCCCGCACCGGATCATCGGAGATTCCCCTCCGTCATGCGGTACGGATCCCACTCCACATCCATCCCGAACTGGGGAAGGGCGGAACGGAACCAGGGCCGGTCGGCGCGCTCCACGATCCACTGGTTCAGCGTCTCCAGCTCCTCCTCGGGGGTGGAGGCCTCCAGGATGGGTCGGTAGCCCCACATGATGGCGAAGCGGTCCCACGCCCCGGCCCGCCGCTCCGGGTTCACTCCGTCGCCGGGCTGGGCCACGTAGTTGTAGCGGGTCCGTCCAACGGTGGAAGCCGAGTGGTCCCACTCGGCGGTGAAGGCGGCGCTCCGCAGCGAATCCACCGGGAAGACGAAGTTGGCCCGCTGGTTGTGGGGGAGTCCCACGGCGTGGGCCATCTCGTGGGAGACGACGTAGCGGATGGCTTCACCCAGATCCTCGTCGGAGAGGCGGTTGGTCCGGAAGTTCGGGTTGGCTGTGGCCACCTGGGACACGAGCCACCAGCGGAGCCGCTCATCGAGCCCGTGGTACATGTTCATGTGGGCCCGGATCACCTCGCCGGAGCGGGGATCCACCACATCCCCCCCGGCATTGGCCGACCGGGTGGGTGTGGCCACGTAGCGGATCACCGAGTACCGGGCATCCAGGAGGCTGAACTCCGGATCCTCGTCCTCGCTGGGGGCGACCCGCACATCCAGGGCGTTCTTGAACCCCGCCTCCTCGAACACCTCCTGCCACTCCAGGAGGCCGGCGATGTAGTAGGGGATCCACTTCTCGGGGACGGCGTTGTCGATGTACCAGATGAGGGGCTCCACCGGATCCACCAGCTCGCCCCGGGCGAAGGCCTCCGGGTCCGAGGGCTCCAGGCGGAAGCGCCGCAGATACTGGTAGGGCCGCACCCCCTGGAAGTCCGAGGAGTAATTCGTCTGGGTGACGCTGATGTAGGTGACTCGCTCGTCGGCCAGACGGGGCATCATGGGCTCCTCCGGGAGGAGGATCATGGAGTGGTTCACCTCGTACGACAGGGTCCCGCCGCGCACGTCGGTGGGCGGGTTGTCGGCGGCATAGCTCCGCACCACCCGGATCTCCACATTGATGGGGAAGCTCCGGCTCCACTCGAGCCAGCTCCGGTCCCGGTCGTACCCCCGCACGCCGAGCTGCGCCCGCCGAGCCCGGGGAAAGGAGAAGGCAGGGTGGTCACCCAGATAGAGGTCGGTCACATCGATGACCGACGTCCCCTGCCCCCGCGCCTCCACCGGGAAGCTGGCCAGCACCGGCGGGAAATTGGAGTTCTGCACCGCCACGTGGACGTTGTCGCTCGGGTCCGCCGTGTTGGAGTGGGACACCGCCCGAAGGAAGACCCGTCCCTCCCGGCTCTCCCACTGGACGTTCAGGTTCGGACCCATCCGGTCGCCTCCGTTGGCGACCCCGTCCTGGACCTTGGCGTACCGGCTCATGATGGCCATGTCGCGCCCGAAAATGGAGTCGGGAATCTCGAAGAGGAGCCGGTCGTCGACCTGGTGCACATGAAAGAGCCCCGCCTGGGTCCGGGCCGACGACGGCACCACATCGCTGTAGCTCCGCTCCTGGGCCTCCAGCGTCGGGGCGCCGGTCACCAGCGCCGCCAGCGCCAGCCCCAGCACCGGGAAGAGGGCGCCCCGGCTCCGAGGCTGTGGGATGGAGGCACCCGGCCTCGGCGGCTGTGAGAAGAAGGCACCCCGCCTCCGGGTGCGTTCCGACGCCGGCATCGGAGTCCGGCCCGTCGCCGGTCGTCCGGTGCGTGTTGGGGAAGGACGAAGGGTCATGGCCATCTCGGAGTTCTCCTGCCTTGGGTTGGGTTCAGTCATGATGAGGCCCTGGTTCAACGTGGGTCGCTCATTCACACAGCCTGCTCGTTCACACACAGCGCGGACCCGTTCACACACAGCGCCAGCCTGTTCACAGCGCCCGCTCGATGCGCTCGACGGCGTCTTCCAGATGAATGCGGGTCATACGGTCGCCCACACCCCGGGCCAGCGCCGCCGTGAGTTCGTCGCGGAGAAGCTGGAGCTGCTCCCGGATCAGGGGGCGGATGTCGGACTGGCCCACGTGGAGGGCCGCGTTCAGGGGTGGGTCGTCGTTGCTGGACACCCGGAGATTCCCGCTGGCCGGGGGCGACCACGAATCGGACACCGCCTCGTGGAGGAGGTGGTGGGCCTGGTCCAGATATCCCCGCTGCAGGTTGCGCCGGAAGGTGTCGATGGGCCCGCCGCCCTGCACCTCCCGCCAGACGGCTCGGCGCAGGTCGTCCAGCATCTCAGCCGGAGTGTAGGTGGCCGAGCCCAGGAAGGTCTCCTGCTCGATCATGCGGGCGAGGCGGGCGTGGTTCAGCATCCGCTCGACCCCCAGCACCTGGTAGGCCCGGATCCGCTCCACCGCCCCGGCGTGCTCGATCTGCCGGAGGAGCTCCAGGTCCAGCGCCCACTCCGGCGTCTGGAAGACGTACTCGTCCAAAAAGCGGAAGGCCTCCCGCTGGGTCTCGGCGGGGATTTCGGTATAGACCCGCCCTTCCTCGCCCACCCGCTTGTGATGGGTCTCGGTTCCGCCCACCACCGCCGAGGCGTGCTCGGCGTAGCGGTTCCACTGGGTAAGGGACTGGAGGTAGTGGGTTTCGATCTCGTAGTAGTCGTCGCCGTCCTCCACCAACCAGTCCAGGAGCGCCGCCGTGGCCGCTTCCAGGTTCAACATCCCATAGCGGGCCGCGTGCACCGGGTCATCGGAAATCCCTTCCGTCATGCGGTACGGATCCCACTCCACATCCATGCCGAAGAGGGGTGAGCCGAAGCGGAACCAGGGGTCGTCGGCCCGCTCCACGATCCAGCGGTCCAGCTCCGCCGCCTCTTCCTCGGGGGTGGTGGCCTCCAGAATGGGCCGGTAGCCCCACATGATGGCGAAGCGGTCCCAGGCCCCGATCCGCCGGCGCGGGTCCACCCCGTCGCCAGGCTGGGCCACGTAGTTGAAGCGGGTCCGGCCCACCGATGAGCCCGAGTGCCCCATGCGGGCCGTGAACTCGGCGCTCCGGAGCGAATCCACCGGGAAGACGAAGTTGGCGCGCTGGTTGTGGGGGAAGCCGACAGCGTGGCCCTTCTCGTGGGAGACTACGTAGCGGAGGGCCTCTCCCATCTCCTCTTCCGAGAGGTGGCTCGTCTGGAACTGGGGGTTTGCCGCGCCCACCTGGCTGATGAGCTGCCAGCGCATCCGCTCCATGATTCCGTGGTACATGTTCATGTGGGCCCGGATCACTTCACCGGAGCGCGGATCCACCACGTCACCGCCGGCGTTGGCCGAGCGGATGGGGGTGGCCCCGTACCGGATCACCGAGTGGCGGGCATCCAGGAGGCTGAAGTCCGGGTCCTCCTCCTCGGTGGGGGCGACCCGGACCTGCACCGCGTTCTTGAAGCCGGCCTCCTCAAAGCCCTCGTTCCACTCCAGGATGCCTTCCTCGAAGAAGGGGATCCACTCTGCGGGGGTGGCGGGATCGATGTACCAGATCCAGGGCTTCACCGGCTCCACCAACTCGCCCCGGGCGAAGGCCTCCGGGTCCGAGGGCTCCAGCCGGTAGCGGCGGAGGTAGCGACTCTCCCGAACCCCCTGGAAGTCCCGGGAGTAGTTGGTCTGCGCCACCGAGATGTAGCCCACCCGCTCATCGTAGAGGCGGGGCATCATGGGCTCCTCGGGGAGGAGGATCATGGAGTGGTTCACCTCGAAGGAGACGGTGCCCCCCCGGGTGTCGGAGGGCGGAGCGTCGGCGGCGTAGCTCCGCACCACCCGCACCTCAACATTGATGGGGAAGCTCCGGGCCCACTCGAGCCAGCTCCGCTCCCGGTCCGGTCCCCTCACCGCCAGGCGGCTCCGCTGGTTCCGGGGAAGGGAGAAGGCGGGGTGATCACCGAGATAGAGGTCGGTGACATCCACCACCCGCGTGGCCCCGCCCGCCCCCCGCGCCTGCACTGGGAATGCGGCCAGGACCGGGGCGAAGTTGGAGTTCTCCACGGCGATGTGGACGTTGTCTTCAGGGTCGGCGGTGTTAGCGTGGGAATGGGCTCGCAGGAACACGCGGCCATTCCGCTCTTCCCACCGGACCACCATGTTGGGAGCCATGTTGGCTCCGCCCAAAGCCAGGCCGTCCTGGGCCGCGGCGTACCGGCTCATGACGATCATGTCCCGCCCCAGGATGGAGTCGGGAATCTCGAAGAGGAGGCGGTCGTCCACCCGGTGCACGTCGAAGAGGCCTTCCCGGCTCTCTGCCGAGGCCGGCACCACCTCGGCGTAGCTCCGCTCCTGGGCAGGGAGGCCGGTGGGGAGGAGGAAGGCAGCGGCGACGGTGAGGGCGGCGGTGAGCCGAAGGGCAGCGAACATGGGACCGGGGAAGGCGGGGAACGGGGAAGGGCAGGCGGTACCGTACCATCGCGAGGCGCCGCGGCGCCCGACGGGCCGGAGGAAATCGGAGGGCCAGGGGGTCAGCTTGGGCTCCGCTCGCCCCTCATGCAAGATCAAAGGCTGAATTCATGGAGAACATCGAGATCGCACGACGGCTGGAAGAGCTGGCGGACCTCCTGGAGATCCAGGGCGCCAACCCCTTCCGTATCCGCGCCTACCGGAACGCCATCCGCACCATCTCCGGGTTGACGCGCCCCCTGGCGGAGGTGGCGGCGGAGGAGGCCCTCACCGACCTCCCCGGCATTGGAAAGGACATCGGGGGCTACATCGGCGAACTCCTGGACACGGGCCGGCTCTCCATCCTGGATGAGGTCACCGCCGAGGTCCCCCGCGAACTCGCCACCCTCACCCGCCTGGACGGCGTCGGACCCAAGAAGGCCCGGAAGCTCTGGAAGGAGCTGGACGTCACCACCCCCGACGAGCTGGAGTCGGCGGCCAGGGAGGGGCGGGTGGCGGCGCTCCCCGGCTTCGGCAAGAAGAGCGTGGAGAAGATCCTCCGGGCCATCGAGGACTTCCGGAAGCACCAGGGGCGCTTCCTCCGGGCCGAGGCCGTCCAGTACCTCCGCCCCCTCCTGGCACATCTGGAAGGAGTGGAGGCCATCCACCGACTCGAGGTGGCCGGGAGCTACCGTCGGGGGAGGGAGACGGTGGGTGACATCGACCTGTTGGCGCTGGTGGACGACGACGGCGCCCGGGCCGGGGTCATGGAGGCGTTCACCACCTTCCCCGGCGTGGACCGGGTGGAGATGTCCGGCGACACCCGGGGAAGCGTGGTGCTACCTCCGGTCTTCCGGTGGACCTCCGCATCCTGGGCTCCGATAGCTATGGCGCCGCCCTCCACTACTTCACAGGATCGAAGGAGCACAACGTGGAGATCCGGAAGCGGGGCCAGAAGCGCGGTCTCCGGGTCTCCGAGTACGGTGTGTTCGAAGAGGAGGGGAAGGGAGGCGACGGGGACGGTGACCGATCCGGGGGCAATGGCGCCGGTGGGCGCGACGGCGATTCCGACCCTCGCGCCGGCCACCGCATCGCCGGCGCCACCGAAGAGGAGGTGTTTGGCGCGCTGGACCTGCCCTGGATTCCCCCCGTCCTCCGGGAGAACCGGGGCGAGATCCAGGCCGCCGAGGAGGGGCGGCTTCCTTCGCTGGTGGAGG
>SL_3KL_010_SEDDRAFT_10002714_pt1 | contig 16140 bp, 9 predicted proteins | sample SodLakKL_010_SED_2_FD_10381 | JGI IMG/M metagenome (IMG submission 10381) | reverse complement strand
TCGACCATGATCAGCATGCCATCACGCTCAACGACCGGTCGCGGCCGGGCGAAGTAGAGTGATGGCACGGGAATGCTTTCACGGTAGATGTAGAGCCAGATGTCAAGCTCTGTCCAGTTCGAGAGGGGAAACACCCGAACGCTCTCCCCCGGATTGATCCGGCCATTGTAGTGTTGCCACAACTCCGGGCGCTGATTCTTCGGGTCCCACTGGTGGCGGTGGTTGCGGAAGGAAAACACCCGCTCCTTGGCACGTGATTTCTCCTCGTCGCGCCGCGCACCACCGATGGCGGCATCGACCTTGTACTTATCCAGTGCCTGTTTCAGGGCCTGGGTCTTCATCACATCGGTATGCACCGAGGCACCATGCGAAACCGGCCCGACACCCTGCTCGAGACCTTCAGGATTGGTGTAGGCAAAAAGCTGGCACCCCGTCTCCTCGGCTCGCCGGTCACGAAACTCGATCATCTCGCGGAACTTCCAGCCGGTATCCACATGCAACAGCGGAATCGGCGGCGGCGCCGGATGGAAGGCCTTGACCAGCAGGTGCAGCAGCACCGAAGAATCCTTGCCGACCGAGTACAGCATCACAGGATGCTGAAACTGCGCGGCCACCTCTCGGATGATATGGATTGCCTCGGCCTCCAGGGTGTCGAGGTGCGACATCTCCGCAATCGGTAGTTGTTGATTAGTGTTCGACATTTCCAATCCAGAATTTCAAAAAAATGATCTCAAACTGTGCTCGGCCAAATAGACCAGACTGCGAGTCCTGCCAATCCGTTCCTGATCTCGATAGATCCGATAGACGTCGCGCGCTTTTTTCAACTTCTTGCCTGACAACGACTTGTTGCTGACGTGATAAATCGCCTCGATGCCGGGATACCGGCGTGCAACGACGCCATTGCGCGTCAACCGCAGCCACAGGCCCCAGTCATGTCCCCGCTCCACCTCGGGCATGTAGACCTTGCCGAGGGCTTCCTGGTTATACGCTACGGTCAGGCATCCAATCGGACAGGCCCTGAGAAAATCCTCATAGCCGATCTGGTCCGGCGAATGCACCTTTCTCCGATCCCGGCCGACAATGCTGCGGTCACACTGATAATCTCCGTAGGAAAACAGAACACCTTCAGACTCCATGAACTTGACCTGACGGGCCAGCTTGCCGGGTAGCCATTCGTCATCGGCATCCAGAAAAGCGACGTAGCGTCCGCGCGCGGCCTCAATGCCGGCATTGCGCGCCTGCGCAGCGCCCTCATGCGGCTTGACGATCACATGAAGGTCAGGAAAATCCGGCTGAAGCGACCTCAGCATGGCACGGGTGTCATCAGTGGAACCATCATCAATCACGATATGCTCCAGCGTAGCCACCGACTGCGCGGCCACCGAATGGACTGCCCTTTCGATCACCCTGGCGGCGTTGTACGCCGGAGTAATGACCGAAACCAGATGATCGAGAGACCGCCCCCGGGCCTCCGGGAGCACGTGTCGGTCATTCATCGCGTTATTCGCAACAGTTCATTAACCACATTTTTGCCCAAAATGATCCGCAAGCCCCATTGGCCGGCGCGCACCACGCGCTGCACGGTCGCCGTCACCTGTTGTGAATGGCAACAACCCGCGCTGTCGAGTCGGGAGTCTTCCAAAGGGGGGAACAGTTTACCATCACGCCTCAGGAATTCCCTTGCGATAATCGCATTTTCTTCGTCAAACTGCGCCATAAAACGCCTGCGGGTAGCTGCATCAGGCCAAAGTGATACACACCGGCCAAGCTCGTCGTCGATCACCCGCTTGATTCGCCCCTGACACAGCCACGACAGCAGTAGTCGATTCCGGCGGCGGCTGTTCACCCACTCGTTCAACCGCTGCTTGACCAGGGTCTGCCCGGCGCTCAAACTTTCACGCACCGGTACCGACTTTTCGCCACCACCGACATCGAGACCCAATTGTTCGAAAAAGGCCTCTGGCAGATTGCGGTCGGCGAGATCTTCATAGACCAGCACGCGCACTTTGCCAAAAACATCCCGGAATAGCCGAATTCGATCCAGATAACAGGCTTTCCCCGCCGCGAACTGCACGAGAAAGTCTGNAAACGAGAGCCGGGCACTGGCACCCAACCCTGTGGCCACGTGCTCCTGGTAGAGTGAACGAACGAATTCGTCCTGCCTGCGGATCACCAGCACTGGCTCTACATTGAAGCCGTCCAATACCTCCGCCAGGCGCTCAAGATAGGCGCGTTGCCGTTCAAGCGTTTCGAGTGCATCACCAAGCTGATGGCGACAAATAGCCTCCGAACTCAAAAGCACCCATCCCCCGGTTTGCTCGGCCCATTGTCGCCATCCGGCAATCAGCGACCGCACCTTCCTCAGCGCCACCAGGCGCTCATCTCCTGCCACCGCATGGGCCAGAAAGTGATGAGCGCTGACCGGCCGAAACGTCGCCGGCCACAAGTAGGGATACAAAATACCACCTGCTTTAAGATTGGAGCGACGGCGCGCGGCATATTGCTGAATGGCTGAAGTACCAGTCTTGTGGAAACCGGCATGCAGAAACAAACTGACCATTAGTTGTCGGACATCACCGGACCATTCATGATCGAATTCATCTTTCCCAGGGCTTTCTTGTAGTTCTCCTGCACGATCATGCGGTCAAGCTCTCGACATTGCTTGGCAAACAAGACGTGATGAACATCGAGAACATGTTTATCCAATCCCCTTGCTTTGCGTACATGCGCAATCATATCCTTGAGCTTTTCCTTGTCGATCCCGTTTGGCAATCCATATCCAATCGGCTCCAGAGACCATCGACACCAGCTCATGACACGGTAGTCATCGCCCTCCCGACCAACCGTTGCGACATGCATATCGGGATTGACAATATACAGGGGAACTGCTCCGAGACGATCATGAAAATCAGGTAGCGCCGCCATGAACCGATCAAGAATATCCCGCTCCTCGTCTGTATCGACGGCGATTGCCGTTGACTCAAGCGATGACTTTGACAGCCGTCCGACCAGGGTGTTGTTCGACGTTTCATAGGCATGAATGAGACGGGACGGCGGCTCAACGCTCCAGCAATGAGAAAACAGCAGGGGCTCTGCATCTTTCCACTCATTACTCGAGAGCGGCTCGCCGATACCGTAGTCACAAACCTGGCATTCGAAACTTGCCTCGCTAAAGCGTGAGACCAGCTTTGGCGCCTTCAGCTTCTGCCGCGAGATGTACTCAAACAGTAATTCCTCGTGCTCAAGCCGAAAGACACTGTGCTCGGGAAAAACCTGCTTTTGAAAAAAACGGGTCATTGCCGAATCGTCAGACTCGCAAACCACTCGAAAAAAGTAGACACCGGGAACCATGGAATCCTGCCAATGTGCACTCAGTTCCGCCTCGTCATCAATCAATGGCAGGAGCTCTCGCTGCACTGCCTGGTCTCGCCGCTTCTTCGTGAAGAGGTACCTGAACGCTTCCTGACTGGGAGCTTCTACCCGTTCAAGCTTGCGGTCACGAAATACCAGTGGATCGACCTGAGACCGAACCAGGCTCAGAGCAACCATCAGGTTGATCGCACCATCCAGGCGATTGAATCCCTGGCGCATCATCAACACCGACAAAATCGCGACGAGAATATTGTCTTGATAGCCCTGCAGGAAAGGAATCAAAATGATGAAAAACCCAGCGAGAAAATTGAATGAGGAACATACCTGAACATATTCGGCTGTCTTGTCAATAATGAATCGTTGCAAGCGATTCGGATTGATCGAGGCATTCCGGCCAAGGATAACTGCTGCAGCCAGGTACTCGAGCCCCATCAGCACAATCAGCATTCCGCACAGCTGCCAATTGAGAAATGCCATTACAACGAGCACTGTGGCAGCAAACAACTTCCCTGCGGCCACCTCACAGAACTGGGCAAAGTAGCTTCGCGCCTTTTCCCGATACCTTCGCGAAGCGGCAATCTGGTTGGCACCCGACAATACCCGGATGCTGCCTGCCTCTGCCAGTCTCCCCGTCACAGACTCCAGAATCAATGTGGCGACATAGGCGACAACCGCACCCACAGAAAGAATGATGATCCATTCCATCTTGGCATCAGGCGCGATGAAAAAACGAAAGTAGCGTGGAACCCCATCACTGCCGGCCAGAAGAATGACCTTCAGGGGCACGAAGAATGCCATCAGCCGGGTGATCTGGGATGCAGCCGAGCAGATGATGGTTGCCAGCGTGATTCCCGGCCGAGCAGACAGAAATACGCCCAGAACGCGTGAGAACCAGCGGATGGTGTCAGCGGTTTGGGAAAAAAGCGTCATATCCACTCAATAGGCAGGAGCAATCTCCATATCGCGATAAAGACCGATTCAACCAGCCATCGCAATCTGGAAATCAATCCCGAGCTCTGGGAACACAGACAATCAACGGGCGTCCGCCGGTATTCATGCGCCGGCGTTCTTGTTTCGGAAGCTCACAATCGGGTTTCACGATGCGGGCATCAAACCCCGCCTTTTCCAGCCGCTGGATAATGTCCTTTCCGTATACGCGAACGTGATCTTCCTGGCCGAAGGCCGCCTGCCGTGCTTGCGGCGAAGTGATGCTGAAATCCTCGTAGGTTTCCTCGCCCTTGAGCGGAACCTGAAGAAAGACCCTACCGTTTTTGTGCACGACCCGGCAAAGCTCCTCCATCGCCTTTTGGTCATCAACAATATGTTCGAGTACATGCGAGCAAAAGATCATGTCGAACTGACCATCGGGCATGTCGATGGCAGTCAGGTCCATGGTAACCATGGCCCGATTCGGTTCGATATCTGCACTGAGATAGTCGATGCCTCTGACTTCCTGAAAGCGCCGTTCCATGGGTGGCTCAGGTGCAACATGCAGCAACTTCACCTTTTTTACACTGCCCGTACGCCAGGGTGGATTTTCCTCGAAATAAAGCCAGGCGGCGCGATGGCGCTCCAGCGAACCGCAAACCGGACACTTGGCCTCGGGACGCCCGTAATGGCCGCCACGCACAAACTCAGGGAACCCGTGCCTACACAGCGGACAAAAGTGCGTATCCGATGAATCTCCCTTGGGTTGGTCTTCAGGCTGCGAAGGTTCTGTCTCGTCACGCTGTCTAAACTCTTTCAACCAGCCGGCGACTCCCAGCCGTCGCAGTACAGCGCCAGCAAACCGCCGTGAGAATCGTTTTGCCCTGCCGGCGAGAGACCGACTGCGCCTGAGCGCGACTCCAAGGCGCGTCTGCCCGGCCAGAGCAATGGCTACAGCGTAATGATTATTGACGCCGGGAATGTCGAGCACCAGCTCATCGACCAGCATCAGGTTGCGCATCACGGCTCGGTCAATCTCATCATCATCACTGAAATTGTGAAGGGTATGGGTCAGTGCCAGGTTGTAGACCAGGCCACCCGTCCTGACCACCGTGGCGCCAGGGAAGTGGCGCTTGAGACAAGCCAGAATACGGGCAGAATCCGGTGCCTCAGACGGATCTTCACGAATGATGCGCCGAGGATTGGGCCGCTTGATTTCCTTGGGTACCTGGACATTGGGGTCATCAGCCTTTTGCAGGTAGCGCTCGGGCAGGCGCTGTCGAATTCGACTGGCGACCCGCAATGACTCAGCGGTCCACTGAAAGCGGTTGGGGCCCACATAGTCATCCATGAAGAACAAGCCGTCCTTTTTCAACACACGCCGGCTCCAGCCAAGTGCCGCGTTTACATCCATCATGTGATGCAGGGCATTGTTCCAGTGCACCAGGTCAAACGCACCGTCTGGAATATCGGCCGTAAAGGCATCCTGTTCAATGAACTCGATCCGGCTTCCAAGGCCCCGCCTGGCTGCCGCCTTGCGTCCAGCCTCGATCCGCTTTCCGGATAACTCATAGATGATCATGTGCTCAACCAGGCCACTTTCGAGCAACATCATTTCCTTGCTGCCGCTACCGCCGCCAACCGACACGCCACGGCCAAATGTCCGATCACCAACAATGGTCCGGGCCAGCTCGATCGCGCCCTGGCTAATGCGTGGCAAAGGCCTGCCGCAGACGCGGCGGTTGACCTCTTCGATGATGGTTCGTTTATGCCACCATCGCACCCGCTTGCGTTTGTGGATCGTATCCCAGTGGCGTGCGACAGCCTTTGCTGTTTCATCACGCATTTTCTGTTTATCACCTACCATGGTCTCAGCCATCAGTCCGGATAAAGAATATGAATCTCACTCGTACCGACTGCTTGCTGATCGAACGGCAGCCGGCGCGGCTCGAAGACCGCATCGTAATGCAGTGCGGCGCGACGAAACAACGACAAGTAATTTTCCGGCTTGTACTCGATGATTTCACGTTTCGGCCAGCCTTTCTCATGCTTAACATAGGGCAGCAACCATCGCGCTGCCTTCTCCAGCGAACCACCTCGGGGCGCCTGATACATCCATAAATCAATATCTGTGCGTTCAGCCGCTGTGGCAATCTCAAAAAAAGCCCGGAGATTCATGGTGCAGTATGTCAGCGGCCGCGAACGCCCAAACTCGGCTGGCTGGCTGCCGTCGGATTCAATCTGTTCATCGATACGTTCACGTGCCTCGAGCGCGAGCTTTGATGCCAGTTTCTTTCTTCCGCAGAACAAAGCCAGCGACAACACCTGGGCACTGTACCAGGTGCCGTGGTTGTTCTTCGACGCTCGCTCCTTGCGCCCGGCCCGACTATCGAGGAGCCAGTCCAGAAACCGACCCATCCAGGCCGCCAACTGCTCATGATCTTCACTTGTCCAGATACCCTCATCAAGAATCAACGTTGCAGAATCGACCAGATAGCGAAATCCGCGGGTGTCGATAATCCCGTAACTGCGACCCTCGCTGACCCCGGGAACGGACTGGGCATAAGTCAAATGAGGGTTCATCGCATGGTCGGAGTCGATAAACCAGGTCCTGAGCAACGCGGCGCAGTGGCGGGCGTAGTGGGCGTTCCCGGTCAGGACCCAGGCCAATGACAACAGACGCGAATCGCGGCACAAGCGCCGCACCTTGCCAGTATCCGACTCCATCGCCTCGGGATTGATTTGACCATCGCGGCGAACGTAAGGCAGGCCGTCAGCGGTATCCGGATTGGGCCACCAGTAGGTGCCAATACTGAAGTAGTCACGCGCATCACCACTGGGCGGCAGACGCTTCTTGTTGGTAATCGGCACAATCGGCTTCTTCAGGCAACGATCTGCGCCGTCGAGGATTGACCGTGTTGCCGCCACTGTGTCTGGATGACCCTGCCCCAGCCGATGCCTTGCCAATTGCAATGAAGCATGACGCGTCAGATTCAGCTTGCCATCGGGCTTGTCATCCCGCCGTCTGGCACCGACCAATCGACACCAGGCGCGGGCCACTCTGCCTGTAGCCATTCAGTGCTCGAATCGGTCGGCGAAAATGGTGGGATCCTCGAACCATTCGAACGCGCCAACATCGCAGCGCAACCCCTGTGGGCGAGACGTACCGTCAAAATCAGTCGTCACGCCGGCAACACAATCGACCTGGTCGATCAGCGGCGAGCCGTCATCAAGCCGATAGTCACCGCCATCCTGGTTGACAAACTGGGGGTCGAGCTCGGTATTGACGCTGGCGTAAGGCGCTGCGTTGAGCGCGGCAACATCGGCAAAGTTGGTGCCTTCCACACGGGCCACGTTAATGGTCATGCCGGTGACGTTATTGCCGCTGATCTCGCTGCTGACCGATGAAGTGAAGTTATCAACGCGCAAGGCGCGATTGCCGCCAACGAATACATTATTTCGAATGGCCGCTTCCCCCTGCATTCTGACCACACCGAAACCGGCATTTTCATGGCTGTTGTCCACGAACGTGTTGTGATCAACAGTAGAAAAGGCACCACTGACATCGTCATGACGAACAAAAAGGGTCGCCAGGTTGCCGAAATTGCCGGCAAAAACATTATTGGTCACGTCTGCATTGTTGATGCGGACATTGAGTCCACCCGAGTCGTTGGCCTGTCCACTTCCACTGCCGGTAGCGGTATATCCGTTATCGGCAAACAGATTTCGGTCAATCCGGCAACTTGTCGCATTGGCAGGAATATTGCTGACGCACCCCATGCCAGGATGGGTAAAGCGGGCTTGATTGTCGACAATCACATTCTCGGTAAAATCCAGCAATACCTTGTCAAACAGGGCTCCGGCATAAACATCGGCGGTATTATTCTCAAACCGATTGCCGTACACTTCCTGCAAGGCCTCCATGGCATTGAAGAAAATGATACCACCTCCATAGGCGCACTCGCCCGCGTTGAGCCCATCGACACACTCGCTGTCAGCAGCATCGTTGTTGCGAATGATATTGTCGCGCACCTCCACCGTCGATGCGGTGGTATCACCGGCGACACCGAAATTGATGTGCACGCCCGCTCCCGAGACGCGGTCGAATGCAGGATTGATATCGGCCACCGGTACGCGAAGAATGAAATTATTCTCGATTACGTTATTAATCAAGGTAAAGTTTCGATCTCCGCCATTCGTTACCAGCGATTCAAGGTGAATACCGCCACCAAACCGCCCATTGCCATTGTCGTTGATCTGATTGTTGACGATATCTGCATCACCGGCGAATACCGAGATCGCGCCCCCGGCAAAGCGAGCCTCGTTGTTGGTAAAGGTATTGCCCTGAATCAGTACCGGATCGCCCACGCTGGTTGTCACCTTGATCCCGCCTCCACCGGATTCGGGTATGCCCGCGGCGACATTGCCGCTAAAGTTGCTGTTGGTAATACTGGCAGTTGATTCAAGTACATGAATAGCGCCACCCTGACTGAAGCTCCGGTTGTTGGTGAACCCGCAGTTGTCAATCGTGGCGTCACTGCCAGAACTGATCTTGATCGCACCGCCTGAGTTGCCAGCATCACCATCAATGGTCCGGCAGTTGTCGAACTTGCTGTTGATCACGGTGGCGGTGGAATTGCGAATTACGGCACACCCGCCATGAACGGTTTCGGTGGCCTGGCCATCGACAAACGTCAATCCATCGATGGTCACCCCAGCACCGCCGACATCACTGATAAACAACAAGGTGCTGCTCTCATTGCCATCAAGGAAAGTCACGTCGGCACCGTCAGCGCCTCGCAGCGTAATGGCCTTGCCGTTGATCGTCACCGGAGAGGTGAGTGGGTATGTGCCTGCTGCGATAATGATGGTATCGCCAGAAGTCGAGGCATCGACTGCAGCCTGGATTGTGGGCTCATCCTCGGGCACGTGGATGGTAGCCGCTTGAAGCGAAGGCATGAAAACCATGGCCAAGGCGGCTAGAATCAATTTATTGGTCATCGGCATGGTCTCTTTCAATGTTTTCGATTTTGACGTTATATCGCGGACGGTGCTCTACCCGCTTTTCTGAAGCCTTGACCGATCCGGGGCGATGTATTCCGATTCCAGCTCGGCCAACCGTTCTGCGGTGGCCAGCCCCCCAAACGCCTTGGCAAAACGCTGTCGAAACAACCGCCGGTCGGCCGCGTGCGACTGCTCCACGCCCTGGTCCAGTACCAGCTTGCCCGGATCATTCTCCAGCAGTACGGCTTCGGGACAGTATACAAACTGATCGGTCGCTCGTGCTATCGCCGTCAGCTCGTTGTCGGCGCGGTGTGCCTGGTAGCCGTTGAACAGGATCTGCCCGCGGTAGAGCTTGCACACCCAGTTGACACGCACCATGCCGAAAGCGGCGATTCGCCCGTGCCACTTACCGCAGTTGAAGGCCAGCAGGCCCTTGCCGCTGGCTTCAAGTTGCTCATGGGCCGTCTTTAGCCACTCCTGCCCGGCAACCGCATCTTCGGCCAGATAGACGAGGTAACGTGCCTTGACCCGCTTGGCAGCACGATTGAGGGTGGCTACAAACCCCCGGCGCTTGTTGTCGAGGACCACCACGATGCGAACCGGCATACCGGCCCGGTGGGCCAGATGGCGGGCCGTGGCCAGCGCCCGACCGCGATTGATGGCCGGCATGATCACGACCGGGCCATCGCCATCGCCACGATCGAGCCGGCGAAGCTGCTCGCCGTCGATGACCGTTATGGCGTGCCCCGATTCATCCGGCTCATTGTCGGGCATTTTGCGAATTGAACCGGGCCGCCGGGTCAGACTTGCCCGAATACGCCCCAGCCAACCCCGTGCCGGTGAAAAATCGGGTCCCTGCGGCTCGAATTCGGCCAGCTCGGCATCCGCGGCGTTCAGATCGTAAACCACCGCCTCGGGCACCTGCGCCAGCACACCGTCCCGGGCCGCCCACTCTTGGACAGCATCGATCCAACAGCGCCCGTCTTTGACCGCCCACAGCCTTGAATCCTGCCGCTCGAGCCATGCACGACTGACCAACACGCACGACGAACGCCGTCCGGCTGCCTGTCCACCATTGAGGGCAAATACCTTGCTGCCACCTGCCTCTGCCATGGCCAACGCTTTATTGAGCCAGTCGACGCCAGTCAGAACCCCCTCGCCGGTCAGCAGCAAATAGCGGCACGGAACAACCGAGACGGCCTTTTGCACCGCTAAAACTCCTTGACCGCCGGATTCCACCGGTATCGTCATCACCTTGAGCGGGTGGCCGGCACGAGCCACAAGCCGCCGCGCCGTAGTCAGTCCACGTCCACGATGCACGGCCGTGACCACCGCCACCACACCGTCTTCCGGCAAATCAGCCACAGTTTCAGGGTTGTCGAGTTTCTCGATGACCGGCGTCGAGATGGCATCGGTCAATTCGCCTGACACATTGCCCGGCAGCACGAAATCCTCGTCGACCAGGCAGCGCTGCCGGTAAAAGTTGGTGAAGAAATCAAANAACTCCTCGGCGATCTCTTCTTGCGCCTCATTGCCGGCAAGCCCCCGGCGTACAGCCAATTCGAAGGCCGAACGCATGGCCGCATAGGAAAATTGCCGTCGAAACAGTCGGTGCCCGGCTTCCTGGACCGCCCGGCGTCCTTTGCGATCGGCAAATACACGATGAATGACGTGTTCGATGGCTTCCCAGTCACCAAACGGCGCCAGATGCAGATAACCCTGCCGGGCCAGCTCGCCCAGGTCGGAAATATCGTTGGCGATGATGCTCGCGCCCATGGCGAACGCATCGGTGGCCTTGTAGGGCATCTGGTAATGGCTGGCNGGCACGTCAGGGTCCAGCCACAACACCACCAGGTCGGCGGCCAGGTTGATGCGTGCCATTGCCTCTCGATCCTGTGGCGGCAACACGGTGATGCGATCACCATGCTCGGCCACCAGTCGCTTCTGATCCGGCGAGATGCGCGACCCGACAAACAGTAGCTTGTAGCGCACATCACCCAGACGTTCGACCAATTCGACCAGCTCGTAGATCCCCTTGTGCTTGCGGATCAATCCACCGAACAGAATCACTCGATCCGCGCGTGCAAACCCCAGCTCTCGACGTATGGCGTTGCGATCCCAGCGGTCCGGATCGTAGGCGCGCTCGTCCTTGGGATTGCGCATGTACAGGCAGCGGTGGCCGAAATGTGCGTCGATATTGCGGTTGTGCGTGGCCAGCACCGGCAACTGCTTGCCCGCCCACTCCATCAACAGCGACCAGCGATGACTGTACGGATTGTCCAGCTCCGGGTCGTCGGGCCGGGCCTGGTCCAGCGGCAAGGCTTCATCGGCACTGTCGCGGCCAGGCGCCTGCACCACCGATTCAAGGTCGTTGATCTCCAGCACGATGGGCGTGCCGTAGACATGCCGGGCCAGCAGCGCCAGGCCGAGACTCGGAAGGCGCGGCTTGACCACGTAGATCACATCGCCGCTGATGCGTGCCAGCGCACGACGCATGGCATCGAAAAAGTCCGGAAACTCGCCGCCGGGCAGATACACCGTCTCGAACGGCGGCTTGACGCCCGCCAGCGGCGGAAAGATCTCTTCCTCGAAAAACCGGAACGACACCAGTTGTACATCAAAGTCGCGCGACAGCGCCTCGGCCACGGCGAAGGCCTTGGAGAAGTGGTTGCGCGACATGTCCCAGGAAATCACCGTCACCCGCTGCACGGCAGGATCACTGGCCCGTGGCAGGCCGTCGGCCAGGTAGCCAGCCACATTGGCATCGACAATCCGCTCGACCAGCGGATTCTGATGCTTGGCGGTCACCGTCAGTTGTTCAAGGTTCTCGTTGCGCTGATACAGCGTGACGATGTCGGCCACATGCAGGGGGTCGCGCAGCCAGGTGTACTTGATGATCAGATCATAGTCCTGGCGGCGCGGCAGCGACTCGGTGAATCCGCCGAAGCAGTCGTAGAGCTCGCGCCGGTGCATGAACGAGTTGAGATCAATGTAATTCTTGTCGAGCAGCCGTTCGTGATCGAAAGCCGGCCGGCGGTAGGACTTGACCCTGATGCCACCGTGCCGATCCACGCGATAGTCGATGAAATCGGCGTAAGCACAGCTTCGACCGGGCCGATCGATCAGCGCCCACAGCATGCGCGCCAGGTAACCCGGCCGCCACATGTTGTCGCTGTCGAGGTAGGCAATGAACTCGCCGCGGGCCAGCTCCAGCCCGCGATTGCGTGCCGCTGCCGCACCCTGCTTTTCCAGTTTCAGATACTGGATGCGCGGGTCGTCGAACTGTGCCACCACCTCGGCGGTGGCATCCGTGCTGGCATCATCACAGACCAACAGCTCCCAGTGCACCCAGAACTGCTCGAGCACGCTCTGGATGGCCTCGGCAATCACCGCCGCCCGGTTGTGGGTCGGCATGACAACCGACACCAGCGGCTTCAGGCCGCTCTCGGCCAGGCGCTGCTCGGCATCGGCAATGTTGCGCTCACTGTCTTCCAGCGCCTCTGTCAGCCCAGCCGGACGATCCTGGTCCAGAATCTCCTGCAGCCGACGTGCGGCAATGCCCTCGCCTTCGGGCTGACGCCTGGGCGCGGCCTGCGGCCCCAGCAGGCCGTCAGGAAAATGCGGGAAATGCGGCAGGATGCGACGTGCGTAATTCTGAAAACGCGGATCGTCCTCATCCGGCAAGGACGCCACCACCTGGCGCAGCCGCCGGGCATTGACCGAGATGGAAAACTCGTCCAGAAACACCTGGCGAATCCGCGCCCGCCGCTCGTCGTTCTGCCACTCCTCCGACAACCCCCTGTCCAGCACCTCGTCCAGATCGGACAAATCCGTGAACAACGCCACTTCATCGAGCGGCAAATCCGCAAACGCCGGGTTGCGCACCACCAGCGCCGGCCGACCCATGGCCAGTGCATCGCTGAGCTTCGCCGGCACCTGGGCGTTGGTCACATCGCTGTCGGGATGCTGCAGTGCCAGGCACACATCAGCCGCCGCCACCAGCTCGGGCGCGGCCGACAGCGACTGATCGTCAAGAAAACGAACATCCAGGCCCCTGATGGCCTCCAGCTCTCGCTTGATCGGCCGAGCATCGGCATCGAAGCTGCCGACCACCAGAAAGGTCACATTCGAGCGCCCCAGACGAGCCAGCGCCTGGGCCGTTTCAACCAGCCCCTTGTGCGGCCGCGGAGTGCCCAGAAACAGCACGATCCGATCCCCGGCCGGCAAACCGTACTTCTCGCGAACGGCCAGACGATCAACACGCGCAGGATCGAACTCCCGCTCGCAACGCGCATGCCGAATCACCGTGCCGCCAAACCAGTCCTCAAGCACCGGGTTGGACACCGTCACGCCATCAAACAGTGAGACCAGCTTGACTGCCACGTCCGTCCAATTCGGACCGGCAAGCCGATCCGGATAAGGCAGGGCCCCAATCGTGGCCGGGTCCAGATCCATCTCCCCTTTAAAACCACCACGCCGAAACGCCAGTTCATTGTCGTCCACATCGACAATCACCCGAGCACCCCAGATCAGCTTGTAGAGCAGGCCAAACAGCATATTGGGCATGCGCGGCTTGGAAAGATGCACCACCTGGCAGGGATGCTCAGCCACCAGCGCCATGGCCTGCTCCACAAAGCGGCGCTGATCATCGGCCCGAAACACGAACGGCTCGATATCCCCCTCGGAAATCGGCGGCCAGACCCCATCCCCATACTTGGGAAACAGCGCCCCGATCAACTCAACCTGCGCAGACTCGCCATGGAGCCTTGCCAGCAGATGCGCCCGCCCGGCCGCATTGTGCGTCAGGCTCCAGCCACACACCGCCACCCTCAACGGACTATCAGCCACGCTGGCCAGATACTTGCGCCGTGTCATTTCCATGTTCTGCAGAACCACGCTGCTCAGGCCCGGGCTGGTGACCAACGATTCCAGGTAAGCCCGCATGGCTACACCATACTGGCTGGCGCGAAAGGCTTGATTGGCAATCTTCAAGGGCAAGGCAATTCGAATCAGTTATAGAGAATTCTCATGAGCTTTCTGACGGGGAGGCTGGGAGGCTGGTATTTCACCTGTTTATTCATTGAAGTGCGCCATGATCGTGCGCTCGCACTGCAATTATCCCTCTACCAGGCCGCTCCCTTCTGCAATTCCCAGTTCCATGCGTGCTGCACGATATCGGCAAGATCTGAAAACTTCGGTTTCCACCCCAAAGCGGACCGAGCCTTCTGGCTGTCGGCAATCAGTACTGGCGGATCACCCTCTCTTCGTGACCCCACATCCACCTGAAAGTCCCGACCACTGACTTCTCGAACAGCATTTATAACCTGACGAATTGAAAACCCGTTGCCATTACCCAGATTAAAGGCGGCACTTCGAGCCCTGGAATCAAGAAATTCAAGTGCAAGCCAGTGAGCCTGAGCCAGATCCTCAACATGAACATAGTCCCTGACACAGGTCCCATCCTCGGTATCGTAGTCGCTACCAAAGATAGTAATTCTGTCACGACGGCCGGAGGCAGCCTGCAGAACCAGCGGGATCAGGTGAGTCTCAGGATCATGCCTTTCCCCGAGTTCTCCGGCCGGATCCGCACCGGCAGCATTGAAATAGCGCAGACAGACACTTTTCAATCCATAAGCCTGGTCGTAATCAGGCAACAGCTGTTCGATCAGCCACTTTGAACGACCATACGGATTAATAGGCGCCTTGCGGTGCGCTTCATCAATTGGCGTGTACTCCGGATTGCCAAAGATCGCGGCCGTCGAGGAAAACACGAACTTTCTGACGTCATGCCGAACCATCGCATCCAGCAGATTCAGAGTATTGCCAACGTTGTTGCAGTAAAAGGCGGAAGGATGCTTTACCGAAGCACCGACCTCGATAAAGGAGGCAAAGTTCATGACCGCATCAATCTGATGGAGGGAAAACAGCTCATCCAGCACCGCTCGATCCCCGATATTTCCTTCAATCAGACGACCATTCGGAACAGCCTCGTGGAAGCCTCCGGACAGATCGTCCAGCACCAGGACCCCATGGCCTTTGTCAATCAGATACTTCACCACATGCGAGCCAATATAGCCCGCCCCACCGGTTACCAGGACCACCCCTGGTACAGCATTCACTCCTTGATCGCCAATCATAGCCGGATACCCAATGGACGAAAGATTAGCCCCATTTTGCAACTGACCTGTCAATTATCATACTCATTTCACTTTCGCTTTTTGTTCTTGACAGGAAACGCCTTATCTGGAACCGGAAGACCCAGAAACGGGCAAAGTTTCTCAAAACCTTCGCCGTCACAAATATCAATACACAGCAAGTCATCTGGCCGATCCTTGAAATAACGAAACACTTTCGACTCGTGATCGTGTTTCTCCTTCAGCCACTTCTGTCTTGATTCAGCCGACTTATTCAATTCGGACAAATGATTCTCCCGGCTTGCTATCCATTCTTCGTCATTTCTATTCGTATACACGAACAGGCTATTTGGATACGCCTCATCGAGCTCTCTGAAAAACGTGATAAAGGAATAGAGATCCAGATATGCCCTGAAAACATCAAAAACTCCCAATGGATTCTGGACACCTCGACTCAACCTTTCATTCAGGTATTCCGTCATGCGTTTAGCGAAAACCGGCATCACCCATACAGGCCTGAGCCCATCCGGAGACCCATGAAGTGAGGGAATCCCCAAGTCGATGAATGCATGATGCAAACTTGTCGTGCCCGTCTTATTCATGCCAATACAAAAAATCTTGTTAAAATCGCGCATACTCGAGCCTTTCTAAAGTGTCTCAACCACGGATCGTTTTATCTGCTTACCTTGACTTAAACAGCCCC
>SL_3KL_010_SEDDRAFT_10002713_pt1 | contig 16147 bp, 13 predicted proteins | sample SodLakKL_010_SED_2_FD_10381 | JGI IMG/M metagenome (IMG submission 10381) | reverse complement strand
TATATTTACTGTTCTCGGGGCTATAGCTCAGCTGGCTAGAGCGTCGCGCTGGCAGCGCGAAGGTCCGGGGTTCGAATCCCCGTAGCTCCACAAAAAAGCGCAGGATCATTTTAGTATATACATCCACGCTGGTATTGACAATGTGAAAGAGTGATTGGGCTTTGATGTTGCGAAGCAGTGCTTCGCGGGTTCGAATCCCCGTGGCTCCACATTTATTCAGTCTGATTTTACATCGGACAATGAACAGAGGATGATTTTCGTTCTCTTATCAGGAATCAAAACCCGGATGATGAACAGTGACCGGGTTTTCTTTTTTGATGTATTGATTGTTTTAAATTACATGGGGCAAGTTCCATACAGCCAGCTCCCTGTGAACTCCGTCAGGGTCGGAAGGCAGCAGCGGTAGCAGGTCGTAGCGGCGTGATGTGGGCAGCTTGCCCCTCTTTTTTTACAGGCTATTCTCAATGTGAGCAGCAATATGATCCGCATGAATTCGGGTATTCTCGATAAAGAGGCTGCTCGTGTCCATTCCTCCGCAAACCACACCGGCTACAAATAATCCTTTCCGGTTGGTTTCAAGAGATTTTTCATCATAAACCGGCATTTTTTTCTCATCGTTGGTCAGCTCAATTCCAAGTTTTTTCATCAGGCCAAAATGTGGATGGTAACCGGTCATAGCCAGTACAAAATCATTGGGGATGGTAATTTTTCCATCTGGTGTTTGTATGTCGGCTTCAGTTTCCCGAATCTCAAGCAATTCAGAATTAAAATAGGCTGTTATCGAGCCCTCTTTAATCCGGTTTTCGATGTCCGGCTTTACCCAATATTTTACCGAAGGTTTAATTGTGGCTTCACGTACGAGAATGGATACGTTGGCTTTACATCGCCAGGTTTCCAGGGCCGCGTCCACAGCAGAATTGCCGCCGCCAACCACAAGTATATTCTGCCAGGCATATCGGTGAGGTTCGTCGTAATAATGGGTTACTTTTGGCAATTCTTCTCCCGGAATATTCATCAGGTTTTCCTGCCCGTAAAATCCGGTGGCTAATACCACTTTTTTAGCCGGGTAGGATCCTTTATCCGTAATCACTTCAAAATCACCATCGCTGCCGTTTAATTCTTTCACCTCTTCATATAACCTGATGTTTAAATCGTAATGTTCGGCTGCCCGGCGGTAATATTCGAGAGCTTCACTTCGGGTAGGTTTTGGCCCGTGTGAGATGAATGGAATATTGCCGATTTCAAGCTTATCCGATGTTGAGAAGAAGGTCATATTGGTTGGATAGTGAAAAATAGAGTTAACCAAAGCGCCCCGTTCAATAATCAGTGATGGAACACCTCTCTTTTTTAATTCGATTGAAACGGCCAGGCCAATGGGACCCGCGCCAATAATAATTACCATTTTTGTGATGTTTTTATGATTCTGATTAAAAATTTTATTGTGAAAATATTTTACTCGAAATAATTATTTAACGTGAGCTCGATATAAGATTATTGAATTAGATGCATAAAGGCGTTGTAGTTCAAAAAGGGCGTCATCCCGCCTGTCCCATTGGGGGATCAGAGTCCTGCATGACGAAATTGATTATGTTATGCAATTTCACGCCCTTTTTCTTAACCCCATATTCATTTATTAAATTCTTATGTCGAACTGACGGCATTTAGTTACACCTTAAGCTCGCTGCTTTCCATTCATTAAAAACGACCTGAAATACCCGGTAACCGTTACCTCCAGCCATCCGGGCGGCAGGCTCCAGAAGCCAACATGGCCGCCCTGGTCGGGTAAACAGGGAGTGAGTTTTGGATTGTTTTGAATTTCATTCACCGGTGTCCATTTGAACGGACACATTGGATCGTCTTTACTGTGAACAATCAATGTATCGGTTTTTATCTGATCCATAAAATAGTAGCTTGAGCACTGTTGATAGTAATCATCGGCATCCTCAAAACCGTGAATGGGCGCCGTAACCTGGTCATCAAAATCGTAGAGAGTACTGCCGCTGAATGTTGGCAAATCGGGATAGGTTTTGCGCTTGATTTCGAGCTTCTTCACCAGTGTTCTCAAAAACCGGATTGAATAAATTCTGTTGAACCCTTTTTCAAGATTCAGAGACCCTTTTTTTAGTTCGAAAGGAGTGGATATTGCAGCCACGGCACGAAGAGGATGGTTTGAGCCGTGTTTCTTCAAAAAGTTGAGCAGCGCACTGGCACCAAGAGAAAAACCTGCGGAGAAGATCTCAGAATTCGGATACTGCTCCTTAATCCATTTTAAAACAGTTTCAATATCTTCAGTTTCACCGGAGTGATAAAATCTGCGCTGTCGGTTCATCCTGCTTCCACACCCTCTGAAATTGACCAGAACCACCGTAAATTTTTGCAAAACCAATTGCTCGGCCAGCCTTGCTACATAAAACCGTTTGCTGTGCCCTTCAAGCCCGTGAAAGAGCACGGCTACCGGACTTTTTTCGCCTTTATCAATCACATCAAGTTCAAGAAAATCATCATCGGGTGTATTGATAACTTGCCGTTCTGAATTTAACGCCGGAGATGTAAAAAGCAGCGAACAAAAAACCGTGTGTGCATGGCCATTAAAGCACCAGGGTGCCTGGCTGAATGATTCATTCGGGGTGTAATTATTCATCCATCAAAAATATGAAAGGCAGCGGTGAACTTCATTAGTGAATGATTATGGATTTACTTCATTTTTTGTGACACAGGGTTTTGCATGGTGGAACTGACCCACCCCAACCCCTCCCTCCGGCGAAAAGCGCGCCGCAAGGAGGGGCTAATTTACTATGGCTGAAAATTCCGCAAAAAGTCACCCCTTCCTTGTGGTGGTGCGTTGTTTGTACCGACATAGGGAAGGGGCCGGGGAATGGGTTTGAAAAGGGACCCACCCTAAATCCCTCCCTATTCCACTGGAAAGGCACCAGTGGAACAAGGAGGGACTTTATTTTATTGATAAAATTTTTACAAAAAGTCACTCCCTCCTTGTCCCGATGCAGTTAAATCGGGATAGGGAGGGAGCCGGAGGGTGGGTCCAAAAAGCCAGAAGCCAGAACAGATGGTCATAAATTTTTTTTTAATAACAATTCTTTTTGAAACTTTAAGCCCTGGTACCTCGTGACAATTCTTACTTTTTTAAAGAAAACTTTTCTTTCTGAAGCTGTTTGAGCTTTTGGATGTATTCATACCGTGCCTTTATACCTGCACGGTTACCGTAGATGGTGCCTAAAACTCCGGAGAGGGCAAGAAATAAAATGAGAAGCAGTTCATTCTGGCTGATGGAATTAGCAGATGTTATAACCCAAACTACCGGTGGTACTAATATTAAAACTGCCAGAACGATATGAAGATTGGTTGGAGCCGGCACTTTTCTGATATAGCGTTTAATTACAGAATAAATGAAGTTGAAATAAATCAACCCAAAACCGAAAACAATCAGCAGCGCCACCCAAATTGATTCATCCATGTACTGGATAAAACGATGGGTAAAAATTATAATGGCTACCGAAATCATTAATGCCCAGGTAGTGTAGGCGAAAAAACGTGCTCCGTCCTGCATGTATATACTTTCGTGATGTTGTTTAGCTGAAAGGTACGGTTTCTTCAAATTCAGACAAAAACCATCAGAATGTTGGCGGCCTTCTTCCGGTTGGGGTAGAGCTGCGTTCAAGATTGTTCAGCCCCGGTAATTTCTGGAACAGGCTTTGCATTTGTCCGCCCGAAAGCGATAGCCTGAACATGTAGTACTGAAAATCTCCGAATGGGTTGAACTGAAACGCGAGGTTCCAGCAAACCATGTTGCGCTGAAGGCTGAATTGTGATGGAGTCAGGTCTTTTTCAATAAAATCGTAACCGATTCGGGTGCTTACACTCCATTTGGGAGTTAGGTTAAACCGGATATTGTTGGCGTTGAGTACTGCCGATTTTCTGGCGCTTTGGCCGTGCCGGTATGTCCACCGGTAACTGAAGTCAAGCCCCACCTCAAAAGGCGAGCTGAAATCCTGTACGGGTTGATAGTTAAACCGGGAATCAACCGGATTGAAAAACTGCTGATCGAGCGGATCGTAGGGGCGGTAATGTGGTGTGGAAACTCTGGCCCCGCGCCTGCCTCTTCTGATATTTGTCGATAAACTGAGGTTATAATTGATTGGCTGCAAAATTTTATTGCTGTCCTGCCAAATGTAACGATCAATCTCAGATCCTCTTTCATCACGGCTGTAGAACGAATAGGATGCACTTGCCGAGAAACGCAGACCATCAACCACACGGGATGAGAGTGAAACATTCACACGGCCAAAGTTCAAACTGTCTGCCGCGAAGTTATAGCTCGATGTTGCCGAGAGATTATCAATCAGCCTCAGGTTGGTGGAGGTGACCTCGCCGGTAGAATCGCGTCGCACACGTTTGGTTTCCAGAATATTGGTCACCCCGAACGACATGGTTTGCTGTTCTCCGGCTGACGGTCCGCCAAAAATTTCGTTCTGAAAAATGGAATATTTTCGCGTATTGCCGAGGGTATCGGTTTGAACTTCACGGAAAAATCCCCATCGTTCATCAGAAAAGTCGGGGCTGTAACTGAAACTGATATTTGGCCTTACAGTATGCCGCAACCCCTCGAAACTGCCGATGCTTATCTGGGAAATCCCATAAAATGTGGTCGAAAAATTGAGTGAGGTTGAAAAGTCTCTTGCAGTTACAAATCCTTGTTCAGTGAAGGTTTCAACTCTGTTTTCTTCTTCAATAAACTCCTGCCGTGTGGACGTGGGATACCAGTATTCGTTATAATTAATCCCTGCGCTGATATTTAAGAATTGACTTGGAATTAATTGTGAGGCATTTACCTGTACTCGCTGAACCAATCCATAACTTATGTGGCGGTCATCACCGGTAGCTTCGCGGTGTTTGGATGGATTCAGCAGGGCTTCAAACCAGTTCACCTCAGCGGTGTCGCGGTCAATGGGTGTGAAGTTATATTGGCTTCGGAAATTGTTTCTGTAATTCACCGAAATACGCTCGTACCATTTCTCTTCCTGCAGGCCGGGTCGATCTGATTTGAACGGAGAAAACTGTCGCAAAGAAAAGTTTACTTCCGGGCCGGTGAGACGCGTGATGTTTGTGGTAAACTGCTGATTCAGGTTGGTGGTTGCACTCAGGTTATAACGTCCTTCAGGATGGCTGTAACGATATGATATTCTTGATGTACTGCTGGTTTCGGCCCGGTCGTCTATGTCAAACGAGTTGCGCTGAAAAAAGTCGGCACTGCGCAGGTTTATGTTGGCAGAAAGATTGGCAAACGGCGAAAGCTGCTGGTCGTGTGTAACAGAAATTCTGCGTGTTCTTGTTTCAGTAAAATTGGGATCGGTGGGCTCAAGGCCTCTTTCAAAAGAGTAACCCAAAACAACATTTCCATTAAAACTTCCCGTTTTTCTGTACTGAAACCGGCTCTCATTAAAAACAGTGCCTGATGTAAAAACATCAAAAGAGGTTTGAGCGGTCAAATAGTCATTGATGTACTGAAACCATCCCAGGTTTTGAAGGCCAATGCCGCGTGCAGATGTATTTTCAAAAACATAAGTGGGTTCAAGCAGTCCAGAGCGGCGCCTGTCGATGCCGGCGGGTACATACCCGAAAGGGAAAATCAACGGATAAGGAATATCGAGAATAAACAGGCGGGCATTGGTGAAGAAAATCTCTTCTTCGTCTACTACTTTCATTCTCTGGGCTTTTATGTAGTAGTACATGTGATCCGGAGGACAAGTGGAATAAATTCCGTCTTCGATAAATACCTCAGTCTGAGATACATTTTTTACCTGTGTGCCTATCAGGTAGCCATCATCAACCTGAATTTCGGCAACTTCGAATTTGCCTTTTTCCGTCTGGTAATTAAATAAAATCCTGTTGCTGCGAAGGTCTTTTCCATTTTGCCTGAGTACGGGGTAAGAGAGGGTGTCTTCAGGCGAACTGGCAACAGCCTGAACCTGCGATTTGTTAAGGTCGAGTTCAATCACTCCCGAAGATAGCTCTCCGCTTTGATGCCTTACATTGCCCGATCCAAATAAATTGCCGGTTCGTTCTCCCCGGAATCTAAATGTGAGAGAGTCGCGTGCCTGAAAATTAACAGCACCTTGTGCCGCTTCTCTGTCGGCATGGCGGTCTTGCGGGCGCTGCATTTCCTGAGGAATGTCCTGAGGAGGCCCATCCCGCATTTGTTCAAGGTCGATGTCGGCAGGCTGTTCGGGTATGGTGTCGTTTTGTGCTCTCTGAAGGGTGTCGTTTTGTGCCGTTTGCAGGGTATCATTAACGACCTGTGCATGCACCCTGTTTCCAAGGCACACAAAAAGCAGGGTACATAAAATAACCGGCCAGAATAAGTTGTTTAAGGATAGGTTTTCCTGCATGTTGTAAGCTACGCAACTGATCTCTTCAAACGCAAGAATTGCAGAATTGATCTTTGTTGCTTTCTTCGCATCACCAAATATATTTCAATTGAACCCGAATATTTTCAATCAAAAACATTTAAAGTGATAACTGATTAAGAATGTTTTGTTTGAACGGCAGCCGGCTTTAATTAGTGTTGAAGAGAAATGCCGTTTTTATATCATTGTCGCAGATATTACGGCCTGATTGGAGAATTAATCGATGGTTTGAATTTTATAAACAGTTTCGTCCGGTTTTCTCATCCCGTAGTCTTCGCGGGCAATACGTTCAATTAAATCGGGATCGCTGTTAAGTGCTTCAATTTTTTTATCGAGCTCTTCTGCACGTTTTTCATACTCTTCGGTTCGCTCAATTAACTCCTTTTTCTGCCGTTCGAGCTGAATTTTTGTCATCAGGCTGTATGTATCAAAGAAAAGAAACCATGTACCGGTAAAGAGTACAAGCGCAATAACAAGCCAGGAGCGTTTCCATCGGAACGAATTAAAATACTCTTTTTTCATAGTATGTTTGATCTAACCGATTTGTGTTCATATTCAGCCATCAAAAAAACCGGATTAGCCGGACGTTTTGTTAAATAGTTTGCAGATGATATGATACTCTGTTCATTTTTTACGAAATTACTCTAAATATTGCGTATTAACAACATGATTTGCCAAATTCCGGATACTGTCAGGTCTATTTGATTTGATTTTTTCCGGCTCAGAAGTACACATGAAATATTTATTTTGGTTCCGTTCGGTTCTCGTTGCTGCCCTGCTGCTCATTAACGGTTTATCTCATGCCCAAAATGCTGATACCAGTTCTGTTGAGTGGATTGAAGTTTATTTTAATATGCCTGCTGACCGGTCTGTAGCAAAAGAAGGCAACGACATCAACGACAATGCAGACCTTTTGCATACACTTCTCGATCTTTTGGATTCGGCAAAGTACAGCATCGATCTCTCTATCTATAACCTTGAGCATCATAAGGTTGGTGAGGCATTGGTGCGTGCTGCCGAGCGGGGCGTGCGTGTGAGGGTTGTAACCGATCATTACAATCGGTTCAGAAACCGCGAACACGGCGAAAAGATGTGGGGCATGTTGCAGGATGCTGGAATCTACACGATTGACGATGCCGGAGATGTGTTCAATCCCGACGGATCCATTACATCGCACAGGCTGGTAGGTGCGAGCTACGATATGCACAACAAGTTTGCCATAATCGATATTTTGAGTGATGACCCGGATGATTATTACGTCTGGACAGGCTCCATGAACCTGACCTATACCGGCCCTTACAATTCAAACAACACCATTGTAATTAAAGACAGCGGTATAGCCGAAGCATATTACCGCGAATTTAACCAGATGTGGGGCGGTGATGGTGATGTCCCAAATCCCGAGCGTGCCCGTTTTCATAAAGACAAGCGCTACATCGGCGAAAAAGTGTTTTATGTAGATACGACAAAAGTGGAGCTCTATTTCGGCCCGATAAACCGCGACCGCTCCAAGCCATCCATCGGAGAAAGGCTGAACGAACTCATACGCGATGAAGCACAGCACGATGTGAATTTCCTGGCTTTTGCCATCACACACGATATTCCCATGAGCGAAACCATGTGGGAACGCTCCTTTACCGATGACATTAAAGTTCAGGGTTTGATTGATCCGCGGTTTTATGCGCAGTATCGAAATGCGGGAGTAAAATGGGCATCACCAGAGGCAACAATAGGCAACCGAAATATTCGCCAGGCGCGGGAACTCAGAACCCTGCACCACAAGGTGCTTTTGATTGATGTTACCAAACCGTTCGAAAACGATCGCGGAATTGCCATTGCCGGTTCATACAATTTTTCGCGGAATGCCGAGGAGAACAACGACGAAAACCTGCTCATTTTTCACTGTCAGTACATTGCCAATCAGTACTACCAGGATTTTATGGGGGCTATGAACCGGGCAACGGGCGATGCCGAACCGCCGGTGCCTCACATCACCCACGAGCAGTGGTATCCCGTTTCGAGAGTGCACGATGGCAGCCGTTTCGAAATTGAGCTGGCTTACCGGTTCGGTTACCCGGTTCGGTTTCTTGGTGTGAATGTTCCCCGTATTTACGCCGGCCAGGATTCATCGGAATTTTATTCGGCCGAGGCAGCCGAATTTTTATCCAACCTTATTGAGGATAAAGAGATCAGAATGTATGGATACGACATGTTTACACCCGAGTCGAGATATGGCTCGTTCCGGGCCTATGTACAGGCAAGAGGGGAAGATGGTGAAATCATTGATGTGAACCGGGAGTTATTAGTAAACGGTTTTGGAGAGTGGGTGCGGTATTACCGGCAGCATCCGGATTCGATTTCAGCATTTCAGGAGTACGCTCAAATAGCAAAGGAGAACGGAGTGGGGATGTGGAGTGAACCGGACAGTATTGGCAAGCGAATTCCTCGTGTGGAACTTGGCCGTGGTGCTGATGCATTAGCTGTATCCTTTCCGGTCAACATCAATACAGCAGATGAAAACACCCTTCAGGCATTAACAGGCATCGGACCTGCTTTTGCAGAAAGAATTGTAGAGTACAGGGCCGAACACGGCGGGTTTTCTGATGTTGAAGAACTGATAAACGTCAGCGGAATCGGCCCGGTTACCATGGAACGGCTGCGTCCATACATCACTGTGGAGTAATTATTATTACTTCAAACATCGCACAACACACATCGTCTTTCATAAACAATCGTGACAAACCGGGAAGCGATGTGATTCACGAAATTAGATATGCGGTACACGATGTGCGATTTTCTTGCATTTCAAATATATGGATTGATTAATGCATTTAGCCTGATTCCGAGAAAATTTTGTAAGGGTTTTGAAAATATTGGTTCATACATGTGAGCAATAAAAATAATTCCAAAATAATCAAATCACTATGAACCAATTAGATTTAGAAAATCGCCTGATAGATTTTGCGGTTTTAATCATTAATGTTATTGAAGACATTCCAAATAGTAAGTCAGGAAACCATTTATAGGGGCAGTTAATCCGATCAGGAACATCACCTGCTCTTAATTATGGAGAAGCAAGAGGAGCCGAGTCACGGAAAGATTTTATTCATAAAATTCAGGTGGTTCTTAAAGAGTTGCGTGAAACGTATATTGCCTTAAAAATAATTCACAAGTCAAAAATGTGCGAAAAGAACAAACTCCTTAAGGCAGGAATAAAAGAAAGCGATGAACTGATATCAATTTTTGTAAAAAGCACTCAAACAGCAAAGAAAAATATGCCGTAGGCAGGATTCATATTAATTTGTGTGCAATTAAAAAAACTTCAAACATCGCACATCACACAACGCACATCGTCTATTATTAACGATCGTGGCAAACCGGGGAATAGATTGAATCACGATATCAGATGTGCGGTACACGATGTGCGATTTTTATATTTAAAAAAATAACCCCTACCGGGTATCAGCCGATAGAGGTTAATCAAGAGAGAGTCTTAAAAAATGTTTTTGCTCAGTCAAATGTGAATCGGGAGGGGCTCGAACCCTCGACCCACGGCTTAAAAGGCCGTTGCTCTACCAACTGAGCTACCGATTCTTCATAGAGCATTTTTTCAAAGACAACAAAGATAAAGGTTTCGAAGGGTTAAAATCAAACCTCCCAAAATAAAAATTTAATTCACTTGAACGTTCAAAATATTAACTCTTTTCAAGTATACAAAATAATGAAGTACTGATACATTCTATATATCTTTAACGAAAACCAACCCGCTGTAGTTTGAACTTTAAATAACAAATATTATGGCAACGATATTCACAAAAATAGTTCGCGGTGAAATACCAAGCTATAAAATAGCCGAAAACGATACACATTTTGCGTTTTTAGACATCAACCCGATAGCTGAAGGGCATACGCTTGTAATTCCGAAAAAGGAAATTGATTACGTGTTTGACCTGCCGGACGAGCTTTTAGGAGAAACCCTGGTTTTTGCCAAAAAAGTAGCTCACGGCATCGATAAGGCTCTGGATACTATACGGACAGGGATCATTGTTGAAGGGCTGGAAGTTCCTCATGCGCACATCCATTTGGTGCCCATTTATTCGGTGAGCCAGAACGTATCTCTTCGAAACAAAGTGGATGTGACTGAAGACCGGATGAAGGAACTGGCTGAAATCATTTCTGCCGAGGTGAAGGTATGACATTCCTGATCCTCAACGGGCCAAATCTCAATCTGCTGGGTGAACGTGATCCTAAAACGTATGGGGTTCAGGCCTTGTCGGATATTGAAGATCTGCTTAAAAAGGCCTATCCCGATATCGACTTCATTTTTGTTCAGAGCAATCACGAAGGGGACCTGGTGGATGCCATACAATCGGCACGAATCGGCACGGTTAATGCGATCATTGCAAATTGGGGAGGTTTTACGCACACTTCGGTTGCCATCCATGATGCGCTGGAACTTGTTGATATCCCGAAGGTTGAAGTTCATATCTCCAATATTCACGCGCGCGAGGAGTTCCGTGAGCGCTCCATAACCGGCCGGGCAATGGATGGCATTATTACGGGATTTGGAGTGAACAGCTATCTGCTTGGTGTAGATGCAGCTCTGAAAATGCTTTCAGACAATTAATCGATAAGCAAGTTATTTATACTTGTAAGTGTGCAGAAAAAGTTGAATGAACAATGCGTTTAAGTGAATTTCAAATTGAACAAATCCGAAAAATTGCCCGAAGTATATTTGGGGATGATGTCAAAGTAGTGTTGTTCGGGTCAAGGGTTGATGACAAAGCAAGGGGAGGAGATATTGACCTTCTGATAGATTCATCACATCAGGATAGAATGAATTTCGAAAATAAAATTGAATTTTTGACCAACTTAAAATTATCCATTGGAGACCAAAAGATTGATGTGATTTATAATAAACCTGCGGATGAAATTTCTTTCGGTAAGGGAAGTAAATCGATTACAAAAAATGAAATAATTAATAAAGCTTTTCAGGAAGGAGTAGAACTTTGAAAAATTCAGATTATCAAAAATCTACATTGTTACAGACACTTGAAATCTGTGACCTGCATCAGAAGCGGATGAAATTTGCAATAGAACAGTTGCGGGATATCTTTCCTCTTGATGAGAAAAGTTACAACGAACTTACCGAACATGACATCTCAATCATTGACCAAATGATTTACAGATTCAGCAAACTTCAGGATACAATGGGCAGCAGACTTTTTATTCAAACACTTGGAATACTCGAAGAAGATTATTCTGATAAACCGTTTATTGATATTCTGATACGACTTGAAAAGCTGGGTTTAATACAAGATTATCAAGAATGGATAAAAATGAGAGAAATTCGTAATCAATTGGCTCATGAATATCCCTCTGAAGTAAAAGAAATAATTGATTCACTGAATCTTTTATTTTCCAGTACAGAAAAGATCAGCAAAATTTACGCTGATTTGAAATCCTATTTGGATCAGCGATTGCAGAAATAATACTACGCTAACCTGTGAAAAAACTTCGAGAACTCTTTTCCGATACGTTGATCTACGGCATCAGCAGCGTGCTGGCGCGGTTTATTAACTATCTGCTGGTTCCGTTTCACACCGATGTATTTAATCCTGCCAAATACGGAATTATCGGCCTGATTTACGCCGCTATTGCTTTTCTGAATGTGGTGTTTACGTTTGGCATGGAATCGGCCTATCTGCGATATGCCGAAAACCGGAAAGAAGCCGCCAATATTTTTAAAACACTTCAGCTTGGTCTGTTGGGTTTTGCTTCTCTTTTGTGTGGCATTTTATGGCTGGCCATGCCGTCGCTTCTCCCTCTTTTTAATCTCGGCCCCGAAACTTCCGGTATTTTCCTGCTGATGCTGGGCATTCTCTGGTTCGATACTCTTTCCATTGTGCCGATGGCCGAACTTCGATTGGTGCGCCGGTCAGTGCTATTTGCCGTACTGAAAACCACGCATGTGATTGTCAATCTCGTACTCAATTTTTACCTGATTCTGGCCTTAAATTTCGGCATAGAGGCTGTGTTTATCGCCAATCTTGCCGCTTCGATGCTGATGACGATTATTGTCTGGGCGTTTACCGCCGATCTGATGCGCGGCAAGTGGAACAGCATCTGGATGAAACGTGCATTTGAGTTCGGCTGGCCGTTTGTGCCTTCGGGAATCGGGTATGCCATCAACGAAATGCTCGACCGTTTTTTGCTCAATAACATGGATCCCGCCAATGCAGAGCGCCTCTACGGGATGGACACCACCCCGGAAGATGTGGTAGGAATCTACAATGCATGCTACAAAATGGCTGTGTTTATGCTTCTGCTGGTGCAGATGTACCGGATGGCCTGGCAGCCGTTTTTTATGCGGCACGCGTCTGATAAGGAATCGCCCAAGCTATTTGGTCAGGCGTTTATCTGGTTTAATGGTTTTTCGGCCATCCTGTTTTTAGTGGTGGCACTTTTCAAAGAGCAGATTGTAGCCATTAATATACCTGTGCTGAATGCTACTTTAATCGGCAGCAATTTCTGGGCAGGCCTCGATATTGTGCCGTACCTGCTGCTTGCCTACTGGTTCCACGGGTGGTACATCAATTTTTCGTCGGGCATCTTCATCAAAGAAAAAACCCGTGTGCTTTATAAAATAACACTGATGGGAGCAGGCATCACCATCATCGCTAACCTGATCCTGATTCCGTTTTTTGGCATGATTGGCTCGGCGGCCGCTACGCTTCTCAGCTATAGCGCCATGGCTGTAACACTGGGCATCTACAGTAAAAAAGTGATGGATGTACCCTATCAGCTTCCCGCCAGTTTCGGGTTGATGGCAATCCTCGCCGTTCTTGTTTTCGGAGAACCTTACCTGCAGCTTTGGCTTGATGGAGTCATGCCCGGGAGAGCTCTAATCCTCGGTTCAGGAATTGCTGTCACGGCGATTTATCTGTGGCGCTACCTGAGGTTTGATTGATTTTGTTTTGTAAGGGATTGAAGTTTTTTGGTTCATACTATTAGAAATTCCCGATGAATATTTTTCTGAGATCAACCAGATAAACGCTATTTTAACATCAATTGTAAAAACTACTACTGAATCATTAAAATGACGATGGCTGTAGCTTTATTAATTCAGCATTCATCATTAAACATTGATAATTATAAACATGATCAAATCCCTCTACATCAAAGATTTTGCACTGATCGATGAACTGGATGTTCAGTTTGAAGAAGGCCTGAATATACTCACAGGACAGACCGGCGCCGGAAAGTCGATCATTATCGGTGCGCTGAATATGATTCTCGGAGAGCGCGCAGATACGGAAGTGATCCGCCAGGGTGCTGATAAGGCGATATCCGAAGCAACGATTTTGGTGGGGGATAACGGATGGATGAAATCATTTTTGGAAGAGAACGCCGTGGATTTCAGCCCGGAATTGATTTTGCGAAGGGAAATCCGCCAAACCGGCAGCCGGGCATTTATTAATGATACGCCGGTGAATATTTCGGTTTTGAAGCAGGTGGGCGATCAGCTTGTGGATCTGCACGGGCAGCACGATCACCAATTGTTGCTGAAGGATGAAAATCATTTGGGTGTGATTGACCGGTTCGATTCGGTTCAGCCGGTATTGAAGGAATATCAGGCCGAGTTCAGAAAAATGACGGAGCTGCAGAAAGAACTCAAAAACCTGGAAAAAAGTGAACGCGAACTGAAGGAGAAAACTGAGCTGTATCAATTCCAGGTGAAAGAGCTGGAGGCCGCAGGCCTGAACCCGGATGAGGAGGAACAGCTGGCCGCAGAGATGAATCTGCTTGATAACGCCGAAGACCTGGATCAAAAAGCGGCAGCCATCACGGAGATTGGCAATGGAGATGAGATCAGCCTGATGGATATGCTCAACACCATCAAGCTAAACCTTGAGGATATGGCGCGAATTGAACCGGAATTTGAAACCTACCTGCAGGAAGTTTCAACAGCGCGCATCAGCATCCAGGAAACCATTCAGTTTGCCGAGCGCTACCGTGCACGAATTGAATTTAACCCTCAGAGGCTGGAGAAGCTCCGCCAGAGGCAGGCAGAACTTAAACGGCTCCAGAAAAAATATGCACGGACAATACCCGAGTTAATTCAGTATTATAACCAGATTAAATCCGAATTAAACACGGCCGAAAATTTTGACATTGAGATTGAACGCATCGAAAATGCGATCTCAAATCAGGCTGAAAACCTGAAAGAAAAAGCCGTTGCACTTCACGAAAAAAGGCTTACAACGGGGCGGCAGCTTTCTGCAGAAATTGTGGAAGCCCTGAAAAATTTGGGCATCATGAATGGGCAGTTTGTGGTAAGTGTTGAATGGCTCAAATCAGAAAACGGCTGGATTAAAGTAAACGGCCAGCCTATTGACTGCCAGGAGCACGGATGCGATGATGTGCGGTTTTTTATTTCAACCAACAAGGGCGAAGAGCCCAAGCCGCTGGCAAAAATTGCATCCGGCGGGGAGATAAGCCGTGTGATGCTGTCGCTGAAATCGATTCTGGCCAAAGAGCACCATTTGCCGGTGATGATTTTTGATGAAATCGACAACGGCATCAGCGGAAATATTTCTGAGAAAGTGGGGAGGGAAATGCGAAAATTATCTGAACACTGCCAGATTGTGGCCATCACCCATCAGCCGCAAATTGCCAGCCAGGCCCACAAGCATTACCGTGTTGAAAAAATGGAGGATGGCGGCCGCACCATCACAAAAATTGAGCCGCTTTCTGAAGAAGAGCACATCCGCGAAGTGGCCAGCCTGATGAGCGGTGAGGAGATCACGGAATCGGCCCTCAGCAGTGCCCGCGAACTGATTGAACGAGGCGGGATGAGGAATTAATTTTTACATTTGCAACTATTGAGCAAACTCATAACATGCTCTAGTTACTGTCTGTTTTGTTTGTGTTTGGTGGCCTGTTATCAGGAGATTGACCTTGAAGCACCTGATGCATAGCGTCCCGAAGCGTCGGGAAAGCGTCACTGTGTAGCCATCAAAAGAACACTCAAGGAGCTTACGCACGCTTGAAGGTTCTGCTGTGCCCTGCGAACTAAGATGGCGAGCGTCTCGCTCGTGACTTTCGCTATTACCCTGCTACCCTTGAACAAATTCAGTAGGAATAGTTGGCTTTTCTTTCAAAAAATGAATGAAACCCAGCACAATTCCGAACAATACCATGGCCAAAGCCTGGTGCAGAACCCCCAGCCAGATGGGTACGTGATAAATCAGCGTGAACACACCGGTTGCATATTGCAGCAAGGTGATACTGAACAAGCCCAAAGCCCACATTTTTGTGGTGAATGAAGTTTTTAGCTGGAAGCTTCTGAGCCAGATAAAAATCACCAGCAACCCCAGAACGGTGCCCACCACCCGGTGAATCCATTGAACGGTGACCATGTTTTCAACAAAGTTCATAAGAAATGGCTCATACAGCCACAGTTCGGGCGGGAACCAGTATTGAAACATTTTGGGGAATGTGTTATAAATGTGTCCGGCATTCAGCCCCGCGGTAAATGCACCATAGATTACCTGTATAACCAGCAGAACCAGAAATGCAGCCAGCCATCGGTTCAGCCGGGCGGCCTGGTCACCGGCAGATTGGAATTTTTCTTTCAGGTCCAGGGCGAACCAGACACAGCAACCAAAAATGATGAATGCGAGCAATAAATGCGCGGCCAGCCTGTAGTGGCTCACGGCGGG
>SL_3KL_010_SEDDRAFT_10002712_pt1 | contig 16147 bp, 28 predicted proteins | sample SodLakKL_010_SED_2_FD_10381 | JGI IMG/M metagenome (IMG submission 10381) | reverse complement strand
ATCAAACTCTCCGTTGTATATATAAAAATTACATACACTCTGGAGCCTAAACCCCAACCCACTCAAACAATCTGGTTATATCTCCATTATTTTAAAGAACAATTATCATTGCCTCAGAATTTTTTCATACCTCAATTCCAAAGCAGATTTTTAATATAAGAAATGTTTAAAGGACTTGTCAACTGTGTTGACAAACTTTTTTAGAAAATTATTTAGAGTCTTCTTTTTTCTCTTCAGACTTTTTTTCTTCTGCAGTATCCTTTTTCTCAGCAGAAGCCTCAGCCTGCTGATCGGAAGCGGCTTTTACTTCATCTTCCTTTTCTTCGGAAGGAGTATCTTCGGTTTCTTTCTTTTCCTCGGAAACTGGCTCCTCTGTAGTGGCCTGTTCTTTTTCATCAGGCTTTTCAGTTTCTGTATCAGGCTTTGCAGCTGCCTCTTTCTCCTTTACTTCATCTTTTTCTTTCGTATCAGTATCTACAGTTGCTGCTGTATCTGGTTTACTGGATTTACCTGCACGACGGGTTCGTCTCTTCTTAGCGCTTTTCTTTTCAGGTTTTACGTCATTAAAATCAACAAGCTCAATTACAGCCAATTCTGCTGAATCTCCCTGCCTAAATCCAAGCTTTAAAACACGGGTATATCCGCCAGGCCTGTCGGCTGCTGCAGGTCCAACTACATCAAATAATTCATGAACAGCATATTTGTCCTGCAATGCAGAAAACACTTTTTTCCTATTCAGTGAATTATCCACTTTTGCTCTTGTAATCAAAGGCTCAATGAATGTTCGTAATTCTTTGGCTTTTGGCACAGTTGTTACAATTCTGTGTTCTTTAATAAGAGCAGCGCTCAGCGCACGCATGGTTGCTTTTCTGTGTGCTACTGTTCTGCTTAATTTTCTACCTTTTACTTGGTGACGCATTTGTTAATCCCTGTTATTTATCGATGTATTTGGAAACATCCATTCCAAATTCAAGATTTTTTTCTTCAATGACTTCTACCAGTTCAGAAAGTGACTTTTTACCGAAATTTCTGAATTTCAGTAAATCCTGCTCATCTCTGGAAACAAGCTCTGCAATGGTATTGATGTTTGCTGATTTTAAACAGTTATAAGCTCTTACACTCAGGTTCAGATCTTCGATGCTGGTTTTCAGTAGATTTGAAATTCTCTGCTTTTCAGCATCAACTTCCTCTTCTTCCTGAGTGAACGGCTCTTCAATTTTTTCGGTGATGAACTTCTCAATATGTTCTTTCAGTATTTTTCCTGAAATAGTTAATGCTTCTTTTGCATTCAGCGAACCGTCGGTGGTAACATTCATTACCAGCTTTTCGTAATCGGTTCTCTGCCCAACACGAACATTTTCTACTTCGAACTGTACCGATTTGATCGGGGTAAAAATTGCATCAATCGGAAGAAGGTTAATTTCATCTTCATAGTCAGGTGCCATCTCTTCAGAAGGCACATAACCTCGTCCCCGGCCTACCCGAAATTCCATCTCAAGAGTTACATCTTCAGAGAGAGTAGCAATTACCAGCTCGGGATTTAATATTTCGAAGTCGGCTGTAGCTTCACCAATATCTTCAGCAGTAAGATGTCCCGGGCCGTTTTTAGTCAAATTGATTACGCCCCCGCTCTGTTCTACCTGCTTAAATCTGACCTGCTTAAGGTTCAGAATAATTTCGTAGACATCTTCTTTTACACCATCAATGCTTGAATATTCGTGTTCAACTCCATTGATGCGTACTGCTGTGATGGCCAGCCCCGGAAGTGAAGAAAGTAATACTCTTCTGAAAGAGTTGCCGATGGTTACGCCAAATCCTCTTTCAAGCGGCTGCAGAACAAACGTTCCAAAATTTTCTGAATCTTCTGCAACATCTAATGCTTCCGGCATCTGTAAACTATAATTGTTCATAGTTCGTACTTTTATATAAACTGTTATGAATTATTTTGAATAAAGCTCAATGATCAACTGAACGTTGATATTTTCAGGAATTTCTTCCATCACAGGATAGTTTAAAAATTTTCCTGTTTTTGATTTTTTATCTGTTTCGAGCCACTTGTATTTACTGGTTGAGTATGACTCCAATGTTTCATTAACCAAATCCAGATTCCTTGATTTTGGCCTGATACTGATCACATCACCCGGCTTCACATGATATGACGGAATATTTACTACCTGACCATTTACCACTACATGGCGATGGGAGGTTAGCTGCCTTGCCTGCCTTCTGGTTCTTGCAAAACCCATGCGGTAAACAACATTATCCAGCCTTGATTCAAGAAGCTGCAATAACACTTCGCCTGTAACACCTTTCTGGCGGGTCGCTTTTTCATAAAGATTCCTGAACTGCCTCTCAAGCAGGCCGTAAGTATATTTTGCTTTCTGTTTTTCATCAAGCTGAATTGCATATTCAGATTTTCTGGTAAATCTGCTGCGTCCGTGCTCACCTGGCCCATAAGGTTTTCTTTCCAGTGCACTGCTCGGCCCAAAAATTGGTTCTTTGAAACGCCTTGCAATTTTTTGTTTTGGTCCTCTATATCGTGCCATTTATTATCAACAATTATTAGTTAAACTCGTCTTCTTTTGGGAGGGCGACAGCCATTGTGCGGAATTGGAGTTCTATCTTTGATAGATGCAACTTCCAAGCCACTTGTTGCCAATGCCCGTACGGCAGCTTCACGTCCGGAACCAGGCCCTTTTACAAATACTTCAACTTTTCGAAGACCCATATCATAGGCAGCTTTTGCGGCAGTTTCTGCACTTAACTGTGCTGCATAAGGTGTGTTTTTTCGGGAGCCTCTAAAGCCTTCCCTGCCTGATGAAGACCAGGCAAGCACATTTCCGTTAGCATCCGTAACACTTACCAGAACATTGTTGAACGTAGCTTTAATAAATGCCATACCGTTCGGGTCAGCTACCTGCTTTTTTCTTTTTTTTCTGGAAGTTTTATCACTTCCTTTTCGTTGTTTCTTTGCCATTTAAAATCAGATATTTAGCATTTATTATTTAGTTACTTTCTTTTTACCGGCAACAGTTCGTCTCTTACCCTTTCTTGTGCGGGCATTGGTTTGAGTGCGCTGACCCCGAACAGGCAGTCCTTTTCGGTGTCTAACTCCCCGGTAACTTCCAATTTCAATTAAGCGCCGAATATTAGAGTTGATCTCAGTGCGAAGGGCACCCTCCACTTTCAGTTCGTTATCTATAACTTTCCGGAGTTCAACCACTTCATCTTCTTTCCAATCAATAACTTTGGTATTAGGATCAATACCGATGTCTTCCAAAATCTGACGGGCGGATGTTTTGCCGATTCCAAAGATATAGGTTAGAGCAATTACACCACGTTTTTGTTTTGGTAAATCTACACCTGCAATTCTTGCCATATAACAAATCCTGTCTTTTTAACCTTGCCGCTGCTTATGTCGCGGATTTTTTTTATTAATAACATAAACACGCCCTTTTCGGCGTACTATCTTATCATCTGAACTTCTTTTTTTAACTGATGATCGTGTCTTCATAATAATCTTTACTTATATCTGTAAGTTATTCTTCCTTTTGTCAGATCGTATGGAGACATTTCAACCGAAACACGGTCTCCGGGTAAAATTTTGATATAGTACATTCTCATTTTACCGGATACATGAGCCAGTATTTCATGTCCGTTGTCCAATTCAACTCTGAATTGTGCGTTAGGTAATGCTTCCAGAATTTTTCCGTCTTGTTTAATAGGCTCTTGTTTAGCCATAACTACATTCTAAAATTTCATTTTTAGTGATCTCAGTAATATAATCAAAAGTACTGAGAATATCAGCTTTACCTTCTCTTACTACAACATCATGCTCAAAATGTGCTGCATTTGACCCATCTGCGGTTACGATTGTCCACTTATCGGAAAGTGATTTCACTTTCCAGGTTCCCCTTGTAATCATCGGTTCGATGGCAAGTGTCATTCCTGTTCGTAACCGCTCGCCCCTTCCGGGCTTCCCGTAATTCGGCACGGATGGATCTTCATGCATCTGCTTTCCGATACCATGGCCTACCAAATCACGTACAACTCCGTATCCGTATGCACTGCAATGTTTTTCTACAGCCGAGCCAATATCACCGGTTTTATTTCCGTGTATGGCTTTCTCAATACCTTTGTACAGCGATTCGAGTGTAACTTTCAGTAATTTCAAATCTTCCGGATCACACTCTCCTACGGTAAACGTATAGGCGTGGTCACCGAAATAACCATTCTTTTCAACCCCACAATCAACGGAAACAATGTCGCCTTCTTTCAGTTTCCTTTTTCCGGGTATTCCATGAACAACCTCTTCGTTGATGGAGATACACAATGTTGCCGGAAACGGATTTGGTTTAGGGCCGTAACCTTTAAATGCCGGCCTGGCATTGTTTTTAACAATAAAATCTTCTGCAATTCTGTCGAGCCTTCCTGTCTCAACACCGGGCTTAATTTCTTTTGCAACTTCAGCCAGCGTTCTTGAGACCAATTGAGCTGCTTCACGCATTTTCTCAATTTCAGATTCACTCTTCAGAAAAATCATCAGGCCCGTCGTCTACCTTTAATTTTGCCTGATTTCATGAAGCCATCATAATGCCTCATCATAAGGTGGCTTTCAATCTGTTGCAGTGTGTCTAAAGCCACACCCACAATAATCAACAGGCTTGTCCCACCATAAAAGAGTGCAAAACCGGGAGTTACCCCCATTCTTGCCACAATAGCAGGCATAATTGCTACAAACGATAGAAACAGTGAACCGGGCAGTGTAATTTTTGTTAGGATATTATCAATAAACTCAACAGTTTGTTTACCTGGCCGCACACCGGGAATAAAGCCTCCCTGGCGCTTCATGGTATCTGCCATTTCTCTTGGATTAACCGCAATGGCTGTATAGAAAAATGTGAAAAATACACAGATAATAAAGAATACGATGGAGTACACCACTCCTGTAAAATCAGCCGACCAAGCAGTTAACCACTGTACCGTTTCATTTTCAGGGAAAAAGGTTCCGATGGTACTCGGAATAAACATGATTGACTGCGCAAAGATAATGGGCATCACACCTGCAGCATTAACCCTTAGCGGCAGGTATTGTGTAGTGCCACCGTAAACTTTTCGCCCTACCACTCTTTTTGCATACTGCACGGGAATTTTTCTGGTTCCCTGGGTTAAAAGCACACACGATGCAATTACAAGAGCAAGGCCTGCCAATTCAACAATAATAATAATTGCATTGTTGGTTGTGGTTACCTCATTGATAAAATTGGTAGGCAGTACTGCGATAATACCAATCATAATCAACAAAGAAATACCATTACCAATGCCTCTGTCGGTAATTCTTTCACCGAGCCACATCACAAATGTAGTACCTGCAGTAAGAACAATGATAGAGGTTAAGATAAAAGCCGTGTTGCTCACCACAATAGCATCGGGTGATGTTGCAAGAAGATTAATCCCAAAACCAATTGCCTGTACAGCAGTAATACCTACCGTTCCATAACGTGTGAGACGATTAATCTTTCTGCGGCCCTCTTCACCTTCGCGCTGAAGCTTCTGGAAATAGGGAACTGCCGCACCCATCAACTGGATGATAATGGCAGCAGTAATGTAGGGCATAATTCCAAGTGCAAATACACCAGCACGAGAAAAGGCACCACCCACAAACATGTCGAATAAACCAAGAAGGCTGGAAGCATCACCTGCCTGTGCGGTAAGCATACTTGCATCTACACCCGGCATGGTAACGTAGCTACCAATTCTATAAACCAAAAGAACCCCAACCACATACAGTATACGGTCTCTGAGATCCTCAATTTTAAAAATATTTCTAAAGTTTTCTATTATACTCATTTAAATAGTACAGCTAAAATCTTTAAAATTAGGACACTATGGTAACCGAACCACCCGCTGATTCAATTTTCTCTTTGGCAGTTGCACTACAAGCATGAACTTCAATATTGACCTTTTTGTCAATCTCGCCGGTGCCTAATAATTTAACCAATCTATTTTTTTGGATGATACCGGCTTCAACTAATCCGCCAATTGTAACATCTTCGGTTAACCGTCCGGCTTCGATCAGGTCTGATAATTTTTGTACATTAAATGCCTGATATTCTTTTCTGAAACGGTTCTTGAATCCGAATTTTGGCAGGCGTCGCTGCAGCGGCATTTGTCCGCCTTCGAACCAGGCTTTAACCTTGCTTCCGCTTCTTGAGAGCTGACCGTTATGTCCCCGGCCGGATTGCTCACCCCTGCCGGATCCCTGGCCGCGGCCTACCCTTTTTCGGGGGCGTTTATTCTCTGCCGGTGCTTTTAAATTGTGTAATTTCATAATGGATCTAAATTTTATACCTGCTAACTGTTTTATCCTTCGAATACCTTTTTAACACTCACACCCCTGCGCTGAGCCACCTCAACAGGATCGGTTAATTCCTTTAAAGCCTGGTAAGCTGCCTTCACCATGTTATGCGGATTAGACGATCCCAGCGACTTTGATAAAATATTTTGGATACCGGCAACGTCTAATATAGCCTTAACCGCACCACCGGCAATTACCCCGGTACCTTCGGCGGCCGGCTTTAACAACACTTTTCCGGCTCCGGCTTTTCCAACAACCGGGTGATGAATACTTCCGGTTGAAGTGACCGGTATTTTTATCAGGTTTTTCTTGGCGTTATCAAAGCCTTTCTGGATTGCATCCGATACTTCATTCGCCTTGCCTAATCCATGGCCAACAACACCTTCACCGTTGCCTACAACTACAATAGCATTAAAACTGAACCGGCGTCCGCCTTTTACTACTTTGGCTACCCGGTTTATATGAACCAGTTTTTCTTCGAGGTTTAAGTTTGCTGCTGGAATGTTATGTTTTCTTCTGATTTTTGGCATGATTCAATAATATTATAAGTCCAGGCCGCCTTCTCGTGCTCCATCGGCAGCGGCTTTTACAATTCCATGGTATTTATATCCACTTCGGTCGAAAACCACCTTTTTGATTTCCTTATCTGTTGCTGACTCAGCCAGTGCTTTTCCGATAATTTCCGCAGCTTCGAGCGGGGCTTTATCTTTCAATTCTTTCTGCAGGTCTGCTGATTTGGTAGAGACAGACATAATGGTCAGGTTGTCAAGGTCATTTATCAACTGCAGATAAACATGCTTATTGCTTTTGTATATTGCCATACGCGGCCTTTCTGCAGTTCCGCGAATTGTGGAACGAATTCTTCGCCTTATTTTATTTCTTCGCTGCTTCTTTAAATCGGTTTTTCTCATTTTCTTAAATCTTAAAGATTATTTAGCTGCAGATTTTCCGGCTTTTCTTCTGATCTGTTCACCGAGATACCGGATTCCTTTTCCTTTGTAAGGTTCAGGTTTTCTCAATGACCGGATCTTTGCCGCCACCTGGCCTACCAGTTCCTTGTTAATTCCGGATATAGATACCACCGGATTTTTTCTTGATTTTGTATCCACTTCAATTTCAATGCCATCCGGCGGCACAAAATATATTGGATGAGAATAACCAAGGCTCAGTTCAAGTACACCATTCGTAAATGTAGCCCGGTAACCAACTCCGATAATTTCAAGTTGTTTTTTATATCCTTTGGATACGCCCTCAACCATATTATTCAGCAAAGACCGGTAGAGGCCGTGCAAAGATTTATGCTCTTTTGAGTCGCCTGAGCGGGTTACAACGATTTCACCTTCTTTCATCTCAACAGAGATGTCTGGATGAATCCGAAGCGATCCGGTTCCTTTTTCACCTTTTATCGTTACAACATTATCAGCGCCAATGTTAAACTCAACATTGTCAGTTAATGGAACGGGTTGTTTGCCTATTCTCGACATAGCTTTAAAAATCTTTGATTAATAAACTGAGCAGAGTACTTCTCCGCCGATGTTCAATTTGCGTGCTTCTTTATCGGTCATCAAGCCTTGAGAAGTAGAAATAATCACGATTCCCAAACCGCCATAATAGCGGGGTAAATCATCACTTGAGCTGTATTTTCTTAATCCGGGCTTGGATATACGAGACAACTTTTTGATGACGGGCTGGCCATATGCATCATACTTAAGATAAAGCCGGAGTACGCCCTGTTTTCCGTCTTCAATATCAATAAATCGGTTGATGTAACCTTTATCTACAAGAATTTTTGCCATTGCACGCTTGAGTTTAGAGGCCGGCACATCAACCCGCCGGTGTCCGGCTTGCTGGGCATTTCTGATGCGTGTTATAAAATCTGATACGGTGTCGCTATTCATAATTAATTATCGTCTGGTTTTACCAACTTGCTTTTCGTACTCCGGGTATTTTGCCTTCAAGTGCAAGCTCCCGGAATTTAATCCTTGAAACTCCAAATTTGCTGATGTAACCGCGGGATCGCCCGGTTATTCCGCACCGGTTTCTAACCCGGGTAGGGCTTGCGTCTCTCGGCAGCTTTTGCAAAGCTTCATAATCGCCGGCTTCTTTTAGCTGCCTGCGTTTTTCAGCATATTTTTCTACCGTTCGTTTTCTTTTTTCGTTTCGAGCTATCCAGGATTTTTTAGCCATTTTTTGTTTGTTTGTTTATTGAAATTATTTCTTGAATGGCATACCAAAGTGTTTCAGAAGCGAATAAGCTTCAGCGTCTGTTTCGGCACTTGTAACAAATGTGATGTCCATTCCATGAACAAAGCTGGCATTATCCACATTAATTTCAGGGAATACAGTATGTTCTTTAATTCCCATGGTATAATTACCTCTTCCGTCAAAACTTTTATTGGGTACTCCCTGAAAGTCTCTGGTTCTTGGCAGCGAGAGATTGATGAGCCTGTCTAAAAACTCATACATAATTTTTTTGCGCAGGGTAACTTTGCACCCAATCGGCATACCTTCGCGAAGTTTGAAGTTAGAAACTGATTTTTTGGCTTTTGTTTTTACAGGTCGCTGACCAGTAATAAGCCCGATATTATCCGCCACCGTGTCGAGGTACTTCGCATCGTTAATCGCCTCGCCTGCTCCAACATTAATTACAATCTTTTGGAGCTTGGGTACCGCCATTAGGTTTTCATAGTTAAACTCTTCAACGAGTTTAGGTATTATTTCTTTTTTGTAGAATGTATAAAGTCTTGCTTCAGCCATTTTTTTCAATTCTTACTTGTCTATTATTTCTCCGCTAACCTTGGCATATCTTACCCACCGGCCGCCGCCTTCTTCTTCAATTCTTTTGCGTCCAATTCTGGAAGGCTCGTCGGTTGTAGGGTCAATTACCATCAAATTTGATATGTGAACCGGTGCTTCTCGTTTCAGACGGCCGCCCTGCGGGTTTTCCTGTGATGGTTTTTCGTGATGTGTTCTCATATTAATTCCTTCCACGAGAACACGTTCCCGCTTAGGATATACCATGAGCACACGGCCTCGCTGGCCTTTATCGTTACCGGCAATAACCAGAACCTGGTCGCCTTTTTTAACGTGTAATTTTTTCTGAGTGTTATACTTTCTGGGCATAACGAATATGATTTAAAGTACTTCCGGTGCCAATGAAACAATTCGCATAAAATTTTTCTCGCGAAGTTCTCTGGCAACAGGGCCAAAGATACGTGTTCCGATCGGCTCGTTTTCTTTGTTAATGATTACCGCCGCGTTTTCATCAAATCGAATATAACTGCCATCGCGGCGCCGAATTTCTTTTTTTGTTCTTACAACAACAGCCTGCACAACTTCCCCTTTTTTTACGTTTCCGCCGGGAATTGCCGTTTTAACAGAGCAAGAGATCAGATCGCCGATCCTGGCATATCTTTTTTTAGAATCTCCAAGAACCTTAATACACATCACCTTTCTGGCTCCGCTGTTGTCTGCAACATTTAGTATTGATGTTGTTTGAATCATGATCTTAACCTACAAATTGATCGTTATTTTGCTCGTTCAAGAACTTCTACCAACCGCCAGGATTTACGCTTAGACAGTGGCCTTGTTGACATTATCAGAACCTTATCACCATTATTGGCATCGTTGGTTTCATCATGTGCCATGTATTTGGTGGTTTTGGTTATATATTTGCCGTAGATAGCGTGTTTAACCTGCCGTTCTACTGCAACAGTTATGGTTTTGTCCATACGGTCGCTTACAACCGTACCGGTTCTTGTTCTTCTTTGAGATCGTTGTACTTGAGCCATACTCTTATTCCGCACTCAATTTTTCATTAATAATCGTTTTCAGCCGGGCAATTTCCCGCCGTGTATTTTTAATCCTTGCCGGATTTTCAATTTGTCCTGCAATAGCTTTGTTAAAGTGAAAATCCATCAGGGCTTCTTCTTCATCGTTCAGCCGTGCTTTCAATTCCGTAAGTGATAAATCGCGCAATTCGTGTGCTTTCATTTCTCTGCTCCTTTACCTTTATACACCGTCTTCCAAATCGCGGCGTTTCACAAATTTGGTTTTAATCGGGAGTTTATGCGATGCTCTTCTCAGCGCTTCTTTAGCCTTATCTTCGGTAACTCCCGCAATTTCAAACAGGATTCTTCCGGGCTTCACAACTGCTATAAAATGATCCAGAGCACCTTTTCCTTTACCCATCCGGGTTTCGGCCGGTTTTTTGGTCATCGGGCGATCCGGAAAAATTCTGATAAATGTTTTCCCTTCCCTTTGAAGCGAACGGGCTATCGCCACACGGCACGCCTCGATTTGCCGAGAAGTGATAAATTTCGGCTCAAGAGCTTTTAAACCAAAGCCGCCAAATGCAAGTGTGTGTCCACGATGGGCATTGCCTTTGAGCTTATCCCGGTGAACGCGACGTCGTTTAATTCTTTTTGGTTCTAACATCGTTTATTACCTTCTGATTAGTTACTTGTACGTCTTCTTCGTCGTGATTTTCTATCTCCACGGCCTGGACGCGATCTGCTCGGCTCACTTTCCTGCTTGGCCTGAGCGCCCGGTGAAAGATCCACATCACCAATTATTTCTCCTTTAAAAATCCAAACAGAAACACCGATCGATCCATAAATTGTATTGGCCGTAGTTTTCGCATAATCGATATCGGCACGTAATGTATGCAAAGGCACACGCCCTTCTTTGTACTGTTCTGTACGTGCCATTTCAGCGCCGCCCAGTCTACCGGAACATTTGATTTTGATACCTTTAGCTCCCATCCTCATGGCTGAGGAGATAGCTGTTTTCATAGCACGCCTGAAAGAAACTCTGGCCTCGAGCTGCTGAGCGATATTCTGACCTACAAGGCTTGCATCCAGTTCAGGGCGTTTAATTTCGCTGACATTGATCTGAACTTCTTTGTTTGTGATTTTTTTCAACTCTTCGCGCAGAAGTTCGATCTGCTCTCCGCCTTTACCGATAATAACGCCCGGCCTTGAAGTATTCAGCGTTAACAGAATTCTCTTTGGAGTTCTTTCGATTAATACATTCGAGAGTCCGCCATTTCGGAGCCTTGCCTGCAGGTATTCCCGCAGCCTGGTATCCTCCAATAAAATTTCCGGTCTGTTCTCTTCAGAATACCAGTTGGAGTCCCATCCTCGAATGATTCCAAGTCTAAGTCCGGTTGGATTGGTTTTTTGTCCCAAATTAACCTCGTTTATTATTCAATTATAGTTTCTTCCTGTTGTTTGGCAACCACAACGGTAATATGGCAGCTTCGCTTGTTGATGCGGTGTGCCCGCCCCATTGGCGCTGGTTGAATTCTCTTCAGGGTTACCCCTTCATCAACATAAATTTCTTTGATGTAGAGCAGATCATCATCGAGGCGCTCTTCTTCAAATTTATCTCTGATATTAGCAGCCGCAGATCTTATAACCTTTGATACATCAAAAGCAGATGCCTTCTTTAAAAAAGAAAGTTTAGTTAAGGCACGATCCACTCTTTCACCCCGCACATAATCAGCTACAAGACGAACTTTTCGTGCAGGTTTTCTTAAATGTCTTTGTATTGCTTTCGCTTCAAAAACTTGCGTTTCCATCAATCAATCTGTTTTATTTAGCCTTTTTAACTGGATGGCCGCGGAATGTTCGGGTTGGTGCAAATTCACCCAGTTTGTGGCCTACCATATTTTCAGTGATGTATACAGGTATAAATTGTTTCCCATTGTGCACAGCTATTGTCAATCCAATAAAATCAGGTGTAACCATTGAACTTCTGGACCAGGTTTTTATCACCTTCTTTTTACCGCTTTCATTGGTTGCATCAATTTTTCGCTGCAACTTGTAATGAACGTAAGGTCCTTTTTTTAGTGATCTTGGCATATTTAATTACCCTTTTTTGGTTTTACGACGTCGCACAATGTACTTAGACGACAATTTTTTCCGTTTTCTTGTCTTCTTTCCTTTTGCAGACTGCCCCCAGGGAGATCTTGGATGCCCGCCGGATGCTTTTCCTTCACCACCGCCCATTGGGTGATCAACCGGGTTCTTTACAACACCTCGAACTTTTGGTCTTCTGCCAAGCCAACGGCTTCGTCCCGCTTTTCCTTTTGTTGTATTGAAATGGTCGGGGTTGCTCGTAGTTCCTACGGTAGCGTAGCAATTGCCTAAAATTAACCGTACTTCTCCGGACGGAAGTTTTACCGTTACATATTTGTCGGTTTTCGCAACCATCTGGGCTGCAGTTCCGGCTCCTCTGCAAAGCTGCCCGCCTTTTCCGGGCTGCAATTCAATATTGTGAATGATTGTACCGGCCGGCATGTTTTTCATCGGCATTGCATTGCCAACATCGGGCTGTGCCGTTTCAGAACTGATTACCGTATCTCCAACGTTAAGTTTGTTTGGAGCGATAATATATCTTTTCTCACCGTCAGCATAAGCAAGCAGAGCAATTCTCGCGGTACGATTGGGATCATACTCAATTGTCTGCACTTTTGCAGGGATATCGCGCTTATTTCTTTTAAAATCGATTACACGATATTTTCTCTTGTGCCCGCCGCCCCGGTGACGCATGGTCATCCGGCCTCGATTATTGCGGCCGCCAGATTTAAACAAACCTTTCGTTAAAGATTTTAAAGGCTTGTCTACAGTAACTTCTTCAAAGACAGGTGCAATTCTGTGACGTTGGCCTGGAGTAGTTGGTTTTAATTGCTTCGTAGACATTATTCAAATCTTTTTAAATTTCACTGAAGAAATCGATTTCGCCTTCTTTCAGTGTAATAATTGCTTTTTTCCAAATTCTGCTTCTGCCGCTTACAAAACCACTTTTTGTGAACCGTCCTTTCGGTTTGGATGGTACAATCATGGTATTAACTCTGGCAACTTTCACATCAGGATACCTTTTCTCAATGGCTTTCCTTATCTCAGGTTTTGTAGCATTTCGTGCAACTTCAAAAGCATATTGCTGATGCTCTTCCTGAAGCCTTGTCAATTTTTCGGTAATAAGTGGCTGAATTAAAATACTCATGCTGCTTCCTCCTCAACATTTGAAATAAATGTACTTTCAAGAACCGTAATTGAGTCTTCCAGAAACAATAATACATCAGCGTTCATGATCTCATAAGTTGATGGTTTGTTGGCCTCAACTACGGAGAGTCCCGGTATATTTCTGGCTGACAGATACAAATTCTTATCAGTCTCCGGCACAATAATCATTACTTTTTTACCATTTAACTCCAGAGCATCTAACAAGTCTGATACCTGTTTGGTTTTAGGAGCATCAAAAGTAAAGTTTTCAACAACTTTTATCGCTTCCTCAGCCGCTTTAAGAGAAAGTGCTGATTTTCTGGCAAGTCTTTTAGCTTTCTTCGTCAGGCGAACGGTATAGGTACGGGGTTTCGGTCCAAATACGGTTCCACCACCTTTTAATAATGGAGATCGGATAGAACCACGCCTTGCCATTCCGGTGCCTTTCTGCTTGTAGGCTTTCCGGCCGCCACCTCGAACTTCTCCTCTTTCTTTGGTGCTTGCAGTGCCCTGGCGTCTGTTAGCCAAAATCCGACGAACATCTTCATATAAAACCGTTTCATTCGGTTCAATTCCGAAAATGGCTTCGTTCAGTTCAGCCTTCTTCTTGCTGCTTGTTCCGTCTGTTTTATAGATCGTAAGCTTCATGAGGCTACTTCTTGTGATTTGTTATAAATTTCAAGATAACCTCCCTTGGCGCCGGGCACAGAACCTGTAATAAGTATCATATTCGATTCCGGCAAAATCTTTGCCACAGAAAGGTTTTTAATTTTTGTTCTGCTGTTACCCGAACGGCCAGCCATTCTCATTCCTTTAAATACACGAGACGGATCAGAAGCCTGCCCGATAGCACCGGGTGCCCTCTCTCTGTTATGCTGGCCATGGGTGCGGTCGCCAACTCCACTGAAGTTGTGTCTTTTCATAACTCCGGTAAAACCTTTTCCTTTGGTTATGCCAGACACATCAACAAGGTCGCCAACATTAAATACGTCTTCAATGGCAATCTCATCGCCAATTTCAAGGCCTTCCGGAATAAAATCCCGGATTTCCTTCACGTGTTTTTTTGGCCCCGTTCCGGCTTTAGAGAAATGGCCCTGCAATGCCTTCGACACGCTTTTTTCCTTCTTGTCAAAAGCAGCTATCTGAACAGCATTGTAGCCATCGGTCTCTTTGGTTTTAATTTGAGTGATAACACATGGCTCTAACTCGATTACTGTAACAGGAATACTTCTCCCCAGTTCATCGAAGATGCTGGTCATACCCAATTTTTTTCCAATTAATCCACTCATCGTACTAACTCTGTAAAATTTTCTTAAACTTTAATTTCTACATCCACACCGGATGGCAGCTCTAATTTCATCAACGCATCAACTGTTTGAGAGCCGGTTGATAAAATATCAATCAGTCTTTTATGTGATCTGTATTCAAACTGTTCACGTGATTTTTTATCAACATGAACAGACCTGTTCACAGTGATAATATTCTTATTCGTTGGCAACGGTATCGGTCCAGAAACAACTGCCCCCGTTGACTTTACAGTTTGAATGATCTTTTCCGCTGATTTATCAATCAGGTTGTGATCGTAGGACTTCAGTTTGATTCTTATTTTTTGTTGTGTAGCCACTTATAAAATCGTTTAATCTAATATTTTACTTACCACACCGGCTCCAACTGTGCGCCCGCCTTCGCGAATGGCAAACCGCAAACCCGCCTCCATCGCCACAGGCTGTATCAGCTTCACCGTCATCTTCACATTGTCGCCAGGCATGACCATCTCTACGCCAGAAGGAAGCTCACAGGCTCCGGTCACATCGGTCGTCCTGAAATAGAACTGCGGACGGTAGCCTTTGAAGAACGGCGTATGACGCCCGCCTTCGTCTTTGCTCAACACGTACACCTCACACTCAAACTCCTTGTGCGGGTTGATCGACCCCGGCTTGCACAATACCATACCACGCTCGATCTGGTCTTTGTTGATGCCTCTCAGAAGAATCCCGGCATTGTCGCCTGCCTGACCCTCGTCCAGCAACCGGCGGAACATCTCAATGCCCGTTACCACACTCTTGAGCGGCTGCTCAATAATACCCACTATCTCCACATCTTCATTAAGCTTAATCACACCACGCTCAATTCTCCCGGTTGCTACCGTACCACGGCCGGTAATCGAAAACACATCCTCAACCGGCATCAAAAACGGCTTGTCCACATCGCGCTCCGGCGTGGGGATTGTCTCATCCACAGCATTCATCAGCTCCACAATTGACTCCTCAGCATCGGCATCGCCGTTAAGCGCATTCAGGGCACTTCCCTGCACCACAGGAATATTGTCTCCATCAAATTCATACGAGGACAGAAGCTCGCGAACCTCCAGCTCAACCAGCTCCAGCAGCTCCTCATCGTCAACCAAATCCACTTTGTTCATAAACACCACAATCTGCGGTACACCCACCTGGCGGGCCAGCAGTATGTGCTCGCGCGTCTGTGGCATTGGACCATCGGTAGCCGCTACCACCAAAATCGCCCCGTCCATCTGCGCCGCACCGGTCACCATGTTCTTCACATAGTCGGCATGGCCCGGACAGTCCACATGAGCATAATGGCGCGCCTCGGTCTCATACTCCACGTGAGCCGTGGCAATGGTAATACCGCGCTCGCGCTCCTCCGGGGCATTGTCAATATCTGCAAACTGCTTGGCCACACCCCCGTACTTCTTGGCCATCACCGAAGTAATCGCAGCCGTTAATGTCGTCTTGCCGTGGTCTACGTGTCCTATCGTACCTAC
>SL_3KL_010_SEDDRAFT_10002711_pt1 | contig 16148 bp, 9 predicted proteins | sample SodLakKL_010_SED_2_FD_10381 | JGI IMG/M metagenome (IMG submission 10381) | reverse complement strand
GAGTGAAGGGAAAAGACTAACGGACTGGTAAACGGCATATACAGTTGTTGGTTCTCATGGGCAGAGTGAAGGGAAAAGACTAACGGACTGGTAAACGGCCCAAGCGGTTGTTGGTTGTTGGTTCACACGGTCCATGGAAACCAACAACTATCAGGCGCTTTAGCGCCGGAACTAACAACCGGAGGGGGCGCAGCCCCCGACTAACTGGAGGCGCGCAGCGCCGACTAACCAACAACTGGAGGGGCGTCAGCCCCGACTAACCGGAGGGGGCGTCAGCCCTCGACTAACTAACAACTAAAGGGGCGTCAGCCCCGCTAAACCAACTTACCATGTTACGACACTTATTGATTTTTACCCTGTTATTTTCATTTAATCTGCCGGCCGCATTTCAACTTAATGCATCAATCCCGGAAGAAAATCAACCCCGGCCCGGTACAGATGCCAATGTATTCGGCCATATAATTGATGCCGAAACCGGTGAACACATCCCTTTTATCAACATCATCATTGAAGGAACACGCATCGGTACCATTACCGACGCATCGGGTCACTACATACTTACCAACCTGCCTGAAGGGGAACACCGCCTGGTGGTTCAGGGAATGGGCTATGCAACCACATCGGTGGAATTTGTTGCAGAGGCTGAAAAAACCAAAGAGGTAGACGTGGAGATCATGCCCACCGCCATTGACCTGGATGAGGTGGTATTTACCTCCTCTCCCACCCGGAGCGGATTCCGTTACCAGCCGAATCAGGCATACATGGGTGAGGCACTGCAACGCCGCAGCGAAGCTTCATTCGGAGAAATGCTCAATTCGGAGCCCGGGGTGGCCATGCGTTCTTTCGGGTCGGCCCCGTCAAGGCCGGTGATCCGCGGTCTGGACGGCGACCGCATTTTGATATTGCAAAACGGTGAGCGCATGGGCGACATCTCTGAAACTTCCGCCGATCACAGCATTTCCATGGATCCGCTGGCAGCAAGCCGTGTGGAAGTGGTCCGGGGTCCCGCCAGCCTGCTTTACGGATCGAGCGCATTGGGCGGGGTCATCAACCTGATGACCACAGATATCCCGGAAGACTGGGACAGCGGCTCCAGCGGTGTGTTATCCGCACAGGGCGCCACCGTCAACGAAATGGGAGCGGGCTTTGGGAGGTATACGTATGGAGGAGAAAACATGGCAAGCACCGCCAGGTTGTCTTACCGCCAGTCTGGCGATATCAGTACTCCGGAAGGGACCATTCACAGCACCTCCATGCAGAATTTTGATGCCGCCATCGGCACCGGATTCCGTCGCGACAACAGGTCCGGCGGGGTCAGTGCTTCTTTTGTCAGTCAGGCTTTTGAGGTTCCTGAATCCATGGACACAGACGAAAGGGTCGAAATCCGGATGCAGCGGCAGGGGCTACAAGGTAAATTTTTCAGCCGGCACGACAGGCTGTTTGACCGCACGGAAGTACGTTTTCATGCAACCCGGCTTGCACAGCAGGAAGTAGAGAAGGAACTGGAAGATGACGGAAGCTGGGATGAGGATGTGGAACTGGAATACGACAAATATTCGTTCAGCTCCACCATTACCATGCAGCACAAAGCGGTAGGTATCGTTGATCGCGGGGCGGTCGGTCTGAATCTTTTCGGCCACCATATGGATGTAGCTGGTGACGAAGCCTATACGCCCGGAGAGCAAAGACTTTCCCTGGCTGCATTTACCTTCCAGGAGCTTCCCCTGACCAACAGGCTCAGGTTGCAGGCAGGAATACGACTTGACTTTCAGCACACCGCGGCACTGTCCAATGAGCTGTTTCCCCACATCAGCCAGTCACGAAATGCCATGAACTATTCGGGTTCCATCGGGATGAATTACCGCCCCGCTGAAGGCTGGGAGATCGGCGGACAACTGGCACGTTCACACAGGAACCCCACAGTAGAAGAGCTATATGCCAACGGCCCGCACCTGGGAGCCGGAGTGTTTGAGATCGGGAATCCGGATCTGAAGGATGAGATCGGGCACGGCGCAGACTTGTTTATAAATTACCGCAATGAGGTGGTCAGACTGGAACTGGCGGGTTATATCAACGATTTTATGAATTTCATCATTTTCCAGCCCACCGGGCAGGTGGATGAAAGTTCCGGTTACCCGGTATTTGCCTACGAAGGAGATGAGGCCACACTGACCGGCGGAGAGGTAAGTCTCGACATCATGGCCACCGACAACCTTACAATCAACCTGGGAGCCGACTACGTGAACGGACGCCGGACCGGGGATGTAAGTGAGAACCTTCCGTTTATGCCCCCCTTCAGGCTGATGGCCGGGATTGAACAAAACTTTGGTTCCTTCTGGATCTCAGGCAAAGTTCAACGCGTATCCGAACAGGACAGGGTAGCACCGGAAGAGGAAGTAACCGAAGGCTATACCCTGCTTGGGGCCCAGCTGGGCTACAGACTTGACCACGGTGGCCGGCATGTGATCATGCTCCGCGGTGACAACCTCACTGACAAGGCATACCGTGATCATTTATCCAGAATTGAAGACCGGAACATCACCATGCCCGGAAGGAACATAAATCTGGCCTACCGGTGGTATTTTTGATGATTTTGGCACAGAGTTTGCATACCAAACAGTGAGATCAAAATTACTTAATATACCTACCTTAAGTAGTTTCTCTTCATGTTGTTTTGGTTAATGGATGAAGCCCGGCCTCGAGCCGGGCTTTTTCATTTTGACTATCTTTGCCCAAAACCAACAGCCATGCCAACCTCCGGGAAATTACTCCTGCTAGACGCCATGGCCCTGATCTACAGGGCCTATTATGCACTCAACCGAAATCCCCGCATCAACTCTAAAGGGCAGAATACTTCGGCCATCCTGGGTTTTGCCAACACCCTCACGGAAGTGCTGAAAAAGGAACAACCCACCCACATTGCGGTGGCCTTTGATTCCCACGCCCCCACCCTGCGTAAGACAGATTTCGCCGACTATAAAGCCAACAGGGAGGATATGCCGGAAGACATTGTCTCCTCTCTCCCCTATATCCATCAGCTGCTAGAAGGTTTTCGCATTCCCGTGCTGATGAAAGACGGATACGAGGCCGATGACATCATTGGTACCCTGGCCAAGGAAGCGGAAAAAGAGGGATACAAGGTGTTCATGATGACGTCCGACAAAGATTTCGGCCAACTGGTATCAGATAATATTTTTATGCTGAAACCCGCCACCAGGGGCAATGAAGCCGAGATATGGGGCGTAAAGGAAGTCTGCGAAAAATTTGGGATTGAAAAACCGGAACAACTGATCGACATACTGGGGCTTTGGGGTGATGCCTCCGACAATATTCCGGGGGTTCCGGGAATTGGCGAAAAAAAGGCAAAGAATCTAATCCGGGAGTTTGGCTCCGTCGAAAACCTCCTGAATCATATCGATCAGGTGAAGGAAAAGCGAAGCAGGGAAAGCCTGGAGCAACACCAGGAACAGGCGAGGTCTTCAAAGAGCCTGGCCACCATCATGCTTGATGTACCGGTTAACACCTCCATTGATGTGCTGGAAAGAAAGGAACCCGATCCGGAAAAACTGATTCCCCTGTTTGAGGAACTTGAATTCAGAACATTTGCCAAAAGGGTGTTCGGAGAACCATCGATCATCCCGGAGGAAACCACAAAAAAAGCCATTCAGCAACACGGGCAAATGGACCTGTTTGACAACGCACCGGCTTCAGTTGATCCTGGTGAAGAGGCAAGTAAACGGCTTAAGGCCCTGATGAAAGACAATGATTATTCGGCCGTACAGGGCGAAAAAGAAACCGAAAAACTGATCCGGAAGCTGGAAAAAGCCAAAATGTTTTGTTTTGACACGGAAACAACCGGCCTGGATCTGAAGAATAAGGAATTGGTAGGGATTGCCTTTTGTATGAAACCAGGGGAAGCTTATTATGTGCCGTTACCGGAACAAAGGGAGGAAGCAACCCGATTGGCTGAACGCTTCAAAAAAGCTTTCACCGACAAGGACATTGAGAAAACCGGGCAGAACCTGAAATTTGACATCGGGGTGCTCAGGCAATACGGCATTGAGGTCAAAGGACCGCTGTTCGACACCATGCTGGCCCACTACCTGCTGCAACCCGACATGCGTCACGGGATGGATGCCATGGCAGAATCCTACCTGGATTATCATACCATCTCCATTGAACATCTGATCGGGAAAAAAGGGAAGTCGCAGAAAAGCATGCGGACCGTGCCCCTGGAAACCATCACTCCTTATGCCTGTGAGGATGCAGATATCACCCTGCAGTTACGGCAGGTATTTGAACCGATGCTGAAGGAACAGGAGTTGATGAAACTGTTCCGTGAGGTCGAAGCACCCCTGATCCGGGTATTGTCCGACATGGAAGATGCAGGCGTCCGGATTGACAAGAAAGCCCTGGCCGATTACGCTGAAGTCCTCTCTGAAAGCATTGAAAAAGTGGAAAAAGAGATCTGCGAAATGGCGGGCACCACCTTCAATATCGGATCCCCCAAGCAGCTGGGCGAAGTCTTGTTCGACAAACTGAAAATCACCGAAAAAGCCAAAAAGACCAAAACCAGGCAATACAGCACCAGCGAGGAGGTGCTTACCAAGCTGAAAGACAAGCATCCCATCGTGGAAAAGATCCTGGAATACCGGTCACTGACCAAGCTGAAGTCCACGTATGTGGATGCCCTGCCAAAACTGATCTCGGAAAAAACCGGCCGCATTCATGCCTCTTTCAACCAGGCAGTGGCTGCTACAGGACGACTTTCATCCAACAACCCCAACCTCCAGAATATTCCCATCCGGACTACCGAAGGAAAACTGATCCGCCAGGCTTTTGTACCCCGCGACAAGGACCATACCCTGCTTGCCGCCGACTACAGTCAGATAGAATTGCGTATCATTGCAGCACTGAGTCAGGATGAAGCCATGCTGGAAGCTTTCAGGGAAGGCATTGACATTCACCAGGCCACTGCTGCCAAAGTATTCGATGTCGGTCTTGAGGATGTCACCCCGGAGATGCGCAGAAGTGCCAAAACAGTGAATTTCGGGATCGTCTACGGAATATCCGCCTTCGGGTTGTCGGAAAGGCTTTCCATCCCCCGCCGGGAAGCAGCCACCATCATCGATCAGTACTTCAAAAAATACCCGGGCGTCAAAAAATACATGGATCAGAACATTGAATTTGCCAGGGAACACGGTTATGTGACTACTTTTCTTGGCAGAAGACGCTATGTCAGAGACATTAACAGTTCCAACGGGGTAGTCAGGGGATATGCAGAACGCAATGCCATCAACGCGCCGGTACAGGGTACAGCTGCCGACATGATCAAGATCGCCATGATTCGCATCCACGAAGAGATGCAAAAGCAGCAGATGAAAAGCAAAATGATCCTTCAGGTGCATGACGAACTGGTTTTCGATGCATTGAAAGAAGAATCAGAGAAGCTCCAAAAACTTGTGGAGGATAAAATGAAATCGGCACTGGATCTGCCGGTGCCGATTATAGTCGAAATGAATACCGCCAATAACTGGCTGGAAGCCCATTAGAAAAACTTGTACCTGATTCATCCGGCAGGTTTCGCCCATCAAACAGGGAAAGTAACAACCCGGGCAGGCCGGAAGCCGCCAGACGGATAAACCCCTAATTCATGGCCAGGGCATTCTTATAGTGCCGGTAACGTTGCATAATCTCCGTCACGTAATGATAGGGCTCGGAACCGCGGGCATAACCATGCCGCACCACCGGATCCTGGTAATATTTGGGTTTGGATTTGTTCAGCACATAGTAATCCACGTTATCTTTCCAAACGTCGGGGTCTTTCCCGTATTTCTCCGCAAGGCGCCTGGCGTCAAGCACGTGGCCGATGCCCACATTGTAGGAGGCCAGCACAAAATGAATCCGTTCATGGTCATCGGTGATCTCATCTTCGAGCCGTTTGTCGAGCCAGTGAAGATAACGGATCCCGGCTGAGATATGCTCATGAACACTGGCATCCATTCCCACATTCAGGAATTCAGCCGTGCCGGGCATCAGCTGCATAACCCCAAAGGCGCCGGCCCAGGAAACGGCCGATGGATCAAACCGTGACTCCTGGTAAGACAGGGAGGCGATCAACCGCCAGTCCCATCCCACAATTTCGGCATACCTTTTAAAATAATCATCAAAAACAGAGATTTTCCCGCCCCCCATAGAGTGGAGTTCACTTTTGGCAATAAATACAGAACGGGGATTGTTGTAATATTTTTCATAAATGGCGGCATAATCACGACTTTCCCTGAACTCATCCAGCCATTCATTCACCGCCCTGAGTAAATCAGAGGCTCCCGGCCGGACGGCCCATGAAAGATTCTGTTCAAAACTAACGGGCGTACGTGCATCCACGTTCGAATAATACATCTCGTGAAGGCGGGCAAGATTTTCATCCCCCACCGTATAATCGATGGTTCCCTGTGCAACTTCTTCAATCAGTTCTTCCATTTCCTGGTCACGCTCCACAATATAGATTGTATCGCCGATCTCTTCCATCAGGTGGGTAAGTCGTGTCACAAAAGTTGATCCTTTCTGAACATGTACAGTTTTTCCGGCAAGGTCAAGCTGACTCCGCACCAGATGCTGATCCACAACGGATGACTGCATGGCATACCACCTGTCAGGCTTCCGCTGCACCAGAACCTGCCTGGTCCGGCTGTGCGGATCGGTAAATTCGAACAGCTGCCGCCGCGAATTGGTCACTGTCAGATTCTGGGCAATCAGGTCTGCACCTTCTTCCTCCAGCAACCGATCAATGTTCTGTTGCAGGTCATTGGATACGGACACTTCCAGGTCAACGCCCAGGTGATCGGCAAAATGCTTCAGCAAATCAAGATGAAAGCCCATGGGCTCCCCCCGGTAAATAAAATAGTTGGTGGAGTTATAATCTGTGGCCGCCCTGAGGTAGCCACGTTCAATAATCTCTGCAAGGTCGGTTACTGTTTCCTTCTCCTCTTCCATCACAAAATCATTGTCCGCGTCAAATCGGTTCAATGACATGATTCCTGCGAATATGAGAAGGGAAATGGCAACGAAGAGAAGGACTCTTTTTCGTTGATTGATCATGAATGGCGCAATTTGTTCATAAAATAAGCCTGTGAAATTTCTAAACCTGACAAAACGCAAAGTTTTCATGGCTTTCACATTTTGTTTATAATCAGATTGTTTACCCCAGCAAGCAAAATGTTCTGGTCATTCAGTGTCATGGAGAACACCCCAGTATCTTTTTTGTTCGATATTGGTTTGGACTAAGACATTGGTTTGGATTAACAAGATAATTTGTTCCACCAACACTGGCACAGCCCCATTAGCAAATTTCGTGCCATAAACATATGCTTTGCCTGGTTCAAAAAAATGCGTAGGTTTGACAGGTTTAAATAACGCAGATATGCAGTTCAGGGAGGTAATCGGACATGACCACATAAAGGGACAGCTTATGGCCAACGTGCGGGCCAACCGCATCAGTCACGCGCAGCTTTTTCTCGGGCCCGATGACAGCGGAACCCTGGCCATTGCACTGGCTTACGCCCGCTTTATTCTCTGTCATGACAGGGGGGAGGAGGATGCCTGCGGCAAATGCCCTTCCTGCCTGAAGTTCAGCAAGCTGGCCCACCCCGACCTGCATTTTTTCTTCCCCTCCGCCCCCAACCAGGAGCACAAAAAGGAAAAGCCGGTAAGCAGCAAACTATTCCTTCCCCGCTGGCGCGAAATTTTGCTCGAAACCCCGTATTTTACCTACCGGCAGTGGCTCGAACACCTGGGAATCGAAAACAAACAGGCCATTATCAACACCGAAGACTGCAATGACATCATCAGGACATTGGGCCTTAAATCATACGAGGGCAAATACAAAATCATCTTTGTGTACATGACAGAGAAATTGTATTATGCCGCAGCACCCAAATTGTTGAAGGTCCTGGAGGAACCTCCTCAAAACACCCTTTTTCTGATGGTTTCAGAAAACAAGGACCTGGTTCTGAACACCATTCTCTCCCGTACCCAGATCCTGAAAGTACCACGCCCCTCAGAGGATGAGGTCAGCCAGGCACTTGCGGAAAAGGCCGGAACAGACCCGGTCAGGGCCAGGCAGATCGCTTTTCTGGCTGACGGAAGTGTATCTGAGGCACTGCGGCTGGCCAAACATGGCGGGGAAGTCATGGCCGATTTTGATTCATTCAGGGAGTGGATGCGTTATTGCTATAAGAAAGACACTTCCAAAATTATTAAATGGGCCGAGGATGCATCCCGCGGGGGCAGGGAAAAACAAAAATCATTTTTCCAGTATGGGCTGAAGATCTTCCGCCTGTGCCTGCTTCATAATTACAATGTGGACTCACTCATCCGCCTGGAAGGCGAGGAAAAAGATTTCATCAGCAAGTTTTCCCCCTTTGTCAACCACCGCAACGCCATACAGATCGTAACAGCATTCAATACTGCCATAACCCACCTCGAAAGGAACGCCAATCCGAAGATACTGTTCACCGATCTTTCCTTTCAGCTGGTCAGGCTGATGCACAGCTAGCCTCAACAGAACCAGATATTTTGCTAACTTTGCAACAATAAAAAAGAGGCGCTTTGGACAAGAACAATCATAGAGAAGAGGCATTTTTAACAAGGGGGTGTAAATGTGCCCCGCAACCACACACACGGCAGCTGGATGTGTTCAAACACTCCTGCAATAAACTGGATACCCGTGACTGGCTGGAGAATATCAAACCACCCGAAGTTTACCCATCAAGCGATGTGGTAGAGGTGCGTTTTAAGAACAGCCGCAAAGATTTTTTCAGGGCCTCGCCCGATCTTGATCTCCACACGGGTGACATCGTTGCGGTGGAGGCATCCCCGGGGCACGACATCGGCATTATCACACTGACCGGTGAGGTAGTGAAACTCCAGATGAAAAGCAAGAAGGTTGACCCGAAATCCACGGAGCTACGCAGGGTTTACAGGAAGGCCAAGGTATCGGACATTGAAAAATGGGTAACCGCCGTCCGCCAGGAAGACTCAACCATGTATCGCTCGAGGGAGATCGCCTCTTCACTGAAGCTGAATATGAAGATCAGCGATGTCGAATATCAGGGTGATCGTACCAAGGCCGTGTTTTATTACACGGCCGACGACCGCGTCGACTTTCGTGAACTGATCCGTGTGCTGGCAGACGCATTCGGCGTACGTATTGAAATGCGGCAAATCGGGATGAGGCAGGAAGCCAGTCGCCTCGGGGGGATCGGATCGTGCGGCAGGGAACTGTGTTGCGCCACCTGGCTGACCAGTTTCCGCTCAGTATCAACCAACAGTGCCCGTACCCAACAGCTGACACTTAATCCGCAAAAGCTGGCCGGGCAGTGCAGTAAACTCAAATGCTGCATCAACTATGAGAATGCCTGTTACGAAGACATCATCAAAGGCTTTCCCGATACCGGCAAAGAACTTCTTACCAAGGCGGGTGTCGCAACTTTCCAGAAGATGGATGTGATGAAACAGGAAATCGGTTACCAGTATACCGATAAACCCGGTCAGGTCATTATGCTTTCGGCAGAAAGGGTGTGGGAGATCATCCGAATGAATGAAAGCGGCCAGCAGCCTGAGGAGCTGCAGGACAAGCTCGCGGCAGTAGATCAGGCCACTGCGGACGCTATACCGGATCATGGAAGTAACGGACTGGAAGACAGCCTTACACGCTTTGACAATCCCAAAAAGAACAAGAAAAGCAAACGCCGCAGGAAAAGAAAGCCTAAAAACAACCGGAACGCATCGGACCGGTAGCCACCCCACCACATTATGAAACGATCAGTGAAACAGGGCTCCATTATTTTTTTGTGGCTGATTATGGCAGCTTGCCAGCCCAATGTTACTTATCATGAAACCCGCGCCTTATCATCTGACGGATGGGACTACCGGGATGGCATCCTTTTTGAGGCAGAGATAAGTGATACACTGGCCCTGCATGAGCTATACCTTGATGTCCGGAACACCATTGACTACCCTTACAGCAATCTTTTCCTGTTTATGGAGATTGAATTTCCTGACAACAGAACACTGCATGACACCATTGAGTGCGTGCTTGCCGACCGGAGAGGAGAGTGGACCGGAAAGGGGATCGGGCAAATACGTTCAAATCGTTTTCTGTTCCGTGATGAAGTATGGTTTCCGGTTGACGGAACTTATACGTTCCGTATTCAGCACGGAATGCGTGAAGAAGAACTGGAAGGCCTTTCAGACATTGGCATCCGCATTGAAAAAAAATAATAAAGGCACAGGACCGGCGTTTTGTTACTAACTATAACCATGATTTATGACAAGCAAAGTTTCCGTAAAACGTAAATACAAACGCTTATTCTGGGTGCTTTTCGCCACACCTGTAGTGCTTGTTTTTTTGCTGTTTTTCACCATTTCTCTTGGATGGTGGGGGTTCATGCCATCTTTTGAAGAGCTTGAAAACCCGAGAAGCAACCTGGCCAGTGAAATTTACTCGGCCGACGGAGAGTTGCTGGGAACCTTTTACATCCATAACCGCTCCAACATTCAGTATGAGGACCTTTCTCCGAATGTGATCCACGCACTTCTGGCCACGGAAGATATTCGCTTCCGCTACCATTCCGGGGTTGACATCAGAAGTATATTCCGGGTATTATTCCGGAATATTATTGGCGGGCAACGCAGCGCCGGAGGAGGAAGTACACTGACTCAGCAGCTGGCCAAAAACCTGTTTCCCCGGCAGCAGAACCTCTCCACCGCACAGATCGTGATCATCAAACTAAAGGAGTGGGTAACCGCTGCACGGCTGGAAAGAAACTATACCAAGGATGAGATCATTGCCATGTATCTCAATACGGTTGACTTTGGCAGCCATGCTTTCGGGATCAAATCAGCCGCCAAAACTTACTTCAACACTGAACCTGATGCATTGAAGAAGGAGGAAGCAGCCATGTTGGTGGGGCAACTGAAAGCCCCCTCATGGTACCACCCGGTCAGGAATCCCGAACGGGCCCTCGGCCGCAGGCAGGTTGTTTTGACCCAGATGGCCAGGTATGAATACATCACAAGGGAGGAGTTGGATTCACTGCGCAATATTCCACTGGATATGTCGCAGTTCCAGGTACAGGATCATCACACCGGAATTGCCACCTATTTGCGGGAATACCTGCGAACGGAACTACGGGATTGGGGACGGTCGAGAATTAAACCCGACGGCTCTCATTATGACATTTACCGTGACGGGCTCAGGATTTATACCACCATTGATTCACGCATGCAGGAATATGCGGAAGAGGCGGTGAATCTACATATGGCCAACTATCTTCAGCCTGAATTTTACAGGCACTGGCGGGGTTACACCAATGCCCCTTATGATACGAATCTGTCTAACGAACAGGTAGAATCAAACATCAGGAATTCGGTAAGGCGCTCAGATCGCTTCCACAATATGCTTGCACAGGGTTACTCAGAAGAAGAAATCATGGCCAGCTTTGAAGAGCCTGTACCCATGCGGGTCTTTTCCTGGGAAGGAAGTGTGGATACCGTAATGACCCCCATGGACTCGATCTGGTATCACAAGCATTTTCTCCATGCCGGAATGATGTCGGTTGAACCGCACACCGGTCATGTGAAAGCCTATGTGGGCGGTAATGACTTCCGCCATTTCAAGTTTGATCACGTCACCGGCATCCGCCGCCAGGTAGGATCGGTCTTTAAGCCTTTCCTCTATACCCTTGCCATGCAGGAAGGGGAATTCGGCCCTTGCACCCAGGTCCCCAACACCCCGGTAACCTTCGAACTTTGGGACGGCACCTTATGGACACCGAAAAACTCAAGCGATGACAGAGAGGGAGAAATGGTGACTTTGCAATGGGCCCTGGCGAACTCTGTAAATTATGTGTCGGCTTACCTTATGAGACGCTACAGCCCTGAAGCACTGGTCAGACTGACCAGACGAATGGGCGTGCAAAGCCCCATGGATGCAGTTCCTGCCATTTCTCTGGGAACGCCTGATCTTTCTGTTTACGAAATTGTGGGAGCCATGGCGTCCTATGCCAATAAAGGGGTATATATTGAGCCGACCTTCGTCACCCGTATTGAAGACCAGAGCGGCAATCTGATTGAAGCCTTTGTTCCTGACCGGCAGGAAGCAATGAACGAAGAAACTGCCTGGCTGATGCTGGAGCTCATGAAAGGAGTGGTATCGGAAGGTACCGGACGGCGGTTGAACTTCAGATATGGTTTCAATCACCCAATAGCAGGTAAAACAGGCACCACCCAGAGCAACTCAGACGGATGGTTCGTGGGCATCACCCCCGACCTGGTATCCGGTGTGTGGGTAGGTGGCGAGGACCGGGGCATCAGATTCAGAGATCTTTCACTGGGCCAGGGCGCCAATACTTCACTTCCCATATGGGCCGAGTTCATGACCAGGGTATATAACGATGACAGCCTGAACATCAGCATGGATGATTTCGAAATGCCCCTCCGGCCACCGGACGTAGAAACCGACTGTTCCAAAATAGAGCAACAGGACAATACCAGGGACCCTTTCAGAAGAGAGATCTTCTGACCAAATCCGCTACAGGATCAACTCAATTCATACACATCTCATGCGCAGCCTGCAACAATTTCTGATGCTGACAGCCCTCCTGGTGCTGCTACCGGAGCTGAAAGCGGATGTTCCCGTGGGGCACTGGCGCCATCACCTGCCCAACAACCGCATCTTTCATATCGAAGAAACCCCCGGCCGCATCGTGGGTGCCACAACCTACGGGCTGGTGGTATTCAACAAGGACGACAACAGTGTGGAAAGGATCAACAAAGTGCATGGGTTGAGTGATTTCGGTATATCTGCGATAAGTTGGTCAGCCGAACAGGAGGCCCTTTTGGTAGGCTACGAAAACGGCAACCTGGATCTGATCGACGGGAACAACTTTGTGAACATCCCTGATATTATGCAGGCTTCCATACTGGGAAGCAAGAAGATCAACAGTATGGAACCCCATGCTGGCCGGATACTGGTCGCCTGCGATTTCGGCATCATTGAATTCGATGCAGACAACTACCTGGTTCTGGACACCTGGTTCATCGGCCCTTTTGGCAGCATGGTCAATGTCAATGACCTGGCAATTTCCGGGGGACATATTTTTGCCGCAACCAATGCCGGACTCCTGCGGGGTCCGCTGGATGGCTCAAACCTGGCAGATTACCGTTTTTGGGAAAGATTAGAGGTCAGCGGGCAGAGTAACGAAATATTCACCCGCCTGGGGGCTTTCACAAACAGGGTATTTGCATTGCAAAAAACGGATACTGCAGACCAGCTCTACGTGTCAGAACAGGGAAGCTGGACCCCCCTCAATCCTCCGGAAAACGACTATCAGCAGATCAACAACCTGACCGTCAATGAAGGTCAGCTCCTTGTGGCTGCCCCGGGCAAACTGGATATTTACGACGCCAATCTGGAGAGAGTCCGGAGGGTGGAAAGCTATCATCCGGGTGAAGTCACCGCGAATGACGCCCTTCTGGCTGCAGACGAAAAACTCTGGATCGCCGATCACCACAGGGGGCTTGCCAGGGAAAAAAGTGCCGGCGACTTTGAAACGATTATACTTCCCGGACCACCTGAATCAGATGCATTTGGCCTGGCAGCGGGCCACGGACGCGTATGGGTTGCACCGGGCACAGTCACCTACGGCGGAGAGCATAACTGGATCCAGCACGGTGTTTTCCTGTTTGAAGGAGGAAGGTGGCAGGGCTTCAACCGTTTCCGGTTCCCTGAGTTGGAAACTGTATCAGATATCATCAGGATCAGTGCCGATCCGCGCAACCCGGACCGTGCCTTCGCTGCGGCCTGGAACGGAGGGGTGGTGGAGCTGAACCCTGAAGGGGTGGTGCAATTGTTTGACGACTCAAACAGTCCCCTGCAAAAACGGGCCATCGTTGAAGACAGGCTTCGTGTGGGAGGCACTGCCGTCGATAACCAGGGCAATTTGTGGGTCACCAACTCCGAGGTGGACACCCCGCTTTTGGTCAGGAAACCTTCAGGTGACTGGATGGCATTCAGCAGTGGTGGAACTTTCGGATCACAGACACTGGTAGGAGACCTTGTTATTGATGATAGCGGACAAAAATGGGTCATACTGCCACGCAATGGCATTTTCCTCCTGAAAGAAGACGGCCTGAGCAACAACAGTGGGTACGAAACACGCAGGCTCACCACACAGGCCAGCCGTGGAGGCCTTCCGGACAACAGCGTTCACAGTCTTGCGGTAGACAACAACGGTTACGTATGGGTGGGAACAGAACAGGGGGTGGCCGTCTTTTACAGCCCGCAACGTGCTTTTACCGGGCAGGATTTCCAGGCCCACCGCATCGTGGTGGAGCAGGCCGACGGCTTTGCGGGCTACCTGCTGGAGTCAGAAACGGTCACTGCCATCACAGTGGACGGATCCAATAAAAAATGGTTTGGCACAGCACGTTCGGGTGCCTTTCTCCTATCCGAAGACGGCCGCGAAACGATCTTCCATTTCGACAGGGACAACAGCCCCCTCCCATCCAACAACATCCTGGATATTGCCATTGAGGGCCAAAGCGGTGAAGTGTATTTTGCCACCGACAGGGGTCTGGTTTCATTCAGGGGGCTTGCCACAGGGGGCGGAGAGGTGCATCAGGATGTATATGCCTACCCCAACCCCGTACATCCGGGATATGACGGGTACATTTCTGTAAGAGGACTGGTACGCAATGCCAGGGTAAAGATCACCGACATCAGCGGCAACCTGGTCTGGGAAACCATTGCAGAAGGAGGCCAGGCAGTTTGGAACGGCAAGGATCTCCATGGAAGAAGGCCCTCTTCCGGGGTGTATCTTGTGTTTTCCACCAACGAAGACGGAGAGGAAACCGCGGTGACAAAGATTTTGTTTATTAACTGACAGGGGTATAAAAGATCATGATCGCGACCACAACCGGCATCATACTGCACAGTTTCAAGTATGGTGAAACCAGCATTATTGCCCGGATATACTCCAGTGACCTTGGATTGCAGTCATACCTGGTTCCGGGTGTCAGGAAAAGCAAGGCCCGCATCCGGCAAAATCTCTTTCAGCCACTGACAATCGTGAATATGGTGGTGTACCACAAAGAAAAAGGAGGGCTGCAGCGCATTAAAGAGATCAGCTGCCCGACACCGTTTTCAACCATCCCCTACAATATCAGCAAATCCTCCATTGCCCTGTTCCTTGCAGAGATGCTCACCCATTCCATTAAAAGTCACGAATCCAACCCGGCTCTCTTTGCTTATATCCACAATGCGATCAGGCAACTGGACCTTACCGATGGAAGGGTGGCCGATTTTCACCTTGTTTTTCTGCTTCAGCTCACCCGTTTCCTGGGTTTTCAACCCCGCGACAATTATGACTCCCTCCATTGCTATTTCAACCTCCGTGAAGGAACATTCCAGCGGGAGCCCGGTCACAGAGAGGAGTGCCTGGACCAGAACCTCAGTCAGTGCTTTTTCAGGGCAGCCAATACCGGGCTGCATGAGGCAGATCAGTTGCTTATCCCGAAAGAACAACGCAAAACCCTGCTGGACAAAACCATTGACTACTACCGCTTTCACCTTGAAGGGCTCGGGGAGGTGAAATCGCATCATATACTGGAAATGGTATTGCATGAAAAAGTGTAACTTTGGTTTGATTCACCAAACTATACCCTGCATCTATGGGTTCGGGCATCAGATCCACCCTCAGCCGGCCTTACAACATCGCCATCCTGGTCATGGCCCTGGCCATGGTGTGGATCAACTTCAGCCATCACAACTGGACCCGCGACCGGGTGATCGAGTGGGACGTTAAATCCTACTACGCCTACCTGCCGGCAGTATTTATCTATAACGACCTCTCCCTGGAGTTCCTGGATGAGGACCCGGAGAAATTCGGGGACCTGATATGGCCGGTAACCACCCCCACAGGAAAACGCGCCCTTATCACCACCATGGGAATGTCCGTGTTATATTCCCCTTTCTTTTTCCTGGCACACGCCTATGCCTCACTGACCGGATGGGAGGCGGACGGATACTCCATCCCCTATCGTTTTGCCCTGAACTTCAGCACCCTGTTCTATCTTCTGGCAGG
>SL_3KL_010_SEDDRAFT_10002710_pt1 | contig 16149 bp, 12 predicted proteins | sample SodLakKL_010_SED_2_FD_10381 | JGI IMG/M metagenome (IMG submission 10381) | reverse complement strand
CCACCTGATGGAGTGGTCTGATATTAATTCATCTGCCATATTCATCGGCAGCGGCGACCGTATTGAAATTTGGTCGCCCGGCAAACTCGAGGAAATTGATAACGAACTCGATTTCGAAGCATACCAGGAACTTTTTGAACAGGTTATGGGAGATGAACCACAACATGGACTTTGAGATTATGGCTGAATATCATCCACATACCCCCGTTTTACTCGATGTTTCTGTTGAATTTCTTATTACAGACAAATCGGGTATTTATATCGATGCAACTCTTGGCGGAGGCGGGCACAGCATAAAAATATTGAAACATCTGAAAAAAACTGCCATTCTGATGGGTGTGGACCAGGATACTGAAGCCCACCAGGCTGCCTCGATAAAAATTGGTGATGATCCGCGTTTTGAACCCATAACAGGTAACTTCGGTCATCTATCAACCATTATTCCCAAACAGTATCACGGAAAAGTATCTGGTATACTGTTCGACCTGGGTATTTCAACACACCAGATCAAAGCACCGGAACGCGGATTCAGTTTTCAGCACGATGGCCCACTGGATATGCGCATGAGTGAACTAAGCGGAGTTTCGGCTTATGAGGTCGTGAACAACTACGATTATGAAAAGCTGCGTGACATCATTTTCCACTACGGTGAAGAACGGCTGAGCCGGCAGATTGCAAAATCGATTATCGAAAAGCGTCCTGTTGAAACGACTCTCCAGCTACGCGATGCAATCGAAAGCGTACTCTACGGCCCTCATATCATCAAATCAGTTGCGAGAGTATTTCAGGCCATCCGTATTGAGGTGAACCGTGAACTGGATATGTTGAAAGAAGGCTTGCAGGATTCACTTGAACTTTTGAAAACCGGCGGGCGGATCGTAGCCATTTCGTACCACTCACTGGAAGACCGGATTGTAAAAAACTTTTTTAAGAGTGGAAATTTTGAAGGAACCGTGGAAAAAGATTTTTTCGGTAACCCGATCAATCCTATTAAAGTGATTACCAAACAGATTATCACTCCCTCTGATGAAGAGACAGAGGCCAACCCTGCTGCCAGAAGCGCCAAGCTGCGAGTGGCAGAAAAAGCGACGGAGGGATAATGTTCGTCAAATCCCATTCAAAAACCAGGTTCCAGGGAATTTCAGGTGGAAAACCCTCCGAAAACAAAAAAAGAAGTTTGTTTTCAAAGAACTTACATACAGACGGCGCTGCTTCACCCCATGGCAGACGCATTACAGACCAACAGACCAAAAAAAACAAACTTCCGGCTTTTACCCCCTGGAAGGTTGTGCTCGCAAGTTTTTTGATCGGAATTTGCGGGATTTTTTATATCGGCCATGTGTTCAGCACACAACAGGCCTTAATGGAAGTGAATCAGCTCGAAAACGAGTATAACAAGGCAAAACGCCTTTACCACGAACAGAGACTGGTTTACGATAGAATGACCGGGCCCAAAGAGATCTACCAGCAAGCCCGCAGCCAGGGATTCGTAAATGCAGGACCGGCAGACCAAATTATCTATATCACCAAATAGCTACATAAAGCAGTATGAAAGAACGCAGCTCCATTATGGGCCGTATGTTTTTGCTTTTGGGATTGCTTTTGCTTCTCCCTGCCGGAATTCTTCTGCAAATGTTGCGGGTAAACCTGGTTGAAGGAGACGGCTTCCGTGAACTCTGGAGCTCCCAGGCCATCGATTACATTTCGATACCGGCCGAACGCGGTTATATCTATGATACAAACGGCTCTATTCTTGCTGCAAACACAGTAATCTATCAAGTTGCCATCGATCCGCACTCGATTGATGATCCCTCTCAAATCGAGAATATAGCTTCAACACTCAGCAGCCATACAGGGCGTACGGCTCAGTATTACCGTAATCGCATCAGGCAGGCTTCGACTCAATCTAAATATGTAGTCCTCGAACGAAGTGTTCCGGTTCAGACCTACGAAGACCTCAATGAACTTAACATCCGCGGCCTTATTCTGGAAGAGCAGTACCGGCGTAATTACAGTTTCGGCTCACTTTCCGCACATCTGCTCGGTTTTGTAAATCATAACCTTACAGGCATGGAAGGCCTGGAAGCACGTTACAACGATCTGTTAAAGGGGAATGATGGCCTTCAGCAAGTCCGGAAGGACCGCCTAAACCAGGTTTTTGCATATGTGGGAGCTCCCCGTAAACTTCCCAAACAGGGACATTCTCTTCATACCACAATCAATGCTCAAATACAGGCAATTGTGGAAGAGGAACTCGAGGTTGGAATTCAGAACCACCGTGCAAAACAGGGTACGGCCATTGTGATGAATCCCAAAACCGGTGCCATCAAAGCTCTGGCCAATTATCCCACATTTAACCCGAATTCTCCTGCTTCTGTCCAAAATGAAAACCGCAGAAATTTTGCGGTATCAGATATGATTGAGCCGGGCTCCACATTTAAACTGGCTACAGCTATTGCTGCTGTAGAACAAAATGCAGTTCGGTTTGATGAAATTTTTGAAACTCCTGAAAATGGCTCCAGAATGATCCATGGCCAGGCCATGCGCGATCACATTCCTCTTGGTGATCTTTACTTTTCTGATGTGATAGCAAGATCGTCGAATATCGCCACTTCAGAAATTGCAATGAGACTGGAACCGGATGTCTTTTATCAATATGCACGAAATCTGGGCTTTGGCACACCCACGAGAATCGACTTGCCCGGTGAGCGGGGAGGCCGGCTTCAGCGCCCTTATGAATGGAGCCGTGTAACCCTTCCGTGGATGTCGATCGGGTATGAAGTGCAGGTTACACCCATCCAGCTCATTCAGGCCTATGCAGCTTTTGCAAATGGCGGTGCCATGATGAAACCTTACGTGGTTGACCGGGTAACCGATGAATATGGAAATATCAAAAAACAGAAAAAACCGCAAAAAGTGAGGCAGGTCGCCAAAAAACAGACTATTGAAAGACTTATGCCCGTTTTCGAACAAGTTGTATCTGATTCAGGGACTGCAAGCTGGGCATCCATTGACGGCCTGCGAATTGCCGGGAAAACCGGTACGGCTCAAAAATATATCGATGGACGGTATCAAACCAGGTACCGGGCTTCTTTTGTAGGATTTTTCCCTGTTGATGATCCCGAATATGTAATTCTGATCATACTGGATGAACCACGAACCAGTATTTTCGGAGGGTTCACATCTGGATCCGTTTTTAAGGAAATTGCCACGCGGGTCTCCTCTCTCGGAAATAACATTCAGCGCACACCTGACTCTGATGCCATTGCTGAAGAAAGAACTGTGGTTATTCCCCGGCTTCAAGGCCTGAACAGCAGCCAGGCATCTGCCCTGTTGAAACGAAGTGGAATCCCCTTCACTGTAGAAGGAAATGGTGCTGCCGTTTTGGAACAGAGTCCCGCACCGGGTGAAATCATGTCACCCAATACGCCTATCAGGCTTACTCTCGGTGTTGATAGCGATGATTCTATCCCAGAAGGATACACCCGGATACCTGATTTGACACATTTCAACATGAGACAGGCCACACATCTGCTGATGAGCCGCGGCCTGAACATAGAAACAGTAGGATCCGGCACGATTTACACACAATTTCCCCGCGCCGGAGACCTTATGCAAAAAGGGCGGATAGTCACCGTTCGCGGTAAAGCAAGGCCCATTAACCAGGTAAGTTCAATCGTAACGAATTAATGAAGTTTGAAGAGATCATAGAATTTTGCAATCCTGTTTCTGTACTTGGAGAAAAATCAGGTGCTATCGGTAAACTTTGCCAGGATTCGCGTGAAGTCCAAAAAGGCGATCTTTTTATTGCCGTAAAAGGGCTGCGTTCCGATGGGCACAATTTCATCCATGAAGCGGTGCATCGCGGAGCTTCAGTCATCATTTCGGAACAAGAACTTTCTCCCGTTCCGGGTATTGCCATCCTCACTGTTAAAAACACTCGGACACTTTTAGGGCCGCTTGCACAAAAAATGGCTGGTGAACCGGCCAAAAAACTTACCGTAATCGGTATCACCGGAACAAATGGCAAGACCACCGTTGCAACCCTCCTGTGGCAAATACTAACCAAACTCAACCTCAAGACGTCACTCCTTGGAACGGTAGAAAAGCGTGTGAATGAGAATGTTTACAAAAGCCGTCTCACTACAGCCGATCCCATTGAAATTGCAGCCGATATGAAACAAATGGCAGAAGCAGGCAGCCGGTATCTTGTGATGGAAGTTTCATCCCACGCCCTGGACCAAAGCCGTGTATTGGGTATTCCGTTTGATGTGGCTGTATTTACCAACCTGAGCCACGATCACCTGGACTACCACGAATCGATGGCTGAGTATGCCTCGGCCAAGAAGAAATTGTTCACCTCACTGGATAACAAATGTTGGGCCATCACCAATGCCGATGACCCAAAAGGCCTCTGGATGGTTGATTCAACCCCGGCTAAAGTGATCAGCTTTAGTTTCGAAGACAAAGGATTACTGAGTGCTGTCATCCTCACATCGGATGCATCCGGAATGACCATCTCCCTTGACGGAACCGAATTTACGACACCACTCGTAGGGCGGTTCAACGCATATAATGTGACAGAAGCTTTACTCATCTGCACGGCCCTTGGACTGGATGGAACCAGCGTGACAGGAATTCTCCCTGAATGCACCGGAGCAGCCGGCCGCATGGAGCGGATCAATGATCCGGAGCGAATTGGCCAGGAACCGATGGTTTTTGTGGATTATGCACATACTCCCAACGCACTCGAAAACGTAGCTTCTACCCTCAAAGAACTCAAAACCCGTGGCCAGCGGCTTACTATTGTCTTTGGCTGCGGAGGCGATCGCGACAAAAAAAAGCGCCCTGAAATGGCAAAAATCGCGGAGAAATATGGTGACAAAATTATTGTCACGTCCGACAATCCCAGAACCGAAGTCCCCGAAGCCATCATACGCGACATCATGACAGGCTTCAGTAAACCTGAAGCCGTTCAGGCGATTACTTTACGTGAAAAAGCCATCCGTACTGCAATTAAGCAGGCCGGAAAGAAAAGCATGGTGCTGATTGCAGGTAAAGGACATGAAACCTATCAGGAAATAAACGGCGAACGAATTCATTTTGATGATCGTGAAATTGCCCGTAATGCACTTGTGTCCATCAACAATCACCCCGAAAAAGAGGAGGTGAACTGATGTTATACGAACTGCTTTCATGGATAAATCAGACCATTAGTCCCCCGGGATTCGGAGCGTTCGATTTTATCACAACGCGAACAGCGTTTGCCTCAGCTACAGCACTCATTATCAGCCTGATAATTGGAAAAAAGATCATCCAATGGCTCAAACGAATGCAGCTGAAAGAGAATATTCGTGATGATATCGGATTAAAATCGCATCTGAGTAAAGCGGATACACCAACAATGGGAGGTGTCATCATCATTCTGGCGACGGTGATTCCTGCATTACTATGGATGCGCATGGACAGTATCTATACATGGATGATCATATTTGTGGTACTTGTATTGGGTGCTGTAGGCTTTGTTGATGATTATATTAAAGTTGTTCGAAAAGATAAATCCGGTCTTCACGGATGGTTTAAAATTATCGGTCAGGTACTGGTTGGAACCGTTCTTGGAGTTACTCTCTACTTTTGGCCTGCATTCGAAGAGTATAACACCCTTACCACTGTCCCATTCCTTAAGGAGGTCAATATCGATTACGCATTTTTTGGTGATGAATACGGCTGGCTGGTGTTCATACCGGTAGTCATTTTTATCATCACCGGCGTGAGCAATGCCGCAAATCTGACCGACGGGCTTGACGGGCTTCTTTCCGGTACATCTGCAATTGCCGGGGTAATTCTGGGAATTTTCGCCTACGTCTCGGGACGTGTTGACTTTTCTGAGTTTCTGAACATTATGTATCTGCCGGGAGCCGGTGAACTGACCATATTTGCCGCTTCACTGGTTGGGGCCTGTCTCGGTTTTCTTTGGTATAACGCCTATCCCGCATCGGTGTTCATGGGTGATACCGGCTCGCTTGCCCTCGGCGGAGCACTTGGCGCCCTTGCTGTGATGATCCACAAAGAGCTTCTGCTCCCAATAATCTGTGGCATTTTTGTAGTTGAAGCTCTCTCGGTAATCATCCAGACTTCGTGGTTTAAATACACGCGTAAAATATATGGAGAAGGACAGCGAATTTTTCTAATGGCTCCGATTCATCATCATTTTGAAAAACAGGGCTGGTCTGAATCGAAGATTGTAGTTCGTTTCTGGATCATCGCCATATTACTTGGAATTTTAAGCCTCTTAACCCTCAAACTGCGATGAGACATCTCATTGGCAAACATATCGTGGTTGCCGGAGCCGCCCGGAGCGGAGTGGCCGTGGCACGTTTACTGAAACGCAACGGAGCGGTTCCGTTTGTATCCGATTTCGGTTCTATACCTGAAGAAAGCAAAAAACTGCTCTCTTCCGAAGAGATCGGCTTTGAGGAAAATCAACATTCGGAGAGTGCGATGAACGGGGAATTTCTTGTACTCAGCCCCGGTGTTCCGTCAGATTCATCCATCGCAAAAAATTATATGGAAAGCGGCCGTGAGCTGTTTTCCGAAGTAGAAGTGGCAAGCTGGTTTAATCGCTCGCCCATCGTTGCCGTTACCGGTAGCAATGGAAAAACATCTGTGGTAAGCTGGCTGGCTCATACCTGGAAACTGGCCGGAAAAGAGTACTTCCTGGCAGGAAATATTGGTACAGCATTTTCAGACCATGCAGAGAATTCATCCCCGGATCAGTCGGCCCTGCTCGAAATCAGCAGTTTTCAGCTCGATCATATCGACACTTTCCATCCATATACCGGTATCATTTTGAACATTACCCCGGATCATCTCGATCGATATCATCAGAATTTTAATCTCTATGCAGCATCCAAACTCAACCTAACTAAAAATCAGACCGCATCAGACTGGTTCATCTATAATTTTGATGATCCCATTCTTTCTGCCCATGCAGAACATCTTGCCGAGGGAGAAAACACACCTCAATTGCTTGCTTTTTCAAGTGAAAGTGAAGTCTCTAACGGTGCATTTGTGCGAAATGGTAATCTGATTTTAAAAATCAACAATGAGGAAGAACAGCTTATGCAGATCGGAGAAATTGGATTAACAGGACGGCACAATCTCCAAAACGGTATGGCTACAGCACTTGCAGCTCGCGCTTCGGAGATCAAAAATGAGTATATCCGTGAAAGCCTGAAAACCTTTGAAGGTGTTGCCCATCGTCTTGAATTTGTGAGAAACTATGAAGGTGTAAGGTACATCAACGACAGCAAAGCAACCAATGTGAATGCGGTCTGGTATGCGCTTGGCAGTTATAACACCCCAATGGTCCTGATTATGGGCGGACGTGACAAGGGGAACGATTACTCCAAACTCGAACAGCGTATCCGCGAAAATGTTCACACAATCATAGCCATTGGCGAAGCGAGACCATTGATCAGGCAGCAGCTTGAAGGCGTTGTTCCAAACATGATTGAAGCGGAAAGTATGAAAGAAGCCGTAAAAAAAGCCCGGAATAGTGCCAAACGGGGTGAAATTGTATTGCTGAGCCCCGCCTGTTCCTCGTTTGATATGTTTGAAAATTTTGAACATCGTGGCAATGAGTTCAAGCAGGTCGTTCTCGATTTGTGAGTAGTGAGTAGTATATCTGAAAATATATTGAAAATAAAAGGCACAAACGGGTTTAGTCTCAGGAAGACAACTTACAGCCAATAACTAATAACTAATTGATAAATAACTAATAACTAAACTTGTACTACACCACACCAAATAGCAAAGTAGGTTCCATTTTTGGCACTACGCAGGATGAGCTGGAAGTTCCCAAAAAGGGAAGTGACCAATTTCTGTTCGTCACCATCATTATGCTAATGGTATTTGGATCGCTGGCTGTTTTCTCTTCAATTGCCTTCTTTGCCCAAACTCATGGCACCACTGCTGGCACGCTCGTGACCAGCCATATCCTTAAAATGGGTATTGCATTTTTGGTGATGGTCTTTTTCTCCAAAGTAAATTACAGTGTTTTGGCACGCTTCAGCCGGCTGGCGATGATACTGAGCTGGATTCTTTTGATCGCTGTTATTTTCTATGGTGAGTTTCAATTCGGTGCTCGAAGGTCTCTGTCTGTTGGAATTATTTCATTTCAGCCGTCTTCGTTTGCCGCCATTTCACTGATTATTCACGTGGCTGTCCTTCTTCATGAAAAACAAGAATATATCAAAGACTTAAAGCGGGCATTTCTGCCTATTCTATTCTGGATTACAATCACCTGTTCCCTGATCGCCGTCGAGGATTTCAGCAGTGCAGCCGTGTTGATGAGCATCTGCCTGCTGATGATGTTTGTGGGTCGTATCAGTGCTCCTCAGCTTTTTGGGCTTATTCTAATAGGCCTGATTGGTGGTGCTTCTTTTGTGATGACATCCGAGCAGCGCCAAAGCCGGATTACACAATATGTAGCTCAGGTTACGGAATTGAATAACTCCCGGTTTGAATCGACCAGCGGATATCAGGCTCAGCAGGCACATATTGCCATTGCACAGGGCCAGCTTTTTGGAGTTGGGGTTGGTAAAAGTACTCAGCGCGATTTTCTTCCGGCACCCTATAACGATTTTATTTTTGCCATCATTGCCGAAGAGTATGGGCTGATCGGCTCAGCCGCTGTTATTTTCCTTTTCACCCTGATTTTATATCGCGGTATTGCCGTGGTTGCCCGTCTCGCGCCCGATGTACTCGGCACTTTGATGGCCCTGGGTGCTACACTCATGATCACACTCTACGGTTTTGTAAACGCAGCTGTGGCCACCGGCCTGTTTCCGGTAACCGGCTTGCCGATGCCGTTTATAAGCTATGGCGGTACGAGCATGCTTTTTGCCGGTATGATGATGGGCATTCTGCTGAATATTTCGAAATACAATTATAACCCGAAGGAACGATTTTATAACGGATGACCGCAGCCGCAACAAAGAACATATCATCTACAGACACCCTCACCGCCGCCATGAATCCTTCAAGGGTTCTCATGGCGGCCGGTGGAACGGGTGGTCATGTATACCCGGCTATCGCCATTGCTGATGAATTTGTGGCGCACAATCCGAAAATAAATCTGCTTTTTGTGGGTACCCGAGATCGCATGGAGTGGGAAACGGTGCCCAAACATGGCTATAAAATTAGAAGTATCTGGATCAGCGGTTTGCACCGGCGGCTCACCATCCAGAATCTGCTTTTTCCGCTGAAACTGCTTGTCAGCATCATTCAAAGCTTTTTCATACTCAGGTCTTTCAGGCCCGATCTTGTAATAGCTTGCGGCGGATTTGCTTCCGGCCCCATCGGATGGATGGCTGTAAAATTGGGTATCCCGCTGATACTCCAGGAACAGAACAGTTTTCCCGGAGTAACCAACCGGATGCTCGGCAAGCATGCCTCACTCATTTTTACCGCTTTTGATGATGCCAAAACCCACTTCCCGATAGATAAAGTACGGCTGACCGGAAATCCCGTTCGGAGTACACTTCAGAAAACCGATCGCCCGGCTGCGCTGAAAATTTTTGGCTTTTCAGACGACAAACCGGTTCTACTGATTTTGGGAGGAAGCGGAGGGGCAAGGGCTATTAACGAGCGGATGGTTTTGGCACTGGATGAACTGCACAACGTAATGAACCTCCAACTGATCTGGCAGTGCGGTGAAAGTTATTACGACGGACTCATCCGAAGAATCAAAACAAAAAACTATCCGAATCTGCGACTGGTAAAATTTATTGATGATATGCCCCTGGCCTACGGTGCTGCAGACCTGGTGGTAACACGCGCAGGCGCCGGAACGTGCAGCGAACTGATGAATATCGGGCAGCCGGCAATCCTGATTCCATCGCCCAATGTTGCCGGAAATCACCAGGAAAAAAATGCCCGATCACTCACCAGTACGGGAGCAGCCATATTATTGAAAGAAGAAAACCTTGCCGACGAGTTTATACCAAATATCAACAATTTGATTTTTGATTCTGAACGGCTTGATGCGATGTCTGAAGCGATGTTGAATCTCGCCAAACCAGATGCCGCCGTACAGATCATCCGTGAAATTTTAACCTATGTGAAGCAACATCAAAATGAACAGTAAAAAAATTCAAACACAACCCGTTTTCGGACGTACCCGCCACATTCACATGGTGGGTATCGGGGGGATTGGCATGAGCGGAATGGCCGAAATTCTTCTGCTTCGCGGGTACAAAGTATCCGGTTCCGACCAGAGTGAATCGGAAACCACCCACCGGCTCAAAAAACTGGGCGCCACTATTTATAAAGATCACAGCCCGGAAAATATTGAAGGAGCCGATGTTGTGGTATACACCAGTGCGGTAAAAGCGAAAGAAAATGAAGAAACCCGTGAAGCGATGTCCCGGAATATTCCCGTCATCAAGCGATCGGAGATGCTCGCAGAGCTGATGCGGATGAAATATGGAATCGGGATTGCAGGCACACACGGGAAAACCACTACAACAACTATGACCGGTCATGTGGTTCAGGATGGCAGTTTCGACCCTACTATTATTGTGGGAGGCCGGGTTCACAGTTTCGACAAAACCAACGCTGTGGTAGGCACGGGCGATATCATCATCGTAGAAGCCGATGAATACGACCGTACATTCCTGCGACTCTCCCCTTCACTTGTAGTAATAACCAACATCGAAGCGGAACACCTTGACATCTACAAAGATATAGACGATGTGAAAGATGCCTTTGTGGAATTTGCCAACAAGGTGCCTTTTTATGGCGCCGTGGTGGTTTGCCTGGACAACCCCGAGGTGAGAAGTATACTTCCGAAAATTAAAAAGCGTACCATCAGTTACGGTTACAATCCGCAGGCACAGGTACGGGCTGTGAATATTTCTCAAAATACCTTTTTCAGCAAATTTACTGTGCTCTTTGGCGAAGAATCTCTCGGAGAGATTGAACTGAATGCACCGGGTGATCACAATGTCAAAAATGCACTGGCTTCTGTTGCAGTCGGGCTTGAACTGGGAATTCCGTTTGACAAGATTAAATCGGGTCTTGAACGCTTTGAAGGTGTATTCCGCCGGTTTCAACATAAGCTCAATACTGATGAACTGATTGTCATTGATGATTACGCACATCACCCCACCGAAGTACAGGCCACTATACAAGCTGCGCGAAAAGGCTGGCCGGAAAGACGGATTATTGCAGTGTTTCAGCCGCACCTATACTCACGAACCCAGCAGATGTACAAAGAATTCGGCCTCTCCTTTTTTGATGCCGAAGTGCTGGTTGTGACCAACATCTACCCGTCCCGCGAAAAACCAATTGAAGGAGTGACCGGAGCCCTGATTGCTGATACGGCCAAAAATTACGGACACAAGGACGTGCATTATGTGAAAGACAAAAACGACCTGCCTGGAAAACTGAAAGAAATTACAAAAACCGGCGATATCATTATTACGATGGGTGCCGGGGACATCTATCGATACGGTGAAAAATTTGTAGAACAGATAAACAAAAACTGAATTGTTTAAAAAGAAAAAACATAACAGAAAAAAACCACGCCGAAAAAAAGGTGCTGCCATCATCTGGATGATTCTGTGCCTTGGATTGGTTGGGGGAGCTGTTTATGCCGGGATCCATCTCGAAAAAAACACAACCATTCATGATGTGCGGTTCACCGGTAATGAGTTCACCTCTGAACAGGAACTTGCAGATTCTGTAGAGCTCCCGGAAGGGATTCTTGCCGACAGTCTGAACCTTCCTGAAATTATCTCCGGGCTTCAGAGCCTGCCTTATATAGAGGATGTCTCTGTAAATATGAGTCTGCGAGGTGTTCTGACTTTCCGTGTACACGAGCGTGAACCGATCGCCTTGCTGGTGGACGGATCAGACCGGGTCTATGTGAGCAGAGGTGGTATCAAACTGCCGGTGATTCCCGAAAATGTACGGGATGTTCCCTTGCTTTACGGTTTTCCTGCCAATCCCGTGTCCGACACACTTCGTTCTGATGCATTCCGGCAGGTCGAAAAATTTCTTACAGAGGCCAAATCAAACGTTATCGGCTGGATTACCATCAGCGAAGTGGCATGGAACGAGAGTGAAGGAGTGGTAGCACTTACGGCAGAGAATGGCGTTAAACTGATTTTCGGACAGGATGATTTTGACCGGAAAATAAGGCACTGGGAAGCGTTTTACACCGAAGTTGTCACTCAGAAGGGAATTCACTCTTTCAGTACGGTTGACCTGCGGTACAGAGATCAAATTGTAACACGAAACTTATAGAATATCAAATATTTAGCAATCTAAACAAGCCAGGTAAGCTTATGGAACAAGAAAACGAACGAATTGTAGTAGGACTTGATATCGGCACAACCAAGGTTTGTGCTGTGGTGGCATCTATCAATGAACAAGACCGTATCCATATTTTGGGAGTGGGTAAAGCGCCGAGTGAAGGGCTGAACCGAGGTGTGGTTGTCAATATCGATAAAACGGTTAACGCTATAAAAACAGCTATTCAGCAGGCTGAACTGGCTTCTGGTATTGTGGTAAATTCGGTAAATGTGGGCATTGCTGGCGACCATATCCGAAGCATTCGAAGCAAGGGTGTGATCACTATCAATAACAAAGAGAAAGAAATCACTGTACAGGATGTGGAGAGAATTTTAAAGGATTGCCAGCAGATTATGCTTCCACCCGATCAGCAAATTTTACATGTGATACCCCAGGAATTTGTAGTGGACGGGCAGGACGGCATCAGTGATCCCGTGGGAATGAGCGGCATGAGAATGGAGGCGGAAGTCCACATCATTACCGGGCTGGTTTCTGCTGCGAAAAATCTCTATAGATGTGTAGAACGCGCAGGATACCAGGTGGCCGATATCATTCTGGAACCTCTCGCCTCTTCTTATGCCGTTCTTGATGATGAAGAGAAAGAGGCCGGTGTGGTGCTCGTTGATATCGGCGGCGGAACAACGGATCTCGCCGTTTTCCAGGAAAGCACCATCCGCCACACTGCAGTCATAGCCATCGCTGGTAAAAAAGTAACCGATGACATCAAACTGGGACTGAGTGTTCTTGATGACCAGGCTCAGAAACTGAAACACAATCACGGTGAATGTTTTGTGGACTTGATCGAAGAAGACGAATCGATCACTATTCCCGGCATTGCGGGACGGCCGCCAAAAGAGATCACAAAAAGCATTCTTGCCAAAATCATCCAGGCTCGAATGGAGGAAATTCTGGAAATCATAGCCATTGAAGTGAAACGCAGCGGCTATGCCGATTCGCTCAGCGCCGGAATCGTTATTACCGGAGGCGGATCGCTCATCAAAAATATCTGTCCGCTGGCCAACGAAGTCCTCGGCATGGATGCTAAAATCGGCCGGCCGCTCGGATTAGCCGGTGGTTTGATAGAGGAAGTAAACAGCCCGATCTACGCAACCAGTGTGGGACTTGTTCTGCACGCCCTGAAAGCCGATGGGCTTGAAAATCAGACAATGGTTCCCTCATCGTCAAAAGGAACCGGTGTGGAAAAAGTGATGAGCAGCATCACTGAACGCATGAAGAGCTGGTTCAAAGAACTTTAAACAGTACGAAAAACCCTCAGCAAGGGTAGAAAACGACCAAGATAAAAACAAACAGCAATCTACAGACAAGAAGAAAACAGCAATCACAAACGGAGTTAACCATGGAATACGTAACATCACGCTTTAGCTTTGACGAAAAAGGTCAGGATAATGCGAAAATCAAAGTGATCGGAGTTGGCGGTGGCGGAGGAAATGCCATCAACAATATGATCCGAAAAGGACTGGACAGTGTGGAATATATCGCACTGAATACAGATGCACAGGCGCTGAAAAGCAACTCGGCAGATATCGCTATTCAGGTAGGTGCAAACTTAACCTCAGGGCTTGGAGCCGGGGCTCGCCCGGAGATTGGCCGTGAAGCCGTGGAGGAAAACCGCCACGAACTTGACGAAGCCGTTGACTCGGCCGATATGATTTTCATCACAGCCGGAATGGGCGGCGGCACCGGAACCGGGGGAGCCCCCGTAGTAGCCGGAATAGCCAAACGCAAAGGAATATTAACTGTTGGAATCGTAACCACCCCCTTCCATTGCGAAGGGAAAGTGAGAATGCGATACGCCCTCGAGGGCATCACCGAACTCAAGAAAAACTGTGATACAGTAATAGTAATCCCCAATGAACGCCTGCTCGATATTTCAGATGAAAACACATCGCTGATGGAGGCTTTCGAGAACGCCAATGAAGTTCTGTACAACGCCACCCGCGGTATCTCTGATCTGATTCTGATGCCAGGGCTTATAAACCTCGATTTTGCAGATGTTCGAACCACCATGATCGATGGAGGTGCCGCAATTATGGGATCGGCCACAGCCAGTGGCCCCGACAGGGCCGAGATTGCCGCACGTGAAGCAATCAACTCTCCACTGCTCGATGGAGTGAGCATCCGGGGAGCACGAAATGTACTGGTGAATATCTCGGCCGGATCAAACCTCGGGATGCGTGAAACCACTACGGCTACCAGCATAATCCAGCAGGAAGCGGGTGAAGATGCCGAAATAATCCTTGGTACTGTTCTTGATGAGTCTTTCGATGAAGAACTTCGGGTTACAGTTATTGCTACTGGATTTGAATTAAGTGAAAATCGGTCTCAGGCGAAAGTGGCACCCAATAATCAGTCCGAATCGATAAGGAAAAAGCCAAAAACTTCATTCGAACTTCCGAAAGCCAGCGAAATTGCCAGCCGAAAAAATCGAACAGATGGACCTTATTACAAAGGTGAAAAAAACCTCAAATCACTCGATTCTCCGGCAATCCACCGCAGAAATCTCAAGTATATGAGAACCATCGACGAGGATGATGAGATGGAAGGAGAAGAAGAATTTTCTGATTCGGCAAAGGAACAGCGAAAAGCAAGCAGCGACAAAACGCTGCTAAACAACCGCACCGAACGTATCGACAAACGGGATACGGAACAGCCTGCTTTTTTGCGTAAAATCATGGATTAAACCCTATTCCATGTAAACTGTGATTGCTTTACAAGATCGGATGGGCAAGCTATGTCCATCTTTTAGATTGCTAAATCAAAAAGGAGTCTCTCTGACCGGAGGCTCCTTTTCTTTTTTCAGGAAATATTCAAAAAAACCCGGAGCTGTCAGGCCCCGGGCTTGTTTATCCAGTCGGTCTGTGTTTCACCGATTGATCATATACACTCATTTCAAAACAGATTTATCAAAATCAGGATATCTGCAACAGCTTCAGTATCCACATCTCCGAGGAGTTCGCTTTGAACTTCAACCATATTTCTCACACTCGATCCAAAATCGGCATAAATATCATTCAGAGACTGAGCACTTATCAGCCCGGAAATAGCTGTCTCGAACAGTATCCCTGGACCACCTGCAGTGTTGATCTCTGTATCAATAGCTATCAAAATAGTGCCTTCAACCGAAGAATCGCTTTCCATTGCAGTGCGTACTTCTTCATGATAGGTTTCGAATGCGACATTAATTTCACCTTCTGCTCCACCGCTTCCGCTTACATCTGCACGCAGCGTAGAACCGGCATCGACAATCGCAGAAATCGTTGATTCAGACATTCCGGATGCTTCTGCCCGGGCCTGAACAGCAGTATCAAGGGCAATCGCGGCCATAATCGAAGTAGTACTTCTCACTTCATTTCGTACCGAAGAAGAAACCGATTCCATGCTGTTTTGTGCTACTTCTTTTTGCATGTGAAGATATTTGGCAATGTTAACCGCTTCAAATTCCGCTTCTGTATATGCACCTGCTTTGGCTTCAAGGAATGCTTCAAAAGCAGCTTCGCGTGCATCTGATGACGTTGAACTGCTTACAGCGGATTCATAATCAAACTGAATGTCCGTCATTATTTCAAAATACTGATCCATTTTAGCACTGACATCACTGTCAAACTCGCTGAAAAAAGCGGTCCTGGCATCTGCAGAATTTTTCACGGCACCAGAAACATCTGCGATGGCAGAGCTGCTTGAATAGATTTCTGCTCCTGCATTTGAAGTGATAAAAGCTTCAATGTCTGATTTATGAACAATATCAGTTTTGCCATCTGCGACAATTCT
>SL_3KL_010_SEDDRAFT_10002709_pt1 | contig 16159 bp, 14 predicted proteins | sample SodLakKL_010_SED_2_FD_10381 | JGI IMG/M metagenome (IMG submission 10381) | reverse complement strand
GGCATTGAAGGCCTTGCGACAACCAGTGATGGTTCGATCTGGATGGTGCTGGATACCTCACTGGTTCGATTTCATCCGGACGCGGATGACTGGGAAGTCCTGTTTGACGCCGGCGAACGGGAGACGGGGGAGCGTCGAGATGCCCAGTTTCATATGGTCGAAGATCACCAGGGCGATTACTGGATGAGCGGGTTATACGGTGTGAGTCGATGGCGACCTGAGACTCAGAGCCTGCAGGTGTTTTTTTACGACCCCAGCGATGATTACAGCATTCCGGCTTCACTGCCGACCTTTGGCTACAACCTGTATGTCGATGACTTCGGGACGGTCTGGGTCGGTAGCCACCTGGGCGGGTTGGTCTATTTCGCACCCCATGCGCATCGTTTCGAGCACATCAGGGACCGCAGTGCGCTCGGGGAAATCCCGTACGCCGGCCACAACATTGTTCGGGGGATCGCCGAGCAGAATCTCGATGATCGGGAATATCTCTGGATTGCACTGGATTCCGCCGGGTTGCGCCAATTGCGGCGAGAGCCCGATGGTGGATACGATTGGGTGAGGAGTTTCCATGCCAACGGTCCCCAAGACGAGCGATTGCCGGGTGATCGTTTATGGGAGGTCGTCGTTGACCCGCTCAGCGACCTGGTCTGGGTGCTGGAGAGCGAATACCTGGTGGCTATTGATCCGCATCAATCCAAAGTTGTGGCAACGGTTCCGGTGCCACTGGCCAAAGAGCGTGGACGTGCGAAGAGGATGCGTTTTTCGAAAGACGGTTCCGCATTGTGGGTGGCCACTGCTCGAGGGGTGGAAAAGTTTCATGTTGGTGAGGAACGCACCCGACTCAGGCGCTGCTCACGTTCTCCTGGTTTGCATGGTCAGCGAATCTACAACCTGCTCGAGATTGATGAGGGTCGCATTCTGGCCGCCGGGAGAGACGGTCTGGGTTTGATTTCCTTTCATGGTGAATCATCCGAGAGAGTGATTACCAGTGAGGCGCTGGGGGTCGGCCCATCCGAAGAATTTTTCGGGCTATCCATGGCCCCGGGCGGTGGCGTCTGGGTGGGTTCCGGTTCGAGTGGGCTGGCCCATGTTCAATTCGATCCGTTCGACAACGACTCACCAACAGTGCAGTGGTACGGACGCGAGCATGGATTGGTGGATGAAACCATTTATGCCATTCTGCGGGAGCCTGCCGGGCAGTTGTGGCTGAGCAGCAATCAGGGTTTGATGCGGTTTGATCCACAATCGGGCAGTCTGCATCAGTTCACGCCTCCCGATGGTGTTCAGCATTTCGAGTTCAACAACGCCGTGGCTCACGTGGGGTCTTCGGGACGCTATTACTTCGGTGGCATCAATGGAGTCACGGCTTTTCAGCCTGAAAAGGTCCACACTTTGCAACAGCCTCCCCGGGTCAAGCTGCAGGAGGTGATGATCAACGGTGCCGGCAAGACTCTCGATACCAGCACCCCGGTCAGGCTGAATTTGACTCATGACCAGAACGATCTGGACATTCGCTTTGTGGGACTGCATTTTGCCGACCCCCGCAGAATTCGCTATGCCTACAAGCTTGAAGGGCTGGACCAGGAATGGGGTCAGCCGGGTGACCAGCGCCAGGTGCGCTATGCGGGCCTGGCGCCCGGGAATTACCGCCTGCTGGTTCGCGCTTCCAACAGCGATGGCGTGTGGTCGGATGAACATGAGTTGCTGACAGCAGTTGTTCGGTATCCACCCTGGCAGACGACCTGGGCCTATGTGGCTTATCTCTTGACGGGATTGTTGTTGCTGGCGCTGGCCTATGGCATGCACCGACATCGCCGCATGGTCCTTGAGGATGAAGTCAAGGCCCGAACGCTGAAGCTGGAACAACAGCAGGGGTTGATTCACCGGCAGGCCGAGGAACTCAGGGACGCGCTTGAGGCACGTGGCCAGTTCTTTACCAGCATATCGCATGAGTTTCGAACCCCGCTGACCCTGATTCTGTCCAGCCTGGACCGATTGGAAGCCCAGGGTGGTGAGCCGGCAGCCGTCGAGCGGGGGCGGCGTTATTCGCGATTGCTGCTGGATCTGGTCGATGATTTGCTCGACCTCTCACGTCTTCGGGCCATGACCGAAACCGGGTCGGGTGGCGCCTGGGCGTTGTCGCCGGTGGTGGCGTTCACCGTCGAGGCCTTTCGCCATAACGCCAGCGAGCGTGGCTTGAATTTGCACTCCGAGCTTGAAGAAGCCTGGTGGACCCGTTGCAGCCAGGAGCATGTCGAGAAAATCCTTCTTAATCTGCTTGCCAATGCCATCAAGTTCACTGCGGCCGGAGATACCATCAAGGTTCGCCTGCACGGCGACGATGATGGCGCCATCCTGGAAGTGATTGATACTGGACCGGGAATACCGGCCGAGGAACGAGTACGAATCTTTCGCCAGTTTCATCGCTCCGCCAGTGCGGTCAGCGACCGCATCGAGGGTACGGGAATCGGTCTGGCGCTGGTGAGGGAAATGGCGCTGGTCATGGGCGGCGAGGTGGTGCTCGAAAGCGAGCCGGGTCGCGGCAGCTGTTTTCGTGTGTTGTTGCCTGCTTTCCGGGACGAGACATTGAAGGTGGATGGAGTGGAGTTGTTCAATACCGCCGATCCGCAGATTCCCGAAGAGGTGCCATTGGCTTCCGGAAGCCAGCCATTCTCCGAAAAGGAGGAAACACGATCCGGGCAGGGCGAGGTCGTGCTGGTGGTCGAGGACAACCCCGATCTGCGAGAGCATTTGCGCTATACCCTCGAAGGCCAGTGGAAAATCCTGCTGGCCGCTGATGGGCGGCAGGGGCTCGAGCAGGCCATTGAGCATCACCCTGACCTGATTGTCAGCGACATCATGATGCCCGGGCTCGACGGTTTCGAACTGCTCGAGGCCCTGAGAGCCAATCCCGACACATCTCATATTCCGGTCTTGCTGCTGACTGCACGGCAGGACCGGGAAACTCGCCTCAAGGGCCTGGCCTTGAGCGCGGACGACTTCATGGCCAAGCCATTTGATGACTCGGAATTGAAGGTTCGATTGCAGCGAATGCTGGACAATCGGAAGCGTTTGCGTCGGCATCTTCTGCATGAAACGGCTCGTGCGCAAATGGACAGTGGGCAGGACAATCCGGATCTGGTAGACCGCGACCGTGAGCTGGTCGCCCGGATCAACCAGATTCTGGCGGACAGACTGAGTGAGCCGGAGTTCGATGTTGCCACGCTATGTGAGGCATTGGCCATCGAGCGCCGAACGCTGCAACGCAAGCTCAAGGCACTGACTGGATTGACGCCGGCAGCCTATATCCGTCACTTCCGGCTCGCGCAGGCCCGGCGTCTGCTTCTGGAAACGGACCGCTCGGTCAATGAAGTGGCCCTGCATTGCGGTTTTTCCAGTGCCCAGCACTTCAGTCGGTTGTTTCGAAAGCAGTATCAGGCGCCTCCCGACCAGTGGCGTCAGCAAAATCGCGATGACCAGGACGGGCCAGCTGATTGAAAAGCGGGATTTCACGAGCATTTTTCCGGGTCGAGAATGTCCGAAATCGACACGATTTTGTCCGATATGGATAGTGCTGATTCCCGCTCTTGCCGCTAACCTGTCATGAAAGAATTTGGCTTGCACAGTTGGCGGCGCGCCGAAGTTTCGTTTCCCTCTCGAACGCTCCGGCACGGGGACGCGCCACTTTGAAAAGGGGTCGGGTCGGCTTCCCACGCGGAAACCGGCCCGTTTTTTTGCGCTTGTTGGCCGGTTTCAATCAGGTAGAATCTATGCCATCACGCCACATCAATGCGGTGGATTAGTGATGCTTGACACACAAGCCCCGGCCAGGGTTGCAAAATGAACTCGAATTCCCGCTTCGGCGACCAGACCGATCCCTGCACCCTGTTGCTGCCGGCTTCAATGGCCGATACCGAGGGTCGCGACGGGGCCTGCATGGTGGTGATCCGCGGGGATCGTCTGGGCGCCCGGGTGGATCTCGAGGGCAATGTGGTGATTGGTCGCGGAATCGATGCCGACTTTCAGATCGCATCACGTAGCGTCTCGCGTTCCCATTGCCGAATCGTCGTGCGCGAGGATGGTTTCTGGATCGAGGATCTGCGTTCGACCAACCACACCTATGTCAATGACGAGATGATTGACCAGTGCAAGCTCAAGGATGGTGATCAGGTCAAGATCGGCAAGACCGTGCTGAAATTTCTCGATGCCGGCAACCTGGAAGCCGGCTACCTGGCCGAAATGCGCGAGCACGCCGTGCGTGACGAGTTGACCGGCCTCTACAATCGACGCCACATGATGGCGCTGATGGACGAAGAGATCACCCACGTCCGCAACAACCCGCATGAGCCTCTCTCACTGGCCATCATTGACGTGGACTATTTCAAGAAGATCAATGACGAAATCGGTCATCTGGCCGGCGACGCCGTGCTCAAGCAACTGGCCCGGGTGCTGGATGAAGAGGTGCGAGTCGACGACACCCCCGCTCGCATCGGCGGCGAGGAATTCGCAGTGGTCATGCCTGATACCTGCCTGAACGGCGCTCTGGAGGTTTGCGAAAGGCTGCGTGCTGCCGTTGCCGAACACCCGTTCGATATTGATGGCGCCCCCTCACAGCGGGTGACCGTCAGTGTGGGCCTGGCGGCCTGGACCGAAGAAATGAATACCCGCAGTGACCTGATTCGCGTGGCGGATCACAATCTTTACCAAGCCAAGAGCGGTGGCCGTGACCGGGTCTGCGGTCCACCAGGCGCCGACAGTCACACGCATCATGCCGGGACAACTGGTGACTGATGGCGTCCTAGCGCCGTCGTATTTTTAGGCTGTCCACCGAAAAGCTGGCTTCTTCGCCCTGTCCGGTTCGGATGGGCTGACCCTCGTCGGGGGCCCAGGCCGAGGCGTAGACGATTTCCCAGGTCACCGCAAATTGATCGTTCTGGCGGAGAATGTCATTGCCGGCAGCCACCCTGTTTCCTGTCCGGGTTGGTGGGTCAATAGTGGACTCGGATTCATGCGCATTGGTGATGGCGCCGATTGACTCCAGTTCCTCGAGCAAACCTTGAAGGCTGGAGTACGTGGCGGTCAACCAGTCGGTATCAAGCACCGGTTCCACGAATCCTGCCTGGCTCAGCGCCGAGCCCAGCCGCTGGACATCGCTCAGGTGGGCCATGTCGGGACCGGGTCGGATCGAAAGCCCGGCCTGAAGCAGTTCCGAGAGCGTATCCGGGCCGAGGGTCGATGTCAGTAGCAATCCGCCGGGTCTGAGTATCCGGCGCAGATTGGCGAGGACTGCCGGGTGATCGTCGCAGCCCTGCAGCATCAGGTTCGAGTAAACCAGGTCAAATGTTGAATCCGCCAGAGGCAATTGCATCGCATTGCCGATCACCGGATCGAAACGCTTCTTCCACCAACCTCGTTTCTTGACCGATTGTCTGATCATGGGCATGACCCGATCCATGGCGACGATGTCTGCCTCAGGAAAGCCTTCATGCAGGGCAACGGACTGNGCACCGGTGCCACAGCCCAGNTCAAGAATCCGCTTCGGCTCAAANTGGATATCGTCCAGACGTTGNTTCAGGCGCTGGCCGACTTCTGCCTGTATGGCTGCGTGCTGGTCGTAGGTCNCGGCAATGCGACTGAAAACCGAATGCAGCGTTTCTGCTTCAGTACNCATGTCTTGATTGCCGTCGGGTTCGGAAACTGTCGACCGGGAGCACGATGAATGGATTCCTTTCGGTGATAAGCTTGATTTCGAACCTGGCATCTTACTCGACGCGAATGATGCAGTAGGTTGATTTGGATATCGTCATGGACTTGTGAACGTGCAGTCGTTGCTCAAGATGGACTCCTGGTTGTATCCACCGGTCTGCGTGATCTGTGGTCTGGCGGGCCGGGTCGGCCTGGATTGTTGCCCGGACTGTCAGGCAGATCTTTCGCGGCCTCGGGCTTGTTGCCGGCGCTGTGCCCTGGAGACCGCGCGTACGGTGGACCTGTGTGGTCGCTGCACGACCCGCCTGCCGGCTTTCGATGCGGCCTGGGCCGGATTTGCCTATCGGGGTGCGATCGAGACCTTGATCACCCGCTTCAAGTTCCAACGCGACCTGGCCGCCGGTCGGGTCCTGGCCAGGCTGATGGCCGAGGCGCTGGCCAGTCAAAAGACTGTCCGTCCCGACTTGATGGTGCCGATTCCACTGCATCCTCGTCGCCGATTGGGGCGCGGTTTCAACCAGGCTGAACTGCTGTGCCGAGACCTGCAATCCCACTTCGACGGCTTGCCATGGGCTTCGGTGCTCAGGCGCAAACGCCCGACGAGGGCCCAGTCTGAATTGCCGGCCGATCGTCGTCGCGGCAACGTACGCGGGGCATTCGATATCACCCGGCTGCCTCCCGGCACCTCGCATGTCAGCCTGGTCGACGATGTCATGACCACCGGGTCGACCTTGAATGAGTGCGCCCGGGTGCTCAAGCGCGGCGGGGTCCGGCGGGTGGATGTGTGGGTGGTGGCGAGGGCTTAAAGAGGGGAAGACGGGAGACGGGAGACGGAAGACGATTATTGGATTAAGTGGGAGGTGGCTATTCCGACAAAAATGAACAGGCCGATCCAGTGGTTGCTCAGGAACGCCCTGAAGCACGCCTGCGGGTCGCGCTCGCGGATTCTCCATAGTTGCAACTGGAAATGGAGGAAGACCAGGGCAACGGCCGTGAAGTAGGCGGGGTGGGGCAGGTATTGCAGACCGATGATGACCAGCAGGGCGACTTTCAGGCCCATGAGCATGGCGATGATGGGGACATCCATGCGACCGAAAACGATTGCGGTGGATTTGACGCCGGCCTGAAGATCTTCGGCACGATCGGCCATGGCGTACTGGGTNTCGTAGATCAGCGTCCAGCACAGGTTGGCGAAAAACAGCCACCAGGCCAGAGAAGGGACCTGGCCGGTTTCGGCGGCGAAGGCCATTGGAATGGCCCACCCGAACGCCACACCCAGGGCGATCTGGGGAAAATGCGTAAAGCGTTTGTAGAAGGGGTAGGTGCCGGCCAGGAGTACGCCACCGAAGGCCATCAAAACGGTCAGGCGATTGGTCATCAATACCAGGGCCAGGGCGATCAACAGCAACACCACCAACAGGATCAGGGCCTGGTGTGGTCGAATCTCACCGGCGGCCAGCGGGCGGGAGCGGGTGCGCTCGACCAGTGGATCAATGTCGCGGTCGGCAAGGTCATTGACCACGCAACCGGCGGCACGCATGACGACCACGCCCAGGGTGAAGATGATCAGGTTCTTCAGGCTGGGCAATCCGCCGGCGGCAAACCACAAGCCCCACCATGTGGGCCACAACAGCAGGGCGATGCCAATCGGGCGATCGAAACGCATCAATCGCAGCCAAGGACCCAACGGGCCGTGGAAAATGCGCGCGCTCAGGCGAAATTCCATATCTCACCCGCTCGCCGACCGCGCTGGTTCAAAAGCACGGAATTTCCCTTTGTGTCGAGCCTGGAGAGGCCCGGACGATAAAGCGCCACGGTGAACGCTCATCGGCGTCGATGCGGTAATCCACCCAGTAATGCGACACCGTTTCGCGACGCACCTGCAAGCGGGCATCAAACCCAAGTGCCTGAAGACTCGTTTGACGTCTGCGGGCATTCTCGATGTCTTCGAACAGCCCGACCGAAATGGTGTTCTGAAACTCGCCACTGGTGACAATGAAAAAATCCTCGACGCCGCGCTCGCTGAGCTGTTGGGTCAGGCCAACGGCCTGGGAACGACTGTTGGCGGGCACAAACACACGCCAGCCGCGATCCATATCCGCCGTGGTCTCGCGGGTCCGGACTTCACTGGCGAAAGGTCGCAGTCGATCCTGGGCATTTTCCAGCATCATTTCCGATGACAGGGGTCCGATGGTATAGCATTGCTCCGCGCCATTGGCTTGTTCCCGGCTGCTGATCTCGGTGACCAGTTCCAGCGTGGGCAATGAGGGATCCAGGGGAGCAATTTCGCGCGGCTGGGGGTCTGCCACCGGCGGATCGGAAAAAGCGAATAGCACCAGGACCACCAGGTTGGCGGCCAACAGAAGGATCAAGGCGGCACGCCAGATCATGACGCTCTTGTGGTCAGGGCCAGCCCACGCAAGACCAGCAGTTCATCAATTCTGGGTGGCGGACTTAGAAAGTCGGCCACCTTTCGGCCATCGCCACCGGTGATCCACACCTCGGGCGTTCTTCCCAGCACATCCGAGGCGGCCAGCAAGGCCCGGTCCAGCGCAGCGCTGATCTGGATCATCGTGCCGGCCGCGATGGCCCGCGCCGAATCCGTGGCTGGTGGCAGGAAGTCTTCTGTGACATCACTTGCCGAGGCACTCAACTCGGCCAGCCCGGGCGCCTGTCCGAACAAGCCCTTGCGCAGGATCTGCAGACCGGCCAGGATCCACCCGCCAAGATGGATGCCGCGGTCATCGACAATATCGACCGTCACGGCGGTGCCACAATCAATTACGCAAAAACCCTGTTCGGTTTCCGCCCAGGGCGACTGCATGGCCAGCCAGCGATCGCAGCCCAGTGTGGTGTAGGCAGGTTTGATCGGCAAATCGAAAGCTCCCAGGCGCACGACCTGCAAGGGTAACCCGCGTTGCCCGGCCAGGGTGGTCGCCGAAGTCAGACTGGCCGGACTGCACTGGCTGGAAAGCCAGACCCGCTCAGCCTGGCCGGAGGCCAGGTCGCGGTCCAGATCGTCAAGACGGTCCAGAGGGCAGGATCGGGCCGATTCATCGATGACCTTGCCATCGTCCGCCAGTACCCACTTGGCACGCGAGTGTCCCAGATCGAGTAACCAGTCAGACGGCACGGACACTGACCTCGCCGCTATTGACCAGAATCGGGCCGTCCTCACCGATCAGGCGAAGTCGTCCCTGTTCGTCGATTCCGTCGGCCAGTCCCTCCAGCGTCTCACCCATGGGCATGAGAACCCGGACCACCCGACCGGACAACTCATCCATCTCGCCCCAGCGCTCCATCAGCGGCACGAATCCGTGTTTCTGGAACATCCCGATGTGGTCGATCAGGTCGTCGATCAGGGCAACCGCCAAATCATTTCGGCTGACCCGAACACCCTGGCGGTACAGATCGCTCCAGGGTTGGTCGATGTCCTGTTCGGCGCCCAGGTCGACATTGATGCCGATTCCGAAGACGGCGTTACAGGGGCCGTCGCTGGTGCCGCTGATGTCAATCAGGCAGCCGCCGAGTTTGAGGCCGTTGATGAGAAGATCATTGGGCCACTTCAGCCCGATACCGTCCACGCTCCGGTTCTTCAGGGCCTGGGCTGCGGCAATTCCGGCGACCAGGCTGAGCGGGGCCAATGCGGTCAGTCCGCATTCGAAGCGCCAACCCAGCGAAAGGAAGATGCCGCCGCCGGGTGGAGATCGCCATTCACGTCCGCGCCGACCTCGTCCGGCCTGCTGGCATTCGGCAAGGACGGCCTGCGGCAGGCCGTTTTCCGGTCGGATGCAGGCGTTGGTGGAATCGACCAGGAAGCGAACCTCGACGGGTGTGTTCGAATGAGCCAGGCTGGCGCGGATTCTATCGGCGCTCAACCACTCCGGAGGACGATCGATCCGGTAGCCTTCGCCATCGCCTGAAATCTGCAGCCCGAGACTGCGCAGGGACTGGATATGCTTCCAGATGGCCGCGCGTGAAATGCCCAGATGTGCGGCAAGCTCGGTGCCCTGATGGCGTTGCCCGTCGCACAGTATCTGAAGCACCTGGTGGGTGCGCAGGCCCATGCCGGTGGACTCGGGCGTGATGGAATCACTCATGTTTGCAAAATTCTACTAGCGTCGACGCTTGATGAGACGGGCCTTTTCAAATCGATTCTCGGTACCGCTTTTCAAGCGCGTCAGATTGCTGCGGTGGGTAAAAACCAGCAAAACGGCCAAGCCAACGGCCAGCAGACCCAGCGGCAGGGGCAGGGGATCGGGACCCAGCAGCCACATGGATGGCACCAGGCTCAGCCCGGCCAGCACCGTGGCCAGCCCCACATAGCCGGTGCCGATGATGGTGAATATCCAAACCAGCACCAGCGGCAGAATACACCAGGGCGCCAGTATGGCCACAACGCCGACGGCCGTGCCGGCACCTTTGCCGCCGCGCAGGCGAAAGTAGATCGGCCAGATATGGCCGAGCACTGCGGCGAAGCCCGCCATTGCGCCGAGTGTCAGGTGGCTGGCTGGTGAGGCACTCAGCCATGGGGCCAATTGGGGCAACATGCCGGCGGCCAGGATGCCCTTGCCGACATCGATCACAATGACCGCCAGGGCGAATTTCCAACCCAGGATACGCAGTGCATTGGTGCCGCCGGCATTGCCGGATCCCTGCGCCCGGATATCAATGTTTCGAAAGCGACCCAGTACCAGGCTGCCGGAAACCGATCCCAGCAAGTAGCCGGCAATGGGAATCAGGATCAGGTCAAGCACGCCGGTCTTCCGGTGGTTTCCAGGCATGCAGCCCGACCAGCAGACTGCCCGGACCGGCATGAACGCCAATGGCCGGGCTGGCGTCCTCGATCCAGCAGGCATCGACCTTCGGGTGTCCGTCGAGCAGCCGGTCACGCAACTCGCGCGCGTCGGTCAGTGCATTGGTGTGGCTGATCATGATGCGGTAGACGCGGTGGCTGTCCATGCGTTTGAGCAGGTAGCGGGCAAAGCGCGCCAGGACATTGCGGCGACCGGCAATCACCCCGCGTGCGCCAAGCAACCCCTCCGGGGTATTGGCGAGTATGGGGTTGAGCCCAAGCTTGCGAGACACCGTCTCAATCCAGGGCTTGACCCGACCACCGCGAACACCCCAGGACAGATCACGAACCAGTGCAAAGGTCTTGAATTCGGCCATCATCTCTTTTAGACGGGAAACGATGGCCGTTCGTTCCCAGCCACGCATCGAGGCTTCGGCCGCATACAGGACCATCAGGCCCTGGCCGCAGGCGCCGTTGAGCGTGTCGAATACCTCGATGCGGTCTTCATCGACCTTGCCGGCGGCGGTGCGGGCGGCCTGAAGGGTGCCGCTAAGCCGTCCGGAAATCTGCATGGCCAGCACATCCAGGCCATGCGAGGTCAACAGTTCGAATTGCCTGCGAAAGTCGGCCGGTGGCGGCTGAGANGTCTGTGGCCGGGTTTCGCTTTGTTCGAGCTTGCGGTAGAACTCGGNCGGGCTGATGGTCAACTTGTCGAGATATTCCTCGTCACCGAAATTCAGTCGCACCGGCACCACGTGAATGCCCAGACGATCGATCTCCTCGGCCGGCAGGTCGGCGGCCGAATCGGTGACGATGGCCACCTGGCCTCGTTGGTTCATAAGGCCATGCTGGCGGGTCATGTCATCGGCCTTTTGCTGGCGGATGTCACCAAACTCGCTGCAGATGCGAAAGACATCGCCCGGCGAGTCGGTGTGAATATGCACGCGTGCCCGACGTCCGCCACCGGCCACGACCAGTGAGCTGGCATCGAGAGCGTCGAGACGGGTGCGCAGGGCCGGCACGTCCAGGGCCGCGCCCTCAAGCAGACATTCGGTGCAGAATCGGTGTTGTTCAGGTGCGGCGGAATCCTGAGTACCCGGCTGGAAGGCGCCAGTGGTCTGACCGGAGATCGGGATGTCCGGGACGCGTCCGCTGCGCATGTATCGCCAGATGCCTTCCAGCAGGTCAACGAAACCTTGAGCGCCGGCATCGACCACGCCGGCATCCTTGAGCACCGGGAGTTGTTCCGGCGTTCTGGCCAGTGAGTGACGTGCTCGCTTGAGTCCGCGCTGCATCAACTGGCGGATGTCCTCGATGCCTTCCTCGACCCGGTGGACCAGTTCATCGGCGAAATCCTCGAGCACGGTCGGCAGGGTGCCGGGCACCGGCTCGGACATGGCGCCCCAGGCCGATTGTGCGGCGGCCTGCGAGACCCGGGCCAGGCGGTCACCGTCGAGAACCTGGAAGTCGCGGCTGCTGTCACTCAGTCCCTGAAAATACTGCGCCATGATGGCGCCGGAATTTCCGCGTGCACCGTTGATCGCCGCTTCAGCGATTTGTTCCAGAAGTTTCGGCAGGCTGCGTTGCGAGTTGGCCTCGATGGCGGACCTGATGCTCGAGAGGGTGAATGCCAGGTTGGTGCCGGTATCGGCATCCGGAACAGGAAAGACATTGATTTTATTGATGTAGTCGCGTCGACTCAATACATTGGCAATGCCGGCGACCAGGGCCTTTGACAGCCTCGGCGCATCAATGTGGGTAATCGCGTCGCTGTGACTAACCATCGATCAGGCTGCGGGCCTGCGAGGCGGTGAAAGGCCAGGCCAGCTTTTCGCCGGTCTGGTCGTTGAGCAGCACCGGGATCTGGGTCTGGTAGCGCTCGAGAAGTTCGGGGTCGGAATCGATATCAACCTTTTGATAGGTCGAAGCCATTCCACCCTCGGCGAGCAATGCCTCGGCCTTGTCGCACAGGCTGCAGTCGGATCTCGAATAAAGGATCAGGCTCATTGTTAATGGAAAGGTTTAACGGATGGCAAGTATTCCATTGTCGGCGGCACGCGTCCAGTGGCACGGAATTCCGGTTTACACTGTTGCCATGGCTGTCAGCATCTTCGATCTGTTCAAAATCGGCATTGGTCCGTCGAGTTCGCATACCGTCGGACCGATGCGCGCGGCCGGTATTTTCCTGCAACGTATCCAGGAATCCGGTTGCATCGATCGCATCGCCCGAGTGCAGATTGACCTGTACGGATCGCTTGGCCATACCGGCCGCGGTCATGGCACCGACCGGGCCGTGCTGCTTGGGCTGGAGGGTGAGGCGCCCGAAAAAGTCGACCCCGATCATATCTTCCGGCGCATGGATGAGATTCATGCCAGCGGATCGCTCAACCTGGCCGGTAGTCATGAGATCGCGGTCAAGCTTCGCGAGGACCTGATCTTTCACAAGCGCAAGACATTGCCATTGCACTCCAACGGGATGCGCTTTGCTGTATTCGATGCCGATGGGGAGGAACTGCTGGCTCGCGAGTACTATTCGGTTGGTGGTGGCTTCGTGGTCAACAGCGACGAGGCTGCGGCCGATCGCATCATGCCGGACCAGACGCCGCTGAAGTATCCGTTTTCCAGTGGCGATGAGCTGCTGGCCATTTGTGACCGGGAAGGGCTTCGTATCGCCGATGTCATGCTGGCCAACGAGCGGGCCTGGCGCAAGCCGGATGAGATTCGGGACGGGCTGCTCGCGATCTGGCAGGCCATGCAGGACTGTGTCCAGCGCGGCATCGAACAGACCGGGCATCTGCCCGGGGGTTTGAAAGTCGCCCGGCGGGCGCCCGTGCTGTTTCGCAAGCTCAAGCATCGCGCCCAGAAGGATCACCTGGACCCGCTGGACTGGATCAATCTTTATGCACTGGCCGTCAACGAGGAAAATGCCGCCGGCGGGCGGGTGGTGACAGCGCCGACCAACGGCGCGGCCGGCATCATTCCGTCGGTATTGCACTATTACCGTCGCTTCGTGTCCGGCGCTGACGAGGATGGCGTGATCGAATTTCTGCTGACGGCCGGGGCCATCGGTTTGCTCTACAAGGAAAACGCCTCGATCTCCGGAGCCGAGGTCGGCTGCCAGGGTGAGGTCGGTGTGGCCTGTTCCATGGCGGCCGGGGGACTGACCGCAGCCATCGGCGGCAACATGTCACAGGTCGAGAATGCCGCCGAAATCGGCATGGAGCACAACCTGGGCCTGACCTGCGACCCGGTCGGCGGCCTGGTCCAGATCCCCTGCATTGAACGCAATGCCATGGGCGCGGTCAAGGCAGTCAATGCCGCCCGCATGGCCATGGCCGGCGACGGTAAGCACCGGGTTTCACTGGACAAGGTCATCAAGACCATGCGCGATACCGGCCGTGACATGAAGACCAAGTACAAGGAAACCTCGCGGGGTGGGTTGGCGGTGAATGTGATTGAGTGCTGATGCACTCAGGTGAAAGGTGAAAGGTGAAAGGTGAAAGAAAAAGGGATCATGGGGTGAGTCGCGCAAACAACACAATGCGTCGGGCTTTTCCTTTTACCTTTTCCCTTTTACCTTTCCCCATTCTTCTCGCGTTGATTGGAACGGTCTGGGTGGGGCTCGCTTCCATCCCTCTGCCGGCGCCTGCTCAAACAATTTACATCTATACCGACGAAGAAGGCGTCACCCACTTTACCGATCGCAAGCCCGTCACCGAGCAGGAAGTCAAGGTCCAGCGTGCCATTGCCGAGCCGCAAGGGTTGCTGGATGTTCGCATGCTCGGGCCGGAAGATGATCCGCGCTGGGTGTTTCACAACCGTGTCCAGGGCTCGATTGCGGTGCGTGTGTCGTTTTCCGATTCGGAGAACGTGGTCACTTACCCCGAACTGCCCGAGGTGTTCGTGTTGCCTGCCTCGGCCGAGCGCGAACTGCTGACCATCGGCCCATTGGATGAGCGGCGGTCCTGGCGTTATCGTCTGCAGACCGAGACGGTTCTTGGCGACCCGGGTGCCCGACATGCGCCGAATCGTCCTTATCGAGCGCCGTTTGCGTCTGGCGAGTCCTTCGTGATTGGTCAGGCCTTCGGGGGAGCGTTCAGTCATGACAGCCCGACCTCTTACCATGCGGTGGATATCTCCATGCCGATCGGCACGCCAATACATGCCGCCCGGGAAGGCGTGGTCATGGATCATGCCCGCTGGTTTCACGGCTCCGGCTCCAATCGTGACTACCATGGGCAACGAGCCAATTTCATCCGCATACTCCACGATGACGGCACCATGGCCGTCTATGCCCACCTCGACTATGATGGCGTACGCGTCCACCCCGGCCAGCGCGTCCGACGCGGCCAGTTGATTGGTAAGTCCGGCAACACGGGTTTCTCCACCGGACCACACCTGCACTTCGTCATCCAGAAAAACCGCGACATGGCGCTGGTCTCGGTGCCGTTCGAGTTCGAAAGCGACAACGGTCCGATGACACCGCATCGCGGCATGCGGCTGGAGGCTCGCTGAGGTCATGTGATATCATTTGGGGCAATAAACGATATCATGAGTGAGATGACGAGGACCCTGATCAATATTCCCGAGGAAGATAAGCAATGGCTTGATGACGCGGCCCGGGAGCGCCAGGTGCCGATGACCGAACTGGTGCGCGAGGCCGTGCGGGAATACCGTGTTCGGCAGGAATCCATTCGGCGGCCCGACCTTGCCGCAGCCTTGCGGCGTAGTTCGGGTGTGTGGCGAAAGGGCGATGGCCTGGCCTGGCAGGAACATCTTCGCGATGAATGGGAACGGTCTTGAAGTACCTGCTGGACTCGGTCATTCTGATCGACCATTTCAACGGAATTGAACAAGCCACGAGATTCCTCGAGGACCAGGGTGCGCAATCAGCCGTGTCCGTGATCACACGAGCCGAAGTACTGGTCGGTTTCAGTGAGGAAGCCGAGCCCCTGGCGCTGGATCTTCTGGACCATTTTCCCGTGCTGCCGATTACCACCGACATCGCTGATGGTGCGGCACGTTTGCGTCGTTATGGGCGCCTGAAACTGCCCGACGCCTTTCAAGCGGCCATGGCGGCGACCCATCAACTGATCCTCGTCACCCGTAATACCCGAGACTTTCAGCCGGGAGGCAGTCCGGATGTCCTGATTCCTTATTCACTTTGAATCCTTCTTTCGGTTCAGGCGAGCGATATAATGGCCGGTTTGAATGCCCAAGACCGTGCCATGTCCAGCCTGAGCGACGAAATTGCCCGCCGGCGTACCTTTGCCATCATCTCGCATCCGGATGCCGGCAAGACCACGCTGACCGAGAAATTCCTGCTGTTCGGCGGCGCGATTCAGTTGGCCGGTTCGGTCAAGTCGCGCAAGGCCGCCCGTCATGCCACCTCGGACTGGATGGAGATGGAAAAGGAGCGCGGTATCTCGATTACTTCCTCGGTGATGCAGTTTCCCTATCGGGAACGCATCGTCAACCTGCTCGATACGCCCGGGCATGCCGATTTTTCCGAGGACACCTACCGGGTGCTGACCGCGGTGGATTCGGCGCTGATGGTGATTGATTGCGCCAAGGGCGTGGAGGAGCGCACCATCAAGCTGATGGAAGTCTGCCGGTTGCGCGATACGCCGATTTTCACCTTCATCAACAAGCTCGACC
>SL_3KL_010_SEDDRAFT_10002708_pt1 | contig 16162 bp, 7 predicted proteins | sample SodLakKL_010_SED_2_FD_10381 | JGI IMG/M metagenome (IMG submission 10381) | reverse complement strand
CCCACGGTGCGCTGCTGGCCGATTGTATGGACCTTCCGTTTATATATGTGCGATCCGGTGCCAAAGGCCACGGCATGAAATCACGAATCGAGGGCCGTGTCACCCCCGGGAAAAAAGTATTAGTGGTAGAAGATTTAGTCAGCACGGGAATGAGTTGCCTGGATGCGGTTAAAGCACTCAGAGAAGCGGGGTTTGTTGTCGAGGGAGTGATTGCACTTTTCACTTACCAACTCGATGAGGCGGCCGATAATTTTGCCCGTGAAAATTGTAAACTGACTACTCTCTCTGATTATGGCACACTGATTGAAGTGGCTCTGCGTGACAAAAAAATTGAGGAGGAGGACCTGGAATCACTGCGTGAATGGAGGAAATCCCCAAAAACCTGGAATAAGTAAAATACGAAGTACTGATATGGAGATTTTCAGCGAAAAAAACCTTGAGTTTTTATACAAATACTTAAACAATGCAGCCCCTACCGGCTCTGAAAAATCTGGCCAAAAAATATGGGCGGAATACATAAGACCCTGGGTGGATGAAATTCACCTGGATATTTACGGCACTTGCTACGGCGTAATCAATCCCGGTGCTGAGCACAGAGTGGTGATAGAGAGTCATGCGGATGAAATATCCTGGTTTGTCAATCACATCTCTGATAAAGGGTACATCAGGGTCATTCGAAACGGCGGATCCGATCACGCTATTGCACCGGCCAAACGGGTACTAATCCACACCAAAAACGGGCCTGTGAAGGGTGTTTTTGGTTGGCCCGCAATTCACACTCGGCGTGGGACTAATGCAAAACTCAATGCCACTTTGGACAACATCTTCATCGATCTCGGAGCAAAGGACAAAAAGGAAGTAGAGGAAATGGGGGTTCATGTCGGCTCCATAGTCACTTTTGAAGATGAGATCACTGAGCTGAATAAAAACTACTTTGCAGGCCGCGGCCTCGACAATAAAATGGGTGGTTTTGTAATCGCTCAGGTCGCTCGATTGCTTAAGGAAAATAATATCGAATTACCCTTTTCACTGTACCTGGTCAATTCCGTTCAGGAAGAGGTGGGCCTTAAAGGAGCTCACATGGTGGCAGAAACCATAAAACCCCATGTGGCCATTGTAACCGACGTCACGCACGACACCAGTACCCCGCTGGTAGATGCAAAAAAACACGGGGATGTTCAGTGTGGTAATGGCCCTACGGTCACCTACGCGCCTGCCGTTCACTATAAATTGGTGGAAATGGCAACCACCATTGCGGAGGAAATGGAAATCCCCTACCAAAGGGAGGCCAGTTCGCGCACTACAGGCACCGACACCGATGCCTTTGCCTACTCCAATGGTGGGGTTCCCAGTATTTTGCTGTCACTCCCTCTAAGGTATATGCATACAACCGTGGAGATGGCACATAAGGACGATATTGAAAACCTGGTTAAATGGATTTTGGAAAGCGTTAAAAAGCTGAATCCCGGGGACGACTTCCGGTATTTTGTTCCTTGATATCTTTTAGCATCTGGTCCTTAAAGCCATTTTTCCATAGCCGGAACAATTATTCTTGAACTAAGGTAGTAAAGTGAGCGATCGACCCATTTATCTGGATTACTGTTCGACCACCCCCACTGATAGAGAGGTCTGGAAAAGCATGGAGCCTTTTTTCACAGAGCACTTTGGTAACCCCTCCAGTTCACAGCACGCATATGCGAGGTTTGCAAGAGCACAGCTTGGGGTTGCTGCCGGTCAGGTCGCTGAATTGTTATCCGTCCAACCTTCCGAAATTGTCTTTACCAGTGGAGCCACAGAAGCAATTAACTTTGGTATTAAGGGGTATTTTGAATCATATAAGCAACGGGGAAAACACATTATATCTGCGAAAACCGAGCACAAAGCAGTTTTAGATTGTCTGGAGTATCTGGAAAAAAATGGAGCTGAAATCAGTTGGCTAGATTGCGATGAAAATGGAGAAATTGAACTTAACCAATTGCGGGATTTCATCAGAACCGATACCCTTATGGTCTGCCTCATGTGGGGTAATAACGAAACTGGCGCGATTCACCCTCTGCAGAAAATTGGTGAAATTTGTGCCGACTACGGTGTGGTTTTTTTTAGCGACGCCACTCAGGCAATTGGTAAGATGCCGGTTGCACCAAAGGAATCCAATATATCCATACTCGCGCTTTCCGGGCATAAATTTTACGGGCCAAAAGGCATGGGCGCACTTTATATTTCGTCCGGTAATCCCAGGATAAAACTAAGTCCCATTATTCACGGAGGAGGTCAGCAAATGGGCTTGCGCGGAGGCACTGTCAACCTTCCGGGAGCTGTTGGCCTTGGAAAAGCAGCAGAATTGGCACGAATGAGAATCCCAGAGGAATCATCTAAATCTTTTAACCTAAGAGAGCATTTCGAAACAGGCCTGAAATCAAAAATTGAAGATCTGAGAGTCATATCGGAACCGGTTAACCGACTGCCCCATATTTCCAATGTGGCCTTTAAAGGAATTTCCTCCACCGAGCTGGTAGAAAAAATGAGCCCGGAACTGGCTGTGTCCAACGCATCATCCTGCACCACGGGTAAAGGCCGGAAGTCTCACGTACTCAAAGCCATGAATTTAGACGCAAAATGGAGGGATGGTGCAGTGAGATTTAGTTTTGGAAAATACACCACGGCTGATGAAGTAGATCGCGCTGTAGATATTGTAACCAGGTCGATTGATTATCTCAAAAGCATCAATTCACCGCTGTAAACTTCTACCACTCCGTCGTTGAATTCCACTTCGATCATGTAGGCGTAGGCACCAGTAGGGGCATCCTGCCCATTTACCCTGCCGTTCCAAAATACATTTTCTTCATCAAATAGGGTTGCACCTGCTTCTCTGTTATATACCGCACTACCCCACCGGTCGTAAACTCTGAAGGAAACAATACCGGCAACACCTGGTCCTGTAAAAATTCTAAACTGATCGTTGACACCGTCGTCATTGGGTGAAAAAGCCTCGGGAACATATACATTCCGAATGGCCTGAACTACCAGCGACACATTGGCTGAAGCGATGCAACCATTTTGATCAGTCACCACCAGTTCGACCAATTTATCACTATTGGGAAAAACTTCGGGTTCAGGGCAGTCTAAACAACTGAATATATCAGAAGCCGGAGACCATTCATAAGTAATTATTGGCAGCGGGCCTGTAACATCCGGTTCCAGAAATACTGACTCTCCAAGAGGAACCTCCACTTCAGCAGGTAAATCTACGATAAGTTCTTCCGGCTGTTCAATTGCAAAAGAGTCACGAACAGAGCAGCCGGAGCGGTCAAACACGCTGACAACATAATTTCCGGCTAATAAATCAACAGTTTCCCCAATCGCAAATAACTCACCAAAGTTAATGGAAAATTGATATGGACCACCGGCGCCACCACTTGCATCTGTAATAATGATGGGTGTTGTCTCACCAAAGCAATCGACGGTCTCTTCAACTTCGTATTCAAATACAACCGGATCGGGAACACTAATTATCCTGGAAGTAGTATCGACGCATCCACTCGCATCGGTTGCCTGAATTTCATACAGTCCATCTGGAAGATCCAAAGCAATGGATTCATCACTCACATTGCCGGTCCATTCAAATTCAAAGGGTTCAGTTCCACCGGAGAGGTTCAGACCAATTTGCCCGTCATCCCTTCCAGCACAACTCACATCTTCGGTTAGTCCTTCATTTATCGTTACAACAAAAGAATCCGGCTCAGGCAATTCTATTTCAAACTCGGAGACACACCCCATAGCATCGGTAACTTCGATTTGATAACTCCCACCGGTAAGGTTTTCAATGCCGGTACTGGTCTGTCCGTCCGCCCATTGATATTCATAAGGACCGGCTCCACCTGAGGCCGCGACCTCTATGCTGCCATCTGAATCACCAAAGCAAGACGGTAAATTTGCCTCAACAATATCGATTGCGATAGAATCAGGCGCTTCTATTTCGATTACAAAGGTTTCAATACAAGTACCGTCCGAAACAAATACTTCATATACTCCGGGACAGAGGTTTTCATTTTCCTGAGCACTGGTCCCTACTCCATCGTCCCAAACATAGGTAAAGTCGCCAGCGGTTAGGCCACCGGTTGCCTCTAATCGTGCGGAACCATCACATGTATAGTAACAGGTGGCAGGGTTTACATCCGTAAATTCTCCTTCAATCGGCGGTGGATCTACCAATTCAATGTCATCTACCTCTACCGGATCGCAGTCACCGGATTGATCCGATATAGTGACAGAATAAGTTCCTGCGGATAAGCCGGTTATAACCGCACTGTTGGGTCCACCATCGGGAACGGACCATTCGTAATTGTAATTCCCGGAACCTCCCAGTACTGTTACAGTAATTCGGCCATCGTCATCACCGGTACAACTCGGATTTTGGGTATTTAGATCATCGAGGACCAGGGGACCGGCTCCCTCCAATGCAACACTCCCCTCCACTTCGCAACCATCATCAGCGGTTATGGTAAGAGAGTAAAGGCCTTCACTTAATCCTGAAATTGAATCTCCGATGTAGGGATTCCCGTCCTCATCTTCCCAGCTAAAGGTGAGATTTTCGCTGGTTCCAAAACTGTAAATAACCTTTATGGCTCCGTCATTCCCGTCCCCACAACCCGGATTTACGGTTTCAAATTCCTCAATTACAGGTGGTATGGCTCCACCTATTTCAATGGTCTCATCATGGGTACAGCCCTCTGGATCGGTAACGGTTACTGTGTAAGAGCCGCCAGACAATCCAGTAATTTCAGCTCCTGTTTCGCCATTGCTCCACTCAAAAGAAAAATCTCCCGGTGATTCAGCATTACCTCCGGAAGCCGATACGCGGATTAAACCATCATTTCCGGGGTCACAACCTTCATCCTGTTGTTCCTCTATTTCAATAACAATGGGGGGTGGTCCACCTACTTCAATTACGAAATCGGCTTCACACCGCTGACTTGAGGAGTAATTATCTAGAAGAGTCAGAAAATAGGTCCCGGCTGATAAATTGCTAACTGTGTTTTGGTTGCCTGCGGTGACGGATTGAACCGGATTGTCATCGGCATCGGTCCAAATAAAAATATAGGGTCCGTCTTCATCCGGGGTATCAGTTCCTGCAGTGACTACGATTTGACCGTCATTGTCATTGCCACATGTCACATTCGTGATTATGGTGTCCTCAAGTATCAGGTTTCGTTCAAGCCCCACTTCGTAAGTTTGCGTGACAGAACACCCATTACTGTCATTGACAGTGAGCTCATAGGTGCCAGGTACCAGATTAGAAAGAGTGGATGTTGTGGCTATTTGTGGGCTGGAGCCGGGCCAATTGTACCTGTACTCATCTCCATCGTAGGGCGTACCACCAGTGGCAACCACAGATATTTCGCCGTTAAAAACACCACGGCACAAGGCATCTGTTATATTGGCCTCTACTAATAGCTCGTCAGTAAAAAGATTGGCAGATTTTACAACTTCACAACCGAATGGGTCGGTCACGGTCAATTGATAATTCCCTATTTCGAGATTGGATAGTGTGGTATCTCCGAAAAAATTATTGGACCACTGAAGGGTATAAGGTTCTACCGCATCAATTTCTGTCTCTATCCTGCCATTTGCGGAATTAAAACAGGTGGGTGGCGTTGGGAATAGTTCTACCACTGGACCGGGTTGATTATTGATGTCTGCAGTCAAAACAACTTCATCTCCATCTGCATCTGTGATTATAACTTCGTATTCTTCACCCGGTTCGGTACTATTTGGCAGGTCTGTAAACGTAAAACTGCCTCCCTCAACCAGGATTTGACCCACACCAGTTACACCGGGATCATCGGTCTTTTGATATTCGACATTGTAGGGCGGTTGTCCACCATAGGCAGTTACCGAAATGGACCCATCTGATTCTCCGTCAGGTGTACCGCAGGAATTGATATAGCCGCCGAGATCCACGGGATAAATTATCTCTACTTTTCCCGGAACAGAGTTGACGCCCACTTCATTTGTGGCATAATCCACGGCTAAAAGAGTCGTGGTTAGCCTGGAACCAACTGCTGCAAAAGTACTTTGACCAGGGTTTCCCACAGCCCTGAAGCACAGTTCAAAAACAACGGTGCCATCGGGAAGGCTTTGACCTCCTGTTGCTCCAAAATCAACATCTTCCCACAGTATGGACAGCCATCCATTATCGGTAAAAAGTGTGTTTACAGTAAAGGCTCCCGGAGGCATATTTTCATTCTCGAGCCCGATAAATTCAATTACAGTGGGATTCCAGGTAATGGCACCTGAAATGGTAAAGAGGCTGTCAAAATTATTTACGCTTACTTCCAGGCAAAACTCCTCGTCCTCCTCTACTTCAGCATCAGAAATTACAAATTCCAAACAATCTCCTAAATAGAATTCCTCGACTACGCTACAACTTTTACCATCTGAAATGGTGACGATGTAATTACCTGGCCTTGAAGCGGTAAATTCAATAAGCTCACCATGGGAAAGTGATGTAGAGACAACATCAGCAACATCGCTACTACCCTCGCGCTGCATAACAATTTCGTAGTCGCTGCCGTCAAACTCAGGAAGTCCTCCATTGATCACCATACTTCCCTCAATTTGACCGTCAGTCAATTCGTCATTGAATTCTTCAATACTTATCGGGTTGAGATAGACAATGCTAAAAGCCTGATCTACTCTGACATTGACACATTCACCCGGCGGATTGCCTTCATAAACCGCCTGGTTGTTTTCAAAACGATCAAAAGTGATGGGAGCAAAATACAATTGAAGCGGGTCCCCATTGTTGAAAAACTCCTGTAAGGTAGTGGTACCGCCAATATTCAAGCTATTTTCAAACCAGGCATCACCTGTCGGATCATCAACGTAAACGTACAAATCCATAGCGGGTGGAGGTTCTGTCAACAAGCAGGGGTCTGCCACTATATCATTGAGTTCAAAACCGGTTATCGTGGGAGAGCATTCGTACCAGGCGTACCCTATACCACCCTCGGTATTGGGGCTGGGGTCACCGGAAAGGTCGAAATCGCCATTATGGAGTATTTGGGCCATGTCACCAAAACAGAGAAAAATGGTGTCTAAATCAACATGATTGCTTTGCCCTGAAAATTGACCCAGACCGATGCTACCTGCATCGTTGTCACAACTTCTTGTGATTGTCTCGCCATCCGTTGTTTGCCTGTCGATGGATACAGGTGTCTGTCCGTAAATCGCTGATGATGTACTCAAAACCAGTACAAATGCGAATAGTATATACTTCATTCAGATACACAGCTTTTCTTCCTATTATCAATTTTCAATCTGCAGGAGCTATTCTTTCGATGTCAGTCCAAACTCCTATTCCCATTAGTAAGAGGGTTCAAAACCCCTTTAAGGCATAATTTCAAAATACAATGTATCCCGGAGAAATTTACCGGAATACACTGTTTCATTAAGTCCGACATTTACGTCAGGAACAACCAAACCCCTAAACGCCCCTAAGCGGGCCGTATTACAAAAAATATAATATTTATTATCTTTGAACCATTAGCCTCTGAACGGTTTCACCACCCTCGTATCTCAGGGTAATTAAGTAAATACCGGAAGCCCAATTATCAGTACTTATTTTTATGCTTCCACTATTGATATTCTCTTGTTCAAAGACCACTTTTCCATCAATTGAGCTGACATTTAACCCGGTAATTACGCTTTGTCCTGCATTATCAACCAATTCAATGTTTACAATATCTGAAGTGGGATTGGGGAAAATACTCAGCGACAATTCATCATCCAGGTCTGCTGTGCTACTTGCAAGATCAACTTCAAAACAGCCTTCCCACGTACAATCATTGGAATCTGTGACAATCACACAATACTCACCTGCGGCGAGGTCAAAAGCCAAACCCTCATCTGAAGAAAGGACACTGTCATCCCAGTCATATGTAAAGGGTGGAGTTCCACCGACAATACCCAATAAGATGGTCCCATCAGCTGCTCCTGCTGCAGATTCATCTGAAATTATGCCCTCAACAGACAGCGAATCCGGTTGTCCAACAGTAGCAGAAAATTCAGTGGCACAGCCGAGTGTATCCGAAACAACAGCAGTGTATTCACCGGCCGTCAATTCTGTGGCGATTTCACCGGTCTGTCCATCGTTCCAGGTCACTTCAGCGGGTCCACCGGTGCCTGCCAGTACCTCAACGGCAATAGAACCGCTTGCTTCACCAAAGCAAAGTGCATCAGTTACTTCGGATTCAACCACTTCAGGAGGGGTATTTGTTTGCAACTCAAACGAATCGATAATCTGACAACCTCTCTCATCTGTTACAGTAACATGGTAAGTTCCTCCACCGATACCAGAATTAACAGCGCCTTCAGCACCATCGCTCCAAACGACATTGTAGTTGCCATCAGCATCGGGTTCACCACCGGTAATATCAAGAGAAATAGAACCATCATTTTCACCTTCACATGACTCTTCTGTCATTTCAAGAAGCGCTAATTGAAGCGAAGTGTCGGGCTGGGTTATTTCAAAAGAATACTCCAGTACACATCCATCGAAAAGGGTGTCCGTTAAGGTCAAACTGTAAAATCCAGGAGGCAGTTCTGAAAAAATAAGACTTCCTGTATCTACAGCAACCTCGCCCTGGTCAAAATCGAGTTCGAAAGTAAATTCCGGGGTTTCCGCTCTGCCTTCGTAGGAAACATTCAATTGTACCTGTACAGTACTATCACCGAAGCAAACAATATCTTCAAGAACATCCATTTCAACATCCAGGCCGGATTCATTGATTATCTCAACAGTCTCAACCACCTGACATTCATTGGAGTCTGTGACTGTTATTTCATACGTTCCCGACAGGAGACTGTCTCTGAAAGAATTTACACTGGTTTGTGATTCGCCATCGCTCCATTCGTATGTATAGGTATCTCCGGCAAAAGGGGTGCCACCTGATGCAACCGCGGTTAACGAACCATTGGTATCACCCGGGCAGATATTATCTACTACTTCCAGGGCAACTTCAAGAGGTTGAGTATCAAAAACAAAAGTATCGACGAACTCACATCCACCTGCGTCCTTGAAAGTGTGTATGTAAGTTCCATTTGCCAGACCTGTTAAATTACTCTCGAATATTTCTCCTGTGTACCAAATAGGAAACACACAACGGTCCTCTGATACGGTATCTAACCGAATGCTTCCATCATCAGAATCGTGACAGGAAGGTGGCGATAAAGTGAATTCAGAAAAAACGGGCCCGTGAGCAAAAACCGATTGTGAACCAGAGTTTACCGTATCTCCCTCGCTTGTAATAACGTAGTGGTATTCACCGGCCGGTAGAGAATCAATGAATGCACTTTGCCCGTCGGAATTGAGGGTTAAAACTCCGGCAATACTTCCATCCAGCTCATTTTGATAAGAAAACTCAAGTGGGTAAAAATCAACAGGGCCATAAGTACTTACTTCCATCGAGCCATTGCTACTAATGGAGTCTGATGCAGCACAGGTTTTGATAATAGATTCAACGGATGCAGGGTCCTCGATCAAAACACCTCCATTCACCCCTGTCACCTCAGCGAGCTCAAAGTCTTGAACAATTTCCAGTGCTATAGGAAAATCGCTTAAGTTCAAGGGTGCAAATTCGCCTGGTTCGCCAATTACAGTAAAACAAAGAGATAATATCCTGGTACTATCAGGGAAGTCGAAGGTGGGCTCAACACGGAAAAAATTAAACCTGAAAATACCACAATCAACTTCTAGTAAACCAAAACTTTCACCTGTAAAGGGAATATCCGGATTCAGGTTAGTCACAGAATCATAGCGCAATTGAAAAGGGTCAAACAAAACAGATGCTTGCATGGAGTTTATGGACTCGAAATTATTGACTTTCACATCCACACAGACAGCATCCCCCATTCGGGTCTCCTCTTGTCCCATAAAAACTATTACTGTATCCCCGGTGGAATTTTGACTATGTGCAATATTGATTCCTGTCAAAAGCAAGGAGATGGCGGTTAAAGTGGTTAGTATTCTACTCATGTTTAAAGATTATTTTTGTTAAACTATAAAATGACCCAATTTAATTTTTTCAGGTGACTGCAAATATACACAATGCACCAATGATATTAAAATATTTTATATAAGTTTTTTTACTATCCAATGACTTTCTTTTTCATCAATCAACCTTTTAGAAGATACCCTTTACAGGCTTCTTGTTTCTAGATTAATCAAATTTTTTTCTGGTATTCCAATTACTACATCTTCACAAATCTCAACATTGCGGCAGTTCCGTTTAGTTGGATTTCGAGAAAGTATAATCCTTGATTAAGTGCTTGTACGTTTATTCGGTGATTGTGTCCGAAACCGGTATTCACACCAACCCCATTTTTTAACCGCTCTCCCGAATTTGAATAAATAGACCAGGTAAATTCTTCTGTCCCCAAATTCTTACCTGACAGTTCAAAATAAAGGTGGTTATTTACCGGATTGGCTCCCGTTAGTTCAATTTCAAAGTCAGTTGGACCGGAATTTATATCGTCCACATCAATAAGGTTGATTTTCAGAAAGTTTTGACTTAGATCATAGCAACCATCTGAAGCGGGATTGAAAACATCCTGTCCCGAACCCAGTAAAAGGTTGCCCGTGTAGGATATTCCGTAAACCCGCAACTGGCCAAATGCCGCTGTAAACACGGACAACTCATCTTCGTCAAATAGGAAAAAGATTATATCATTGGAATCGGTTACCGCGTAAGCATATTCTGCTCCGGAATCCGAGCTATTATCAAGGGTTACAATTCCAGGCTGACCGTCGCCAATCTCTAAATCTATTTCTGTATTGCCATCCTCGTCAAAAACCATCCCTCCATCGGGAGTGGCAAAGTTCACCATTAAAATTCCTTCGGCAAGATGATAACAGGCAAGTTCAGACAACATGGTATCAAAACCAAGACCGGTTTCTACCTCCCCATGGCCTGAATGAGCAACACCGGCAATTGTGTAAATATCCGGGACCAGTGCCGAAAAATCATACTCCAGATTGGCAAAAGTGTCCTCTACCACCCCCCATCTGTTTAATACGGCAAAGAAAAACTCTCCCTGTGATGGACTAACTATTTGAAATTCGGCCTTTTGGAAAGAAGTGTCGGTACAAAGAGTTAAACTGGTTTCTCCATTGGAAAATGCGATTTCCCCACCCATCGGAGCGAAGATTCTCAACTGGACACTATTCTCGCTAAAATCATAACACTCTGTCGCAGCATCTAAGTCAGAGTCATTCATATTGTCACCCTCGCGAAGTAAAAAGTTACCCCCGTAAGATATACCCTTAATTCGATATTCTCCATCAGGAAGATGGGAAACAGAAAAGGAATCTGCCTCAAAATACTCAACCAATACATCCTCCTCATCAATCAAAAGATAGCGGTAATTAAAGGGGGATGTAGAAGTTTGTGAAAGGGTGATTTGTGTTTCGGCCTGTTGTAGTGCGCAAATCTGAACCAGGGAATCGCTTCCATTTATTGTAACCATTCCCCCATCTGCCGAATCGATTACGATTTCTATAAAATTATCACTGAGCGAATAACACTCAAGACCCAGGGTATCATCAAAAATATTATCTCCGGGCTCTGCTGTAAGGCTGTCTCTGGAACCGACACCGTAGATTTTAAATATTCCAGCTTCCAGGTTGCCGATGTCTATGGAATCGGAATAACTTTGTCTTCGTATTTCGTTCTCCTGATCAACCAGAAAGATTTGATACACCGGGGAAAAAATGTTCCTGAAAATACGTACCTTTTTTTCCTGATCTGGTTTCTCACAAGTGACCAGTTCGGTCCTTCCGGCAGACAGAAAAACCTCACCACCAAATATCTCAAATACATCCAGATATAGTTCGGTTGCCGAAAACTCCCCGCAGATATTCATTAGGGAATCTGCAGCCATACCTTCCGCAAGCAAGTCCGGAGATGGAGTTGAAAACCCAACAATCCGGTGAATGCCGCCTTGTAATCCCTCCAGATTAATACTGTCCGTTTCGTATATTCTGCTGAGTCTGTCCTCCTCATCAAAAACGAGGTAGAAGTATGGAAAAGGCGATTGCGACGCACTTTCCATTTCAACGAACACGTCCCTGTCATCTCCCGAACACAACTCCAGGGTATCACTTGACTCAAACCACCTTATATCGCCTCCATCCGGTTCGTCCGCTACTGTGAACAGCTGATTATCCGATGGAGTAAAGCAATCATCTGACAGGTCGCCCAGGATAAAATTATCCCCCGGCCCCAGAAGGAGATTCCCCCTGTAGGAGAATCCGGTTATTACGGTTATCCCGCTGTCCAGTAGGCCGGTAAATTGACCGGTCGCGCTCAACTCCATGATTTCTCCGTCCTGATTACCCGCAACGAATATGTATTCATCATCCACTCCGGCCGAGACTTCCACATGAATTGTATCAGGCAACTCATTTTTGCAGAAAAAGAGTGTTTCTCCTGAATCATACGAAAAAGAAATACTGCCGGCCCTGGGTGATTCGTATCGGAGGGATAATGTATTTGATGACTTTTCGTAGCAATCGGCGGCAAATAAAAGGTCGAAGTCCAAACTGTCCCCAACAGTCAATTCAGGCGATGTTTCAGAACTGAATCCATAAATTGTGTACTCGCCTTCATCCAATCCACCAAAATTAAGTTGGTCACTATTTTCCACAAGACGGATGGTAAGGTTTTCATCTACGGCCAACAAATAATACGGCAATGTTGATTGAGACTCTACAACCACAGAAATCACTCCTCCGTCCACTCCATCTGGGCAGAGCCATTCATCTGTTTCACCTCCGGGAAAGGAAATTTCGCCCCCATCCACATTTTGAACCTCCAAATCGACAGGATCGCTTAAAGCATAACATCCATCAACGAGTTCTGAGGGTTCAAAAACGTCTCCAATAGATGCGTTCAAACTTCCCTCATATGCGATTGCATATACCTCGAACACACCTTCATTTAGTTGATCTGCGGCTAAATTATCTATTTGACTTACCGCTGCAATTTCGTTGTTTTCATCAACTACCATAAGTGCATAATCAGAGGCACTGGTCACCACTGCAAATTCTAAAATGTCACCAGTCAACGGGCAAAGTTCCTTACTGGTGCTACCATCGCTGTAGCTTAGTTCTATATCGTCCAATTCAGCAACAACCACTTCAATGAAGTTGTCGGAAAAGGTCCAGCAAAAGGTACTCATTTTGGCCTCGTCTATATTTTGCCCTTCTGTTTTCTGCAATCTACCGGCGTAAACCAATGCGTAAATGCGATAAAAACCAGCGCTAAGTCCGTCCAAATGTATCCGCGGCCTGTTGGTCACTTCAATAATTTCACCTCTGGAAGTGGTGAGCACATAGGCTTTGGGAAAGCCCCTGATATCAGATAGCACAAGCACATTTCCACCGGCCTGTCCCTGACAAAAGGATATGGACGTGGAGCCGTCGGGTAGTGAAACTTTGTGGCCCTCAGGACATTGACCGTAAAGTGGATTGAAAAAAAGACCAAAGGTCAGTAAGCATACAACAGACAGTAAAGAATTTCGCATTTCGCTATTATTAGTTTGAGATAAATATGAGGCCAAAGGCATTTTCAACAAAAGAGTTTATACCAATGACTTCATTAATTATACTTTGAACACCGCACATTATATAAAAATTTCACATATATTTTTATTTCTAATGCTTCAGAGAAATTCCTTGATCTGTATCAGGTGATTCTGTGGACCTGTTCGTGTGCCAAGAGCGTTTATTCATTAAATTATTTTATGCGAAATCTGATAATCTTTCTACCCGTCTTTGGCCTGGTACTGCTCGGTTGCAACAGTGACAGAAACTCGGTAGAGCCGGACGATTCAACATTGACAGTTTATGTCTCCTTTAATTTCGATCTGTCTCATATCGCCGATGGAACATTTTTTACCAAAACAGAAGCTGGTTATCCGATTTCAATCAGCCGCTTGCAATTTTACTTGAGTGATTGGCTTGTAGAGAGGAAAGATGGTTCTACAATTAACTCTGATATCGTTTCATTGATAGATGCACAGGACGAGGACAGCAGAAGGTTCTCCCTGGATATTGAAGCCGGGAGCGATTGGGAAACAATGCACTTTCTTATTGGGCTTCCCACTTATTTGAATCACACAAATGCCCTTGAAAACACACTGGAGAACCAAAACATGGCCTGGCCTGATCCAATGGGAGGTGGGTATCATTTTTTAAAGTTGGAGGGGAGGTTTATGGATGGTGAGGATGAATACGGTTATGCCATGCATATCGGAACAGATCCATATGTAATACCAGTTCAGATGCATCTGGAGGATAAGGCGGAAGTGATTTCGCAGTCAGGCGAGATTACCCTTGAGATGAGCATAAAAGAGTGGTTTGCAAATCCACATACTTATGATTTTAACCAGGATGGGAATTACTCCATGGGAGATACTTCAGCCATGCTAATGCTTGCACAAAATGGCCAACATGTTTTCACATTGAAAAATTAGCAGCCCAAATAACAGACTTCGCCTATGACCCGGCAAATCCGAGCATTTATAATTTTTCTGACGGTATTCGTCCTGACCTTAGCTGTTAGCTGTGAGAGCGAGAATGCCGATAATTTTGATTGGCCGGATTACGACCCTACACCAATAGAGCTGGAAATACCCGGTGGATTTCCTCCTGTAATAATTCCACCGGACAATCCACTCACAAAAGAAGGGATAAACCTGGGTCGGAAACTTTACCACGATAAAATTCTCCACATAGACGGTCTGCTTTCCTGCAGCAGTTGCCATCTACAGGAATATGGGTTTACCTCCCCTGGAACTGCCATACTTCCCCATATTAATTTGGCCTGGAGCAGAAACTTTATGTGGGATGGCAAATTCGATATGATAAATGTCAATCTCGAATATGTTTCTCTCTTTGAAGTCGAGGATTTCATGCAAACGAATGTGTCCCGATTGAATGAACACGAGCATTATCCCGGTTTGTTTTACGAAGCATTTGGGGTGAAGGAGATTACTTCAACTGAAATTGCATACGCTCTTGCTCAATTTATGCGAACACAGGTTTCAGGTAATTCAAAATACGATCAGGTGCTGGCTGAAGGTATTGGCACCCCGGTTTTTACTGAGCAGGAAATGTGGGGTTACGAATTGTTCTTTTCTGAAACAGGGGATTGTTTTCACTGTCACGGGAACAAACTTTTTACCGATAATAAATTCTACAACATTGGGCTGGATTCAGTTTTTGAAGGAGTGAATAAAGGCCTTTACTCAGTAACTGGCAATCCAGCAGATCTCGGAAAATTCAAGGTTCCAACATTGAGAAATGCGGCATTGCGAAATGGGTTTATGCACGATGGCAGGTTCAAAAGTTTAAGGGAGGTTATTGAGCACTATAATTCCGGGGTATTAAATTCTCCAACCCTGGATCCGGTCATGACAAAACCGGGAAAAGAATTTGGCCTTGGATTGAGCGCAGATGAAATAGATGCACTCATTGCCTTTATCCACACCCTAACAGATGAGGAATTTTTGAGCCGGGAGGAACTGGGGCCGCCCTGAGAAATTTTATTTCTGACAGAACTTTTCAATCCCCAGGTTTATTCCTATTTAGGTCAATCGGGCTAAAACTTCAAGAGCCTTTACCACTCACTCAAAAAAGAAAGCGGGGACCTTGCTCCCTGTATCCGGTAATCAAGATCCCCGCCCTGGTATTTTAATGGGTTATAAGACAGATTTATTTCAGATCAAAACGATCTGCGTTCATCACTTTAACCCATGCATTGACAAAGTCTTTTACAAACTTTTCTCTATTGTCGTCCTGTGCGTAAAACTCTGAGTAAGCTCGCAGTATGGAATGAGAACCAAATACGAGATCAACACGAGTTGCGGTCCATTTAGTGTCTCCGGATTTCCTGTCCACAATGTGATACAAATTTTCTCCATGGGGTCTCCATGTGTAATTCATATCGGTCAGATTGACAAAGAAATCATTGCTCAGCTTGCCGGGGCTGTCAGTAAAAACACCGTGCTTGCTGTCGCCGTGATTGGTTCCCAAAACGCGCATACCGCCAATAAGCACTGTCATTTCAGGAGCGGTGAGGCCCATTAATTGCGTTCTGTC
>SL_3KL_010_SEDDRAFT_10002707_pt1 | contig 16163 bp, 13 predicted proteins | sample SodLakKL_010_SED_2_FD_10381 | JGI IMG/M metagenome (IMG submission 10381) | reverse complement strand
AAAAAAGTTACTGCGGGCCTCCAAAGACTTTTCTGTAAATCCGTGCCGGATTAAAAGTGCGAATGAATTCGCACCTACAGAAAAATCGGATTTCACACAAAAAGGTTACACTCCAATGATATTATCCTGCCGAATCAACACAAGAGACCGAATAAATAACCAGGGAAATTGATAAGCTGTTAAGCTACCTGACAAGTTGCAAAAATTACTGACACACCCCCAGCTTAAAACCGGTTTTTTTCTGTACCCTAATTTCATAATAAACATTTAAAATAACAGGTTATCAAAACCTCAGAACATAGGTTTTCCCTGGTATAATTTTTGCTAGCGAATCCCTGATGCCAGATGCCACGCCCAATGGAAGGAAAGAATCTTGACACCGGAATATACGATACTGATTGCCGATCGAAACTCTCATGTCCGAAAACTATTAAAACGGGAATTGGAATCGGAAGGTCTCAGAGTGCTCCAGGCGGAAAAAGGCAAAGATGTTATTGAAATGGTCTATCAGAAGAATCTTTTGGACCTGGTTTTACTCGATTCTGATTTACCTGATATACAAGAATCCGTATTACTGAAAAAATTAGAAAATCGAGTTCCCCCCATTCCAGTGGTTCTTCATACGCTGGATTCTGGAAAAACAAATTATTTCTTGTACGTAAAACAAGCCGTTGTAGTGGAAAAGGGAAGTCATAGTATAGAAAAACTAAAACAGATAATCTTGGACATACTTGAGGCAAAAATTATGGAAAAAATTCTGGTCAAAGATGTGATGGTTGCACTCGAGAATTATGCGACAGTATCCGAAAATGCCACCCTGTATGATGCGGTGCTTGCATTGGAAAAAGCACAGGAGCAATACAAGCAGAGCCAATATGTTCACCGGGCCATCCTTGTATTTGATAACGAAAACAAAATCGTCGGCAAAATCAGCCAATTGGATATACTCATGGCCCTGGAACCCAATTACCGGATTGCGGATTTTGAAAAGTTATCCCGGTTCGGTTACAGCCTTGAATACCTTCAGTCATTTGCCAAGACTGGTCTCTGGGACAGACCACTCAGGGATATCTGCAGAAAGGCCACTTCATTGACAGTCAAAGAATTTATGCACACCCCCGAGCAAGGCGAGTATATCAAAGAAGATGCCAATCTTGATGAGGCCATTCACCAATTACTTATCGGGAAACGTAATTCTTTGCTGGTAACCAGAAACCTGGATATAATCGGCATATTACGCCTGACCGATGTATTTGCCTTTGTTTGCGACAATATCAAAGCTTGTAAGATATAAAATATGAAAGGAGGACCACAATGGTCACAATGGTTAAAATGAAAATCATGCTCGTGGATGATGAAGAGCGGTTTTTACAGACAACACAAAAAATGATCGCCAAAAAAGGCTATGATGTGCTGACAGCCACCAGCGGAGAGGAATGCCTTAAAAAGCTCGATGAGGAACTGGTGCATGTGGTGATTCTGGATGTTAAAATGCCGGGGATGGATGGCGTTGAAACCCTTAAGCATATCAAGCGGAAGTTTCCTATGGTGGAAGTCATCATGTTAACAGGGCATGCCACCGCCGAATCTGCCGTGGAAGGTTTAAAGTTAGGCGCCACCGATTATCTGACCAAACCCACGAATATTGAAGATCTTATTGCCAAAGCAGAGGAAGCTTACAATAAACGTGTTGCGTTGGAAGAAAAGATTCAGATGGCTGAGGCTCTTAAAAAGTCCCATATTTAAGTTCAAAAATTAAATTCAGGGGTGGGGGTAAAGGAGTGCAAAAGCTGTGCTTTTGCATTTTTTTCTCTTTGCCATACTTTGCGTGGGAATTAGGGGGATTTAAAAAAGCCTCAAATCCCCCCTATCCCCCCTTTTCAAAAGGGGGGGACCCCAAAAACGCCTTTTTGCTAAAGGGAAGAAAAGAAACAAATAATGCTCCCCTCAACTACTCACCCTAAAATCCGTTATAACCAGAAAAAAATCCGGGATGCCGCGGTAAATCCCTGCCGGATTTTATGTGCGGATGAATCCGCACCTACAGAATATCGTATTTCACAAAAACAGGGTTACACACAAACACATTATTTGCTGCCACGTTCTTATTACTCCTAGTTTTTGAATTGATAAACAACAACTTTTCTTCGATCTAGACTGCGAGGTAAAACTTATGGCTGAAGTTGAATCTATTAAAAAAGATGCTACACTTAAATCAATTATTATTAAATCAGCAATAGCTTTGGCGCTGGGTATTCTGGTGATGATGCTTCCCAGGCCGGACAATTTAACCCCGGAAGGTCACAGGCTGCTGGCGTTGCTGGTAACCATCGTCTTTCTCTGGGTTAGCGAGGCTGTACCCATTGGTGTAACCGCGCTTCTGGCAGGCGCCGGACTGATCCTTCTGCAAGTTCAAACCGCCCAGAGCGCCTGGGCACCCTATGCCAGCCCTGCGGTCATGTTTGTGCTCATGATCATCATGTTCGGCGTGGTATTAAACGAGGTGGGCCTGGCCAGCCGGCTCATGTATTACCTGCTCAAGTTTGCCGGAACCAAAGTCAAACGACTCAGCTTTTTTTTAGCCATTGGATGCACCATCACATCTTCCGTTTTTCACGATGCAACAATTACAGTAATCATGGTCTTTGCCTTTGTGCCGGTTTTCATGAGCATGGGACTTAAACCGGGGATGGGACATAAGCTGCCCGTCTTTTTTCTGCTGCTTATCCCAATGGCCTCATCGGCCGGCGGTTTTGGAACTCTTTTGGGTGGTGGCCGAAACCCCCTGGCCATAGAAATTCTCCAGACATTCAGTGAAGGACAAATCAGGATCGGTTTTCTGGAATACATCATTATCATGTTTCCTATCATGTTGATGACCGCAATTGCCACCTGGACTGTTCTGTGGATATTTTTCCGTCCCACGGAAAAAGAACTGGTGGGTATCGAACTTACCGACCCGGGACCGATGACAACCAAGGAATGGGGAGTCCTTGTGGTCTTTGTAATCACCTTTATTCTCTGGTTTTCAGGAGATCTCACCGGATGGCACTACAGTGTGCCGGCTGCATTTGCCATCCTTGGTTTCTGCGCCCCCGGATGGATCAGTTTCAGAACCATATGCGATAAATTTCCATGGGAATCCTGGATTGTTTTCGGCGCCGGCGTGTCTTTGGGTGTCGCCATGCTGGAAAGTGGAGCAGGGCGTTATCTGGCTGAAACCATGCTTCCCCTTTTGGATGGCAAGCCGATGTTTATCGTCTATTATGGTTTCGGACTTTTTGGATCGGTTCTATCCAGCATGATGAGCAATTCCGCTGCTGTGGCCCTGATGCTTCCCATCACCCTGCCCATGGCTGAACTGATGCAAATGTCTCCTCAATCCGTGGCCATGCTCGCCCCCATGACCACCTCATTTATCATGCTGGTCATCGGCTGTCCTCCAACCATCATTGCTTACAGCACCGGCTATTTCAGCCAGTCACAATTTGTCAAAATCGCCATCCCGTGGTGCCTTTGCCTGCTGCTGGTCTGCACATTAAGCATGCTTGTTTATTGGCCACTTATCGGTTTTGTTAAATAGCAAAACATCAGGAATAAGTTAAAACAGGTCGGACAGTTTCTGTCCGGCCTGTTTTTTTTTATCATATTGAAATTTTACACCATGTTTTGCTTGACAATAAAAAACATCCCGTTTATTAAAACCCTTTTTTGATAAGATAGAAGGAGACTATAAAACAGTTTTCTAATAAGGCTGGAGGAAATTATGAAAACAGTTCTTGTAAAAGAAGTGATGGTGTCACTCGAAGATTATGCCACAGTGTCTGAAAATGCAACGTTGTTTGATGCGGTCACAGCCCTGGACGAAGCTCAGAAGCAATTCGACCAGAGCCGCTACCGCCATCGGGCTATCCTGGTGTATAACGACAAAAAAGAAATTGTCGGCAAGCTCAGTCAAATGGATTTACTAAGGGCCCTGGAACCCAGTTACCAGTTTGTAGATCTTGAAAGGTTATCGCGTTTCGGCTACAGCCTTGATTACCTTCAGTCGGTTGCCAAAACAAGTTTCTGGGATAAACCACTCCATGATATCTGTAAAAAAACCACAACATTAATCGTCAAAGACTTCATGCACACCCCGAAGCAAGGCGAATACATCGTAGAGGATGCAACCCTGGGTGAGGCCATTCACCAGTTGATCATCGGAAAACATCACTCTCTTCTGGTCACAAAAGGTGAAGACATTGTCGGTATTTTACGCCTCACCGATGTATTTGCATATGTGTACAACGAAATGAAAGCCTGTGAAATCAAGTAAGTATATACTTATAGTCGGAATTCAATAACAACTCCTGACCACCAATCAAAAACAAGAGGTATGATTTATGGCCGAAGTTGAATCCATCAAACAAGAAGCAACCGCGAAATCGATTATCATCAAAGCCGTAATCGCTTTGACACTGGGCATCCTGGTACTGATGTTGCCCACCCCAGAAAACTTAACTCCGGAGGGCCACAGGCTGTTGGGTCTTTTGACGATTATAGTCATCCTCTGGGTCACCGAAGCAGTCCCCATCGGTGTAACCGCACTTCTGGCAGGCGCCGGTTTGATCCTTTTTAACATCCAGACCCCCACAAGTGCCTGGGCACCCTATGCCAGCCCCGCGGTTATGTTCGTGCTCATGATCATCATGTTCGGCGTGGTATTAAATGAAGTGGGTCTGGCCAGCCGGATCATGTATTATCTGCTCAAATTTGCGGGAACTAAGGTCAAACGCCTGAGTTTTATCCTGGCAGTCGGATGCACCATCACCTCATCTATCTTTCACGACGCCACCATTACAGTCATCATGGTTTTTGCTTTTGTGCCGGTTTTCATGAGCATGGGATTGAAACCGGGCATGGGGCACCGGCTCCCCATGTTTTTCATGCTGCTTATTCCAATGGCTTCTTCCGCCGGCGGTTTTGGAACCCTTCTGGGCGGCGGGCGCAACCCCCTGGCCATAGAAATCCTTCTGACATTCAGTAAGGGAGAAATCACCATTGGCTTTCTTAAATATATCATCATCATGTTTCCCATCATGATTATGTGTGCCATAGGCACATGGGTGGTGTTGTGGGTACTTTTCCGTCCCAAGGAAAAGCAACTGGAAGGTGTTGAACTTGAAGATCCGGGTCCCATGACCACCAAAGAGTGGGGTGTGCTCATAGTTTTTGTCATCACATTTCTTCTCTGGTTTTCGGGTGATTTAACCGGATGGCATTACAGCGTGCCGGCAGCCTTTGCCATTTTAGGTTTCTGCGCTCCCGGATGGATCACTTTCAGAAGCATATGCGATAAATTCCCCTGGGAATCCTGGATTGTTTTCGGTGCGGGTGTATCTTTGGGTGTGGCCATGCTGGAAAGCGGAGCCGGACGTTATCTGGCTGAAGTGATCTTACCCCTTTTGGATGGAAAGCCCACCTTTGTGGTCTATTACGGCTTTGCCTTTTTTGGGTCTTTTTTATCCAGCCTAATGAGCAATTCAGCGGCTGTAGCCCTGATGCTGCCCATTACCCTGCCTATGGCTGAAATGATGCTGATGTCACCCGAATCCGTGGCCATGCTGGCTCCCATGACCACCTCATTTATCATGCTGGTCATCGGCTGTCCGCCAACGATCATCGCCTACAGTGCCGGCTACTTCAGCCAGGTGGAGTTCGTTAAAATCGCAGTACCCTGGTGTATTTTGCTCCTGGTGGTCTGTGTTATAAGCATGATGATCTATTGGCCGCTTATCGGCTTTGTTCAGTAAGCATAACGCCCGATCGTGCCAAGAACAAAGGGGATAGTGTTCAGTGGTTGATGTTCAACAAAAACCCTGGAAGGGTGACATGTTATAGCCGGTGGTTTTTAACCACCGGATGGGATCTCTCACAAAAACGAGTCCTGAAGGGACGGCATTACAAAAGGGGCGACAGGGGGGATTTGAAGCCTTTTTTAAATCCCCCTAAAAGAGGGACTTGCTAAACATCCCTTAGACAATAAAAAGATAATGTGTGTATAATGAAACAGGAGCAGGACAAGAAATCCGAAAAGGTAAAAGAATCACCGAATGCTCAGAATAATGCCGAAGGTATAAAAAAAACAAAGCACCCGGGGCAGCAGGATGAAAAAGACAGCTCGAAAACCGACAATCTATACCAATTCTTAAAGCCGCTACATAATCTTCCCCGGGGCAAAAAAACCTGGGATCCTCAAATTATCAAAAAATGGTGGTTTTGGCCTGTAAGTGCTCTTTTTATAATAATTTTATACTATGTTTACCCCTATGTCTGGGATTTTTTCAGTGGGTAGAGTAAATTGAGAGGTTTCGTTTCGGAATTGCTCCGAAATCAAAAGAGTGTAACCTTTTTGCATCAAATCCGATATTTGGCGTCTACAGGTAAAACGAGCCACCTGGAGTGCGAAAGTTGTACTTTCGCATACGGCTGCAAGCCGGATCATCAAAAATGAAAAAGAGAGGAGCCATGAAAGTTCTCCTTACCAAAGGAAAACTCCGCCCCTAACATTAATGACATTGACCATATTGGATTTAGATGAACCGGCTTGCAGCCGGATAACGCGAAAGTACAACTTTCGCACTCCCGGCTCACAGATTTTCAAACTTTTTCATGCAAATAATCACTGTGATATGCGGATAAATCCGCTTCTATAAAGGCAAAGAAATGATAAAAGCAGTCCCTTTTCCGGGCTGGCTTTCCACGGTCATTTTCCCGCCCAGCTTACTTACAATATTTCTTGAAATATATAATCCCATCCCCGTACCTTCTCCAGCGGTCTTGGTACTGAAAAAGGGCTCAAAAATCTTATCAAGATGTTCTTTGGGTATTCCACAGCCGGTGTCCTGAATGGTAACCTCAGCCTGTTTTTGCGACGCATGGACAGCCACACAAATCCGGCCACCTTCACCAGTGGCCTGAATGGCGTTGGTCAATAAATTGAGCAATACCTGAGCCAATTGATAGGGATCGGTCTGAACAATCGGCGTCTCTCCGGAGGTTTCCAGAGAAATATTTATTTTTTTATAGGAGGCTTCCAATTCAACCAGAGCGATACATTCTCCCACAAGTTTCCGGAGATCAACCTCCTTCATGTTTGCAGGATCGACGGCTTCCGAGCTTTGGGTTTTAACCACCTGTAAGAGTTGCTGGGTAATTCTGCGGGCCCGATCAGTAGAAGAATCAATTCTGTCCAAGGCCTTTTCAAAATCGGCTTTTCGGGGAATATCAACCATTTCCGGTTTGGCAAGTATCTGCTTAACCCATCCCGCTGCATCCTTGATAATAGCCAGAGGATTGTTAATTTCATGAGCTACACCCGCCGCTATGGTACCCAGTGCAACCAGCCGTTCATTGATTGCCATTTTTTGTTTAATGTGTTCCCTGAACTCAGCTTCCTTTTTCGCAGCCTCTGAGCGCCTGATTTTATGTTCCGCCTGACGAATTTTTCGCAATAATTGCTCAAATTCTACAGGCTTGGTCAGATAATCAAATGCGCCGGACTTAATCCCGTCAACCCCGTCCCGTGTACTGGCATGCCCTGTCAGCATGATGACCTCGATGGACGGATATTTCTCTTTGACCAGTCGAAGCGTTTCAATACCATTCATCCCGGGCATTTTCACATCCAAAACGATAACATCTATAGCATTTTTTTCCAACAACTTCAGCGCATCTTCACCTCCAGATGCTTCCAGCGTGGTAATGCCTCTTTGTACAAGCCTCTTGGCCAGGATTTCACGGAAATGCCTCTCATCGTCTACCAGCAACACCTGCACATTTTTATCTTTATTGCTATCACTCATAAAAATCTCACAAATAGAATTTCAGGAAAACAAACCCGCGAGCCGAGTAGCTTCTCAAAAAGTTTGAAATGTTTAACAAGTCCCCCTTTGGCAAAGGGGGATTTAGGGGGATTTAAAAAACCTCCCAAATCCCCCCTGGCCCACCTTTTCAAAAGGGGGAAATGTTTATCAAGTCCCCCTTTGGCAAAGGAGGGAAATGTTTATCAAGTCCCCCTTTAGTAAAGGGGGATTTAGGGGGATTTAAAAAACCTCCCAAATCCCCCCTGGCCCACCTTTTCAAAAGGGGGGAAATGTTCATCAAGCCCCCCTTTAGTATAGGGGGGAAATGTTTATCAAGTTCCCCTTTGGTAAAGGGGGATTTAGGGGGATTTAAAAAATCCTTACACTTTGCTGCTTCGCAACAAAGAAGCGGCCTCGGCTGCCCGAATTCTTTCTTCCTGGTCATGCTTGCGCATTCTGGCCTTGTTGACTTTATCGGTCAAATCATCAAAATCAGCGGGTTTGAAAAGAAAATCAAAAGCTCCCAGTTTCATCCCCTCAACGGCTGATTCAATGGTGCCATGACCGGTTAACATGATGACTTCAACCAAGGGATACCGTTTTTTGATTTCCCGAAGGGTCTCGATACCGTCCATACCTGGCATTTTAATGTCCAGGATGACCACATCAAACTCCATTTGGTTTAACTTTTCCAAACCTTCCAGACCGCTGTATGCCGGAACGACTTTTTCACCGATTTCCTCCAGACGCAGCATAAGCATTTCTACAAAATCTTTTTCATCATCAACCAACAATATACGACTGGGTGTTTTAAACATGGATAATCTCTCCTTAAATCGTAATTGGCTATATCCTGAAAACTCAACATTTCCATTTATTAATGTGTTGAAATAAACAAGCATCCCCATCACTGAAAGCATGAGCTAAAAGTATAGTGTATGCCAAAAATAGAGTATACTGTCAATCTTTATAAGGCCGATTATTTACAAGCTTTGATTAGAACTTATTACAGACGTTAAATCCCAAAACGGTTTAAATTTATTTTATCTTGTGTTATTAAAACTAAAGTAAGCGTTCCGGATTCTGGTTCGTATCCCATGCCTGTTGCAGTGCATATCAACCCAGCTTTTTCCCCATTTGATATGAGGGGGTCGCTAAAAAAGGTTATGCCTTATGCAAAAAATTCGCCTTCTATTGGTGGATGATGAAACCAATTTTTTAAATATACTTGCCAAACGGCTAAAAAAAAGGGGAATTACCCCCGAACTGGCTGCCAACGCAGAACAATGCCTTTCAATAATTGATAATCAGCCTATCGATGTAGTGGTGACCGATGTCAAAATGCCCGATATGGATGGTCTCCAGTTGGTAAAAACCATCAAAAGTAAATACCCGGATATCGAAGTGATTCTTTTAACGGGTCATGCATCCACCAGAGATGGTATTGAGGGGATAAAAGCAGGAGCTTTTGATTATCTTACCAAACCTGTCGAAATTGAACAGCTATTGGAAAAAATTCATCAGGCCTTTGAAAAGGTTTTCCAAAAGCAGGAAAAACGAAGACTGGCTGAATTTCAGGCGAAAATTGAACAACAAATGATCGTCACCGAAAGGCTGGCGTCCCTGGGTACTCTGGCAACCGGTGTCGCACACGAAATTAATAATCCGCTCGCCATTATCAAGGAGGCGGCAGGATACCTTGGGCAACTCCTGAAAAAAAAAGATATGGAAGATTTTACCTACAAGGAACAATTTGAAAAGGGTATTTCTAAAATTGAAACCGGAATTGAAAGGGCGAGACTTATTACACATAAGTTACTAGGATTTGTTAAAAAAAGTGAGACATCGTCTTTATCCAAGGTTGATTTAAAAGAACTGGTCACCGAAGTCTTTGAACTTCTTCAGCGCGAGGCATCATTTAAAAACATTCAAATGATTCTTGATACAAACGAATCACCATTTATTATCCATAGCGATCCATATCAACTCCGGCAGGTCCTGTTAAACCTTTTAACCAATGCCATCCATGCTTCAGGCATCGATGGGAAAATCACCATAACCGTTAAATACGAAGAAGAAAACACAGTGGTGATTGCAATAGAAGATACGGGAGAAGGTATACCCAAAGAAAACCTTAAAAAAATCTTTGATCCTTTCTTCAGCACAAAATGCCCTGGACAGGGAACAGGCCTGGGACTTTTTGTTTCAAACAATATCATTAGAAAACTCGGTGGCATGATTGAAGTGGAAAGCCGTCTGGGTCAGGGAACTTGTTTTTATGTCAAGCTTCCTCAAAAAGTAATAAATGATTCAGAATTGGCAAAACAAGCCGTTCATCCGGATTAAGAAAGTATGCCCGGCAACAAATATCCTGGTCTCAGGTTTCGGTCATCGCCTATATGACAGATTTTGGACTGATAATTGCCCTCCGGGCTACCCGTCTTGCGGAGAAAGATTTTGACCAACTATCCAAAAAATGACAGCGGGTATTATCATTCTCTGACAAAAAAAATGATACTGGCCGTCATAAGCGTATCTTTGACCCCCCTGATACTTGTCAGCGTCATGATCTTGGGAGAGTTTAAACGATCAAACCGGGAAAAGGTTCATGAGCATCTTTCCCTGCATGTCTTAAAACATAAGACCATAATTGACAATTTTTTAAGCGAAAGACTCCGCAATATTGAGCACATGGCAGAAACCTGGGAATTTGAGCAATTACAGGATGATACCTTCCTGGAAAACCGGCTTGCCGTCCTTCAAAATACTTATGGCAATGTCTTTGTGGATCTCGGATTAATCAATGAGCAGGGATATCAGGTATCCTATGCAGGTCCTTACAGACTGGTCAAAGCACAATATTCCGAAGCTGAATGGTTTGAAAAAGCCATTGACCGCGACAGTTACATCAGCGATGTTTTTTCGGGGCTCAAAAGACTTCCCTACCTGATCGTATCGGTTAAAAAATATGATGGAGAAAAGGCCTGGCTACTGCGTTCAACCATCAACTTCACAGTATTCAATGATCTTGTAAAAAACATTCAAATTGGTAAAACCGGTTTTACGTTTATTGTAAACCAGGACGGTAGATTTCAGACCACCCCCAAGGCCGGTGCAATCGCCGCCAGACAATTATCCCTCAACCTTGTTGAAAATCACCATGAGGCCGACGAGATTATCGTCAGGGAAACATTCGGAGCATCTGTTCAGGAAGAAATCATAGTGGCTACCGGCTTTTTAAAAGACGGTGAATGGATCATGGTCCTGCAGCAAAATCTCCAGGATGCCCTCTCGGATTTTCAATTAGCACAAAACATCGCCATTCTGATTATAATGAGCGGAGGATTGGTAATTATCGTCATGGCATTTTTTCTTTCCACGAATACAGTCAACAGGATCGCAAAAGCAGACCGGGAAAACGAGTTGATGAACCGGCAGATTGTAGAAACAGGGAAACTGGCAGCCATTGGGGAATTGTCTGCGGGTATCGCTCATGAAGTCAATAACCCGGTTGCCATCATGGTGGAAGAAGCCGGATGGATAGAAGATCTGCTTGAGGAAGAAGATTTTCAGGAAAGTGAAAACCTGAAAGAATTTACCAGGGCACTATCTCAGATCAAAACACAGGGGCGCCGATGTAAGGAAATCACGCACAAGCTGTTGAACTTTGCACGAAAAACCGACTCCACAACACAAAAGCACCGGATAAACGACCTTATCGAAGAGGTGATAAACCTTTCAAAACAAAGAGCCAAGTATTCCAATGTGACCGTTAATACTCACCTGAATGAAAACCTTCCTAACATAATGATTTCCGATACCGAATTTCAACAGATACTTTTAAACCTGATTAACAATGCCCTGGATGCCATGGATAAGACCGGAGGGAATCTTGATATCAGCACTGACATACAGAATAACGAGATTATTATCGGTGTATCAGATACCGGACCGGGCATTCCAAAAGTCAACCTGTCAAAAATATTCGAGCCTTTTTTCACCACAAAACCTGTGGGCAAAGGAACGGGCCTCGGACTTTCTATCTGTTATAAAATAATCCAAAAAATGGGGGGGCAAATAGATGTTCAAAGTGGTATCAACAAAGGCACCACATTTACCATCCGAATTCCCATGGACAAACAAGAAAACGGGATTTCAAGCATGAAAGAAAAAAACAGGAAGCCTCTGCCTGAAAACAAAAATGATACCATTTAAGATTCTTCCGAATAAAGGAAGCACCCTTTCAATGCAATCAAAAAAAACAATTAAGATCAAAGAGCCCATAAGGTTGTTGATCGTTGATGATGAAAAAGAGTATGTGGAAGTTTTGGCCAACAGAATGGCCTTGAGAGGGATTCAAGTTTCCAAGGCCTACAGCGGAACTGAGGCAATCAGAATCCTTCGGGAAAAGGAATTTGATGTGGCCGTACTCGATTTAAAGATGGAGGATATGGATGGACTGGAGGTCTTAAAAATTTTCAAAAAAATGGATCCCGACCTTATGGTCATCATGCTTACAGGCCATGGTTCAGCTCAAGCCGCAAGCGATGGTATTTCATTGGGTGCATTTGCATACCTCACAAAACCCTGTGAATTTTCGCAATTGCTTGAAAAAATCCGTAAAGCCTATTGGGAACATAAGAATTTTTTCTAACCAGAAAACAGGAAAGGAGAAATTCCCGATGAAAAAATTAAACGATCTGATGGAAAAAATTATCCAGCGTGTCAACATTAATTTGAGGGAACCTTTATTTGATGTGGGCCCTTACGTGCGAAATATCGTTTCTTTAAATCAACTGACCAAATTTTATGCCTTTTACGGGATAACATCCTATCATTGCCTGAATTTTCATTTTAGCCGATCGAATCTAGCCGGAAGTTATTTTCTCGGAAAATGTAATGTGTCCGATTCCATTTTGTACAAAAGCGATATCCGGGGTGATGAATTAAAGCGAAAAGGAGAGATTTTTCACTTTGAAGGATTAGACATTCCGCTGTATGAAGATGAAACTATCCGTATCAAGGACAGCTTTCTGATTAAAACCCTGGTTCATAACAATTCCCATGATCCTGAAAATCCTGAAGAATTTATCATTCAAAACACGGTGTCCACCCACTATGCCAATATTCATGGCTCAAATGTGGAGGGATGCTTTCTGGGACCTTTCAGCACCGTTGATTTAACCATTCTCCACGATTGTGTCATTGGTGCATTTGCCTACCTTCAAATTAAAGAACTGGATCACCTTGAGGTTCCGGCAGGAACCATCTGGATATCAGGCGGAGATCAATTTGAATTTCGATATCAACATGATCCTGATATTCTTAAAGAGTATATCCGATTCAAAGCCGGCGGCAAACCGCAAGGCATGTTTCTGGAATTTGTAAAGCAGCGAAAAGAGGATTTTCTGAGGGTTTTTGACGTTGTGAATCTGGAAACACCATTTTCCATACCTTCGGGTGCATCATTGAATCGATATGCAGTGATCAAACCTAAGACCCGGATCAGTCAAAATGTATTGGTGGCTCAGCGAGCTTATATTGAAAATTCTTTTATGGGTATCGGCGCAAACGCCCAGGAAAATTGTTATATTATCAATTCGCGGTTAGAGGGGTACAATGTTACAGCTCACGGCGCCAAAATTATCGATGCCGAGCTGGGGGAAAAAGTGTTTGTAGGCTTTAATTCATTTTTAAACGGGAACAGGGATTATGGGCTGCGTATCGCGGAAAAGAGTATCGTCATGCCCCATACCATCATTGACTTAACCGAGCCGGTGAACATCGGTGCATCCCATCTTGTCTGGGGCTGTATTCGGAATCAGGCAGATGTTGCTCAAAACACCATGGCATTATCAGAGCTTGCATCCATATCCGGTAAATTTTCCAGGGGTCGCATGAAGTTTGAGGGAAACGGGGAGCAGTTCATTAAGGGTTTTCAACATCGCATTGAGCACATTCTTGAAGCCAACGGGGCTTATTGCGATGGCAGAAATATGAAGGGTCATGCCCAAAGCACCCAGAATATTTCCTATAACCTTATTCAACCCTATCCGGAAGGTGATTTGAAGGGGATTTTTCCAAGGATAGATATTTTTCCATGATCGTCATTTCAGACGTGCAGTTGAAAATTCATACCAAAAGCCGTTTTTGAGAAGCCAAAACCCAGAGCAGCGCCCTCATCGTTATACACAAGCCTGGTGATATCCCGGCTGAACCGGCGCTAAGCTAAGGATTCAATAAGCTTGTAGGTGCGGATTCATCCGCACACCCTGGCGGATTTATCCGCCTGCACCGGGATATGCAGAAGCAGGGTGTTTTTATAATTTGAAAATCGAGTAAAGATTCCTTAAGTCAATGACATTGAGAAGCGATTGATGGAGACCCGCTACGAGCAAGAGCACCGTCTTATGGAACGGGGCATAATTGCAACACATCATGGCTTTGACAAGCCAAATAAAAATCTGTAAAGTTAATTATTCTTTAGGCCGCGTCTCTTAGGTGCCAGTCACCTTATGCCAACTCCATAAAAAATATCGAAGAAAGGACGTTTCAAGTGAAAAGAAAAATATTGCTCGCCGTTGATGATTCCGTCTATTCAAAATACGCTATCGTTTATGCGGCTAAAATGGCATCTGTCACCAGCCGCCTCAATTACACCCTTTTTCATGTACTGCCCACGATTTCTCAATATCTTTTGGATGAAGCCAAAACGGATTTCAAAGCCAAAGCTGAACTGAAAAAAATCATGAAAAATAATCAGGAAAAAGCCATGCAGTTTTTGACCAATTATAAAGACCAATTGGTTCAGATGGGGATTAAAGAAGAACAGATCGACATTATCGCACAACCTAAAATGCTCGGCATGGCCAGAGATGTCCTCGAACATGCTCAAAAAGGTCTTTACGATGCCATTTGTGTCGGAAGGCGCGGGCTGACACGAATTCAAGCCACCTTTTCCGGAAGTGTCACCAAAAAGCTTCTTCAGCATTCCCAGTTTGTACCTGTATGGGTTGTAGACGGGGAGGTTGAGTCCAAAAAGGTTATGGCAGCAATCGACGGCTCAGAAAGCTCACTTCGGGCTGTAGATCATCTTTGCTTTATGCTCATGGAAAATCCTGAAATCAGTATCACCATTTTTCATGTGGCCGCAAAAATGGGAGATTATTGCGAAATCGATTTCAATGAAACCACCGGGGATTTGGAAAAACTGATCATTGAAGGTGATAAACAATGCGTCCAAAGTTTTTACATTCATGCACTCAAAAAATTCAAAGATGCCGGAATCAATGAAGATCGCATTGTTATCAAAGAAGTACAACCCCGAATGAATGTGGGCAAAGCAATCATCACAGAATTAAAAAAGGGAGAATACGGAACCGTGGTTATCGGCCGAAGAGGAATCAGCCGGTCTTTTTTCATGGGAAAAGTATCCGAATACGTAATCGATAAAATTGATAATTGTGCATTATGGCTGGTTTCCTGAATTTTTATTGATTGTAACCTGTCTGGGTGAAAAGAACTGAAAAAGAAAGGACAGGGGGGGATTTGAGGCTTTTTAAATCCCCCTAAATCCCCCTTTTTCAAAGGGGGACTTGTTTCAGCATCTTTTTTGGTTATCGCTTATGGACGGAGGCTGGAATAACGTTAAGGACTTTCCTGATATGAAATTGCCCAACCTTTTTCCTTTGGTTAATATGTACCCATGACAGATAAAAATCCACATGACAAGGTAGCCAAAAATATTCTGGGAAGGCGGGAGACCGCTATCAGCTTTCTCAAAGGTTTTTTACCGGAACCCATAGCACGGCATTTGGACATTGACTCCATGAAGTTTGGGCCGAATAATTTCATACCGGATCATCTGAAAGAGTTTTTCTCCGATATCCTGATTTCCCTGCCGGTCCGCAACAGATTGCAGCGCGCTGAAATATATGTTTTGCTGGAGCATAAAAGTTATGCCGATGAAATGGTCATCCTTCAGATTCTTCGCTACATGGTGGAAACATGGTCTGCACATGAACTGAAAAACAAAAAAAGCGGTTTCACCAAACTGCCCATGCTCATTCCCATTGTCATTGCTCACGGGGAATATGAATGGCGGTTCAAAAAAACCCTCAGCTCAATTGTGGATGTTCCGGCTGAAGAGTTTCTCGTTTATCTGCCGGACTTTCAATACGCATTGTTTGACATAAACGTTGAAGATATCCGGGGCTATGCTTTTCACTCGGCTTTAAAAGCTTTGTTTTCTATCTGGAAAATCAGGTTCAACCCGGAAATCATAAACGAGCTGAAAGAGGCCATGATGTTTCTTTT
>SL_3KL_010_SEDDRAFT_10002706_pt1 | contig 16163 bp, 10 predicted proteins | sample SodLakKL_010_SED_2_FD_10381 | JGI IMG/M metagenome (IMG submission 10381) | reverse complement strand
CTCTCGCAGCGATGAAAGCTGATGGTCAGGCACTGGTAAAAGCTTGTGGCCAGTCGCTTTGGCGGTCTTTCTTGCGGTCGCGTTGGCGGTCTTTCTTGCGGTCGCGTTGGCGGTCTTTCTTGCGGTCGCTTTGGCGGTCTTTCTTGCGGTCGTGTTGGCACCCTTTTTTCCGGTTCCAGCCCACTTTCCGGCTTTCATGAGCGTTTCGGTAATTTTTCGATTGGCTTTAGGGAAAGCGTAATCCACAAGCTCCTCCGCAGCCACCCAGCGTATCGGCTCGCCATTTTGAGCCACTGGCGGGGTGGAACCAGGCTCCAGAGTGGCCTGGAAAGCGTGAAGGGTGATGGTAAAGTGGCTGTAGGCGTGGCGGACGGACTGGAACGGCCTGAGATCCACTCCCACGTTAATGCCGAGTTCCTCTCGCAGTTCACGACGGACGGTATCAACCAGTGTTTCTCCGTCTTCCTGTTTGCCGCCGGGAAACTCCCACAATCCACCCAGCATTGCGCTTTCGGGCCGGCGGGCGATGAGCATGCGGCCCCGCTCATCCCGGACCACCCCCACGGCAATCTCATGATGCGGACGCTTTTTGGCGGGTGATTTATAGGGATATTTGCCGGTTTCACCGTTTCTGTGCGCATGGCAGCGAAGNTGAAACGGGCAGGATGAGCAGGAGGGGCTTTTTGGGGTGCAAACCGTGGCGCCCAGTTCCATCATGGCCTGGTTGAAATCGCCCGGGGAGGAACGGTCCAGAAGTGCCGCTGCATGCCGTTCGATCTCTTTTTGCGTCAGGGATAGCCGCACATCTTCCCTGATGCCGTAAAGCCGGCTGATGACACGGATCACATTGCCGTCCACAACAGGGTGTGGCTCCCCGAAGGCGATGCTCATAATGGCGGCGGCGGTGTAGGGGCCGATCCCCTGCAGGGAAATAACCTCATCATAGGTATCTGGAAACCGCCCGTTATGCATTTCAACGATCTGTTTGGCGGCTTTGTGCATATTTCGTGCGCGTGAATAATATCCAAGGCCTTCCCAGAGCCGCAGCACTTCATCAAGGTCGGACCGGGCCAGTGATGTGACATCCGGATAGCGTTCGGTGAACCGTTCGTAATAGGGCAGGGCCTGATCCACCCGGGTCTGCTGCAACATGATCTCCGAGATCCAGATGCGGTACGGATCGCGGGTGCGGCGCCATGGCAGATCGCGCTTTATGCGCCGGTACCAGTCCAGCAGCTGTTTGCGGTCAGTGTCACTCGCCACGGCTCAAGTCAATTACCTGAACGGCTACATTCATGGAGGATGCGGCGCCGAACTGATCGGTGGCTATGACCTGGAATTCGTGTTCGCCGGTCTGGCGACGCGTCGGGGTCCAGCGGAACCGACCGCTCTGTTCGTCAAGAGTGGCGCCATCGGGCAGATCCACGCCGATGTATCGGATCAGGCTGGCGTCACTGCCATCGGGATCGGTGGCCCGGATTGGAATGCTGAATTCTTCATCCACTGGAATGGAAAGGGGGCGGACATGTGAAAAACGCGGTGGAGTGTTAAACGGGCGAATCGTTACGGTGAACGAGGTGCTGTCGGTCTGTCCATCCTGCGAGCTGGCTATGAGGGATATTTCGTGTGTGCCGATGTCCGACGAAGATGGCTGCCAGTAAAGTCCGTTGCCACGGATCCGTATGGCATCAACCCGCGATCGCTGCTGGAATGATACCGTGCTGATGTCGTGACTGCTGTCAAGTGAGAGTGACATGAGCAGGGGGCGGGGATAGGGAATAATCTGATTTTCGATATCTGAAATTCGCAGTGGCCCTTCGCCTGGGCTTCCGGGTTGCGTGACCGATGGAGTGTCAGGGTCAACGGTTCCCGGATCCGGTCGCATGGTGGCAATGTGGGCCGCATCCACCCATCTGGCAAGCTGTCGGTATTCGCTGATCCACAACTGGTCTTTGAAAACGGTAATGTGGTTTCCGGCGGATGGATCTTCACGGAAAAGGGTGGGACGCAGACCCTGACGGGCAATCCAGATGCGGCTGCTCTCACCGCGGATCAGGTAATTATCGTTCCAGTGCTTCAGGTCCCTGACCGACTCGCTGATGCGGAACAGTTCATCGGAGCGGCCGTCGGACCGGATGCGGTATACGGCACCATTGTCGGTGGTCATGTAGAGACGGTTCCCCGGCGAATGCAATTGTGATGCGCCCCGGGGCAGCTGGAAATTGCCGCTTTGTGTAAGTGATCCGTTGTCAAGTTCAAAAACGAAAAGCCGGGCCTGGTCGTCGAGGGCGAAAAGCTGGCTTGTGATACGCGCAAGAGAGAGAAAAGGCCTGTTGTGCGAAAAAACGGATTCAGGGTTCTGATCCACTGTTTCGGGTGTTTCCAATGAAATCCGGAGCAGGCCGGTTTCTCCGTCGGCCAGGAAAAGGTAGTTGCCAAGCCGGACCATATCGCGCGGGTCATGGTCAAGCCGGGTGGATGAGTATACGCCAAGCACAGATGTTGGTTCGATAATGGTAAGCCTGCCGTCGCGGCCGAACAAATAGGAAAACCGGATGTCTGTTAGCAGACGGTCTCCGCGGTTTGCAAGTCCGGAAGAGGAGTAAAGCCATTGTGGTTCCTCTGTTCCGGTCCGGAATACGACAAGCCCTTCACGGTCCGAAAGCACGTACATATGGGCTTCACTGCTTGTGATGGCTTTGATATCCGGGATTTCCATAAGCGACTCATGGCTGCGCACGGGCTGGGGCCTGGTCTCGGCATGTGTCGGGAATGTTTTCAGAATGAGTATCAGCAGCAGGCAGGTCAGCATGAGACTGGCCGGACGGGGTCTGAGTCGGAGGGTCACGAACCGTTCCGGTACCTGATCATTGGAATCCATGCGAGTTGGAAGTAGTAAGTTTGCTTTCAAATACATACGGTAATTTCTTAGAGCCAATGGTGTTTCTTGTACCATTGAATGGTTTCGTCAAGCCCTTTTGCGAGATCTGTGTTTTGTCTGAAGCCCAGCCTGGTTTTGGCTTTTTCCACCGAGCAGGTCCATTGCATACCCAGTTCCCGGGCCTTGTCCCGGTTTATAACGGGGTAGCGGCCGATTAATGATGCAGCTGTTTCAGCAATATTTCCGACAACTTCGACAAGGCGCGGTGAGACTTTTACAGCATACAGTTTCTTTCCGAACACTTCAGAAGTAGCCTGACGGATCTGTTCCCAGGTATACAGCTCTTCGCTGGAGATGAAATAGGTTTCGATACCGGGCTTTTTCTCTTCAGCGGCAAGCAGGATCCCATCCACAAGATCCCGTACATGGATAATTGAAACGCGGGAATCACGGCCATCATCAATGATCGGGAAGAGCCGCCAGGAAGCCATCTGAAAGACACTGAATATCTGCTCTTCCCTGGGTCCGTAAACGGCAGGCGGACGGATGATCGTGACGGATATGGAGTCATCGGCAACATCGGCGATCATCTCTTCCATTCTTTTTTTTGACTCGCCGTAGCCGGTTACCGGCATGAGCGGGTCTTCTTCGGTCACGGGATGGCTGAAACTGGGTCCGCTTGCAGCAAGGGAAGAGAGCACGACAAGTTTCGGTATGCCCAGTTTCATGGCGAGACGCAGGATGTTTTCCGTGGCGGCCACGTTGGCCTGGTCAAAGATTTTCCGGGAGGGTGCCTTAACAACCCCGGCAATGTGGTAGACTACATCGACATCATCCATTCCTTCCCTCAGTGCGGTCAGGTCGTGCAGATGACCTTTCACCCGCACAATATCCTTATCCTGAAGCCATTTATCATTGGCCCTGACCAGGCAGCGTATTTCGTCGTTCTGGTTTTTCAGCAGGCGGTCGACAAGATGGCTTCCGATGAATCCGGTCCCACCAGTTACAAAAGCTTTCATAGAAATTTAGTATACTTTCCTTAATTTAGAAAAATGTATGGAGTCTGGCTCAGGTGATTCCGGCAAAGCGAGAATGGTCGTGTCGGATGCGATCGGAACTGATTGGAATATATCGCGATCCTGACAGGGAATAAAGCAATGAACGTATAAATCGTCCTTATTTGTGCTTGCCATGCGGAAGCCCCGAATTGCTCTTTTTACAGGAAATTATAACCACATTCGGGATGGTGTGTCCAATACACTGAACCGGCTGGTGGCATATCTGGGCAGGCACGGCTTCGATATACTTGTTTTCGGTCCATGGTCGCCGAACCCGGCAATGCCGCATGAAGGAAACTATGTTCCGGTTTACGCAATTGCCTCACCAGGTCGTCCCGAGTACAGGATCTCCATGGGGTTTCCTTCGGCTGAAAAACAGAAACTGCGTGATTTTGATCCCGACCTGATCCACATCGCCACCCCGGATTTGCTGGGCTTCCGTGCCTTGCGGTATGCGATGAAAAACGATATCCCGGTGGTATCTTCATACCATACACATTTCTCCAGCTATCTCAAGTACTATCGTCTCGGGTTATTAGAGAAGCCTCTTTGGGCATATCTTCGCTGGTTTTACAGGAATTGTGAGCATCTTTATGTGCCATCGCCTACCACCATGCATGAGCTTCGAAGAGAAAAGGTGGAATGTGAGCTCAAGCTGTGGTCCCGTGGTGTTGATACCAATCTGTTCAACCCGGGCCAACGGGATCCGGTTTGGCGCCGATCCCTCGGGTTTGCGGATGATGATATTGTGATCGTTTTTGTCTCCCGCCTGGTTTGGGAGAAAAATCTGAATATGGTTACCGGCATTTTCCGAAAAATTGCTGGTATGACATCTTCTGTCAGAACACTTGTAGTCGGTGACGGTCCGGCCCGAAAAAAACTCGCCAAAAGTCTCCCTGATACCGTTTTTACCGGTTATCTTACCGGTCGTGAACTTGCCAGGGCCTATGCCAGCAGTGATATCTTCTTTTTTCCTTCGGACACGGAAACCTTTGGTAATGTGACTCTGGAGGCGATGTCCTCCGGGCTTCCGTCTGTAGTTGCCCGGGCTGTCGGCAATATTTCACTGGTGGATGAGGGGAAAACCGGTTACCTGGCGGGAGCCAAAGATGAAGATCGCTTTACAAAATGTCTCCTGGAGATTATTGAAAACAGCGAACTAAGGGTGAAAATGGCTGACTTGTCGCGCAAAAAAGCGCAGACCTACGAGTGGGACCGGATGCTTGACCAGCTTGTCAGGTATTACAACGAAATATTGACCTTCAACAATCATCAGGGCGGCTGACTGTCCCGATCACCCTCATTTTTCCTGAAAACAGGTCATAAACAGGTTAAAAAAGGATTATCAACGGTTTTTCTTTTTTTTGGAAAAGATTAAATAAAAAATACCTTAAATCGTTGAATATTGTCTTTGTGACTGCGCAGGGAACGATAAAGGTAAAATGATTGGAATCACTGCACAACAATAACATAGTGGTCGTTATACCAGAAAAAATTGTGCAATATCACCAATATTGGTTATTTTTAGTGCTTTACCAAGCCAAACAGCGTACGATCTAAATGGCCCAATCCGACCAGAAAATCAAACCAGCCGACATCTTTGCCAAGGCATATCAGTTTACGGCAGCTGATGATGTGAAAAAGCAGGGTCTGTATCCCTATTTCAAACCACTGACGGATACGGACGGGAATGTTGTGGTTATTGAAGGAAAAGAGGTCATCATGGCCGGTTCCAACAATTATCTCGGATTGACAAATGATGTCAGGCTGATGGAAGCGGCGCAAAATGCGATTACCAAATACGGTACAGGGTGCACCGGCTCACGATATCTCAACGGAACATTAGACCTGCACCTCGATCTGGAAGAGAAGCTTGCCGCTTTCATGCGCAAGGACAATTGTGTTCTGTTCAGCACCGGTTACCAGACCAATGAAGGGGCCATCCAGACCATTGCCGGCCGAAACGATATTATCTTCTCCGACAAGGATAATCACGCCTGTATCGTGACAGGTACGCTGCTTTCCAATGGTCGTACGGTCCGGTATTACCACAACGACATGGAGCATCTGCGAAAGCTCCTGGAGCGGGAAAATGACACCACCGGCAAAATCATTGTCAGTGACGGTGTGTTTTCCATGTCCGGTTCCCTGGCCAATATTCCGGAACTCGTTTCACTCTCGAAAGAGTTCAACACCAGGCTCTATCTCGATGATGCGCATGCCATCGGAGTGCTTGGCGATGGCGGCCGCGGTTCAGCATCGGCTTTTGGTCTTCTGGACGAAGTGGATCTCGTCAGTGGTACGTTTTCCAAATCCTTTGCATCGCTCGGCGGATTCCTCGTCGGAGATCGCGAGGTAATCGAATACATACGGCATCACTCTCCCGCTCACATCTTCAGTGCCTCCATGCCACCGGCTAATGTGGCCACCGTCCTGAAGGCCCTTGAAATACTTCAGGATGAGACCTGGCGCCTGGAACGGCTTGAAGAGATATCCAATTACATGCGAAAGGGCCTCGAAGATCTTGGCTTCAACATCTGGACAAGCCAGTCGCCCATCATTCCGGTTGTTATCGGTGATCTGATGGATTGCCTCAGGTTCTGGCGCGATCTGTTTGAAGAAGGCGTCTATGCCAATGCTGTGGTTCCCCCGGCTGTGCCTCGCGGACAATCACTGCTCCGCACCAGCTACATGGCCACTCACACCAACGAGCAGCTGGACAGTATCCTGGATGCTTTCCGGAAAGTGGGTATCCGCCGGGGCATCATCGACAAAAACGGCCATTCTCTTCTAAAGGTCTGATTTCGTGGAAAAGCCCATAAAGGATGCCAATAGTGAGCCCGGAAATCTCAAAGGGGTGGCATTTGTGTCCACCGAAGAAGAGCGCAAACAATTCATCGAATTTCCCTACCGCCATTACGCCGACGATCCGGTCTGGGTGCCGCCGCTGAAGATTCAGCAAAGGGATCTCCTTGACACAAACAAGAACCCATTTTTCAAAAATGCCGAGATCGCACTTTTCCTCGCGTATGACAACGGAGAAGTAGCCGGAAGAATAGCCGCCATCCACAATCATGCCTACAATCGGCATAACAAGGACAGCGCCGGTTTTTTCGGTTTCTTCGAGTGCAATGAGAATCAGTTTGTCGCTGATCTGCTGTTCCGCGTGGTCAGGGACTGGCTGAAGCTCAGGGGATGCAACAAGCTTCTGGGGCCCATGAATCCCGGACTTCTGGACGAGATCGGCATTCAGGTGGAAGGCTTCGAACACAGGCCTGCCATCATGATGCCGCACTCAAAACCTTACTACGATGAGATGATCCGGAAGACTGGCCTGAAGAAGGAAATGGACCTTTTTGCCTATCGCGTTCACTCCGATACCGTACGGGTAGATCGTATGGACCGGGCGCTGGAGATCGTAAAGAAAAGGACTCCCGGAATCGAGGTTCGAAAGGTCAATCTCCGCAATTTTGACGAAGAAGTGCGGATCATCCATGACATCTTCAACCGAGCATGGGCAAAAAACTGGGGTTTTTATGAGATCAGCCTTGAGACCTTCATCCATCTTGGAAAAGAACTTAAAATGATCATCGACACAGACTACGCTCATGTTGCCGAGGTCAACGGTGAGCCGGTGGCTTTTTCGATCGCCCTGCCTGACTACAATCAGGTGTTTGCAAAAATGGACGGGACCCTGTTCCCAACCGGTTTGATCAAACTTCTTTGGCACCGCCGCAGGATCAATTCCATCAGAACGGCATTGATGGGCGTCATACCGGAGTATCAAGGACGCGGAATTGACGCACTGCTCACGAGAGAATCCATAGTGAATGGTCTTGGCCGGGGTTTTGTTTCTGCAGAAGTAGGTTGGCTTCTTGAAACGAATACCGAAATTTTACGGGTTGCTGAACGCATAGGTGGTAACAAAGAAAAGACTTACCGTATGTACGGACAGTCCCTTTCCTGATTTGTAAAAGACCTTTTTTTTACTTTTTTTTAGCAACTTGCACATCGATTGGTGTTGTTTGTTTATCAACCGGATCTGACGTATGACTGTTAAGACATTAGCCAGGTTGCCTTTGCTGGCAAGGAACAATTCGGAGTTCAAAGTCCGTTCGACACCACTGAGCTCGTTTTCGAAGGAGCAGCTGACAGGCGTCTACCGGAACATGCTCCTGGTGAGGAGACTCGATGAGAAGATGCTCATACTGCTCAAACAGGGCCGCGGACATTTTCATATCGGCTGCGCCGGGCACGAAGCCATTCAGCTCGCTGCCGCAATGGCACTTGAGAAAAAGAAAGACTGGGCGTTTCCCTACTACCGGGACCACGCTTTTTCGGTCGGTTTCGGACTCACATCCCGAGATATCCTTTCAGCGCACCTGAGCAAGGTCACCGATCCGTCGGGCGGACGCCAGATGCCCTCGCACTTCAACAGCCGTGAACATCACATTTTTGCCGCCTCCAGCGCCATAGGCGCCAATTTCCTGCCCGGGCTGGGATTGGCCCAGGCTTCCGTCTACAAGGGAGCGGACGAAGTTACGTACATCTCCACCGGTGAAGGCGGAACATCTCAGGGAGTCTTTTTCGAGCTTCTCAACTGGGCCACACGCTGCAAAGCCCCCGTGGTTATTGTCATTCAGGATAACAAATATGCCATCAGTGTCCGGGTAGACGAGCAGACCAGTAACAAGAGCATTTCCAAAACGGTACGAGGTTTCGAGAATCTCGAAATCTTCGAAGTTGACGGAACGGACCTTTTCAACTCGTATGCCGCTATGAAAAAAGCGGTGGATCGCGCGCGAAAAGGAGACGGGCCTTCTCTGGTGCACGCACATGTGGTTCGACTGGTGCCCCATTCCTCATCAGACGACCAGAAGAAGTACCGTGATTCGGAGGATCTGGAAAACGATCTGCGGCACGACCCGCTGGAAAAACTCCGGAAACGACTGTTGGCTTCGGAAACCGTTACCCAGGATGAACTTGAAAACCTTGCAAAAGAGGTTCACGAACAGGTGGAGCAGGACACCGAATGGTGTCTTAAGCAGGATGATCCGTCCCCGGACGATGCCCTGCGGCACGTCCTCTCTGAAAGCCCGCCCGGGCTCGAATATGAAAAGAGCACGCCTTCAGGCAACCCCATCGTTATGGTGGATGCCATCAATCACGCTTTGCATGAAGAGATGGAGCGGGATGAAAATATCGTGGTGTTCGGGGAGGATGTGGCCGGCGGTAAAGGCGGCGTATTCACGGCAACAAGAGGGTTGACCGAGAAGTTCGGGAGCCATCGTTGCTATAACTCCCCGCTTTCGGAAGCATCCATACTTGGCACGGCATGCGGGCTTGCGGTTCGCGGAGTCAAACCGGTAGTCGAAATCCAGTTCGGAGATTACATCTGGCCGGCCATGGAGATGCTGAAAAACCAGATTGATTCCCTGCGGTACCGTTCCAACAATCACTTCAGCTGTCCCATGGTCATCCGGGTGCCGATAGGCGGCTATATCCACGGCGGTTTGTGCCACAGCCAGAACATCGAAGCCACATTCGCCCATTTTCCCGGCTTCCAGGTGGTTATGCCAAGCAACGCAGCCGACGCCAAAGGTATGCTGAAGACCGCCATCCGGAGTGATGATCCCATCCTCTTCCTTGAGCACAAGGGGCTCTATCGACAAGGATTTGCACGGCGACCGGAACCGGACAGTGACTATCTGGTGCCGCTGGGCAAGGCAGCAATAGCCAGGGAAGGCCGGCACCTGACCCTGGTGACCTGGGGCGCGCTCGTTCAAAAAGCACTCAACGTGGCCAGAGAGTATGCGGAAACCGGTGTTGAAATCGAAGTTATAGATATCCGCTCCATGCTTCCGCTGGATTCCGGGACCATCCTGGACTCAGTGGCTAAGACAAACAGGGTCGTGGTGGTGCATGAGGATCAGGAGTTTATGGGATTCGGCGCGGAAATCGCAGCCCAGATTGCCGATAAAGCATTCCACTACCTGGATGCACCGGTCAGGCGCGTCGCGGCCAGGTTTTCGCCCATCCCGTTTGCCCCGCCACTGGAAGAGTACGTGCTGCCCCAGATCGATGATGTCAGGGAAGCGGTGGATGCGCTGATTCATTATTAATTCATTTGTACATTGCATTTTCGGATGCATGTGGTGATTCACGTAATCTGTTCACAATTAAGGACTTTGACTATGACCAAATACAGAATTGAAAAAGACTCCATGGGTGAGGTTCAGGTACCTCAGGATGCTTTTTACGCAGCCCAGACCCAGCGGGCCAAAGAGAACTTCCCGATCAGTAACATGCGCTTCGACCGCGCTTTTATACAGGCCCTGGGTTATGTTAAGCAGGCCTGCGCCCTGGTCAACGATGATCTTGGAATGTTGCCCGACAATGTGGCGAAATATATCGTCAAGGCAACTCAGATGGTCATTGACGGCGAACTGGACGACCATTTTGTGGTGGATGTGTTCCAGACCGGATCCGGCACCTCGACCAATATGAACGCCAACGAAGTGATCGCCAACCGGGCCAATTATCTGGCGCAACAGGATGGCGCGGATGTGAAAATCCATCCCAACGATCATGTCAATTTCGGACAGAGCTCCAATGACGTATTCCCGACAACCATCCGGGTCTCTGCACTTCTGGCGGTCAGGCAGCAGCTTGTCCCGGCACTCGAACATCTTCGCAAGGCATTCCATGACAAGGGACAGGAGTACGCCGGTGTCGTGAAGACCGGTCGCACCCACCTTATGGATGCGATGCCGCTGACCATAGCACAGCAGTTTGGCGGATATGAGCGCCAGCTTTCACTCGGGATTGAGCGGCTTGATTCCGCCCTCGAGCGGCTTCGTGAGCTTCCCCAGGGCGGGACGGCTATCGGGACCGGAATCAATACGCACAAGGAGTTCGGCAAGCGTTTTGCCGCAAAAATTTCTGAGCTGACCGGTGAATCCTTTACCGAGTCGGTGGACCATTTTGAAGCACAGGCCACCCTGGATGCACCGGTTGAGACGAGCGGACAGCTGAAGACCATTGCCGTCGGCATGATGAAAATGGCCAACGACCTTCGCTGGATGAATTCAGGCCCGAACAGCGGACTTGGTGAAGTACAGCTCAAAGCGCTGCAGCCAGGGTCATCCATCATGCCGGGAAAGGTGAATCCGGTCATCGAAGAATCAGTTACCATGGTCTGCGCCCAGGTGATAGGCAATGACACGACCATCATGATCAGCGGCCAGTCCGGCAACTTTGAGCTGAACGTAATGATGCCGGTTGTCGCGTATGGCCTGAACCAGAGTATTGTGCTGCTTGCCAATGCTGCCCGAAATTTTGCCAATCAATCAGTGTCAGGGCTCATAGTGAAGAAAGAGGAGATCGCTGACAAAATCGGTAAAAACCCGATCCTGGTTACGGCGCTGAACCCGATCATAGGGTATGACCTGGCGGCTCAGATTGCGAAGAAGGCCTTCGCAGAGGGGCGTCCGCTCAAAGAAGTGGCTCTCGAGATGACCGACTTGTCAGAAGAGGAGCTGGACAAGGCGCTGGATCCGATCAAGATGACAAAAGGCGGATTCACCGAGTAATTATTCGGCAATAATTATTCGGCAAAACGGGATTGAACAAGTATGTCCGTTAATCACCCGGGATGTGTGTGAATCACCAGGGTCGGCATCAATTGTCGGTTCGGGTGTTTTTTTTAGAGGACAGCTATCCGGATCACCGAACAGCCGGGTCCGGATCAGAGAACCCAGGAAAGGAAGAGGTCCGCCAGGATCAGCAGCCAAACTGCAGGAAGATAGATGAGGGACCCGTATAGTACCTTGCGGGCATTCTCTTTTGTCCGTGCCAGCTGGAATCGCAGCCCGAAATAGAGGAAAAGGATACCGGCGGCCAGAGCTCCCAACAGATACAGCAGTCCATTTGTGTCGAAGATGAACAGCGCGATACTCACGGGTATCAGCAAGATGAGGCATCCGGTCACCGTAAGGGCGGAAATGATGCCCTTTTTGTCCGATTCGGGCAGCATGCAGAAACCGGCACTGCGATAATCGTCATTGCACAGCCACGCAATAGCGATTACGTGCGGCACCTGCCAGAGAAAAACGATGGCAAAAAGGATCCAGGCCACCGGGTCGGCAAGCGATCCGGATGCGGCAACCCATCCACCCACAGGGGGAAGGGCGCCCGGGACGGCCCCGACCATGACATTGACAAAACTTACGCGCTTCAGCGGTGTGTAAAAAGCGAGGTAAAGTACCGATGTAAGCCCGGAAATGATACCGGTGAGCAGGTTTACCATGAAGAGCAGATAGACGAACCCGACCACCATCAGTGTGACGGAGAAGAGCAACGCATGCGACGGACGAATCTTCCGGGCCGGCAGGGGCCGCTTGACCGTACGGATCATCTTCTTGTCCAGGTCCCGCTCAATGAACTGGTTGTGTGCAGCCGTGCCACCGGCAATAAGGAGTGTCCCGAAAGCGGCATGAAGGAACAGCACCAGAGAAAAATCGGAACCGGCGGCAAGTACAAAACCGACACTCATGCTGACCAGAACCAGCATGGTGATGCCGGGCTTTGTAAGCTCAAGATAGTCGGATAAAACCGTTGCGGTCTTGCTTTGGGTGGCAGTTTGTACAGGAGCTGAGTTCATCGCAGATGGTTATGGTCCGCATGTTGCGGCACCGGCTTAAAAGAAGTTCCAAAAATACGAAAAAATGCGGTATTTTGATCAAAATATTGTACACGTCAAGCGTCTGGCCCGTTATCTCCTGCAGCCTTTTATGAGTTGCCGTGAGGATCGGATAACGCGGGACATTCGCTTTCAAAAGGACCTTACATGGCTCTTCGTTCCCTTTTCAAAAACCTGAACGCTTTTCAGAAAACAGCGCTTGTCACGATTGCCGTTACTTTCCTGCTGATATTCATCGGCGGGCTGGTGCGCGCTACCGGTGCTGGCCTGGGATGTCCCGACTGGCCGAAGTGCTTCGGTTTGTGGATACCTCCGACAACCGCGGCAGAACTTCCAGAGGCATATGACCCGGCCGAGTTCAATGCTTTCAAAACCTGGATGGAATATGTGAACCGTTTGGTAGGCGTGCTGGTGGGATTTCTCATCGTGCTTACTTTCCTTTTTTCCATTAAGTACCTGCGCAACACACCATCAGTCTTTTTCGGCGCTGCTGCCGCACTGATTCTCGTACTGTTCCAGGGATGGCTGGGTGGACAGGTTGTGCTGAGCGGACTACAGAGCGGCATGATCACCATACACATGGTTGTGGCCGTTTTGATATTGAATGTGTTGATCTGGACATGGTTCCGGTCGGTAAAAGATCGTGTGCGGATATCCATCGGGGGCCGGGCGCGCAAGAATCTGATGGTCACGATATTTGTTCTTCTGGCGGTCATCCTCCTCCAGGTCATTTTCGGGTCACAGGTACGTGAGGCGCTTGAGATGGTAAAGGCGGCTTATCCGGCCCTTGACCGGAGTCTCTGGATAGAACAGGTGGGACGTATCGACATGATTCACCGCACTTTCTCATGGCTGGTGCTGGCTTTCGTGCTTCTGTTTTTGTACCAGTCTGTGAAACATGCCGGCGGCACGGCATTGCCGTTCCTGGCCGGACTGACACTGGCCGCCACCCTGCTTCAGGTACTGCTGGGAGCCGGCCTTGTTTACCTTGGCATTCCACCCGCCGCACAGGTTTTCCACCTCTGGATTGCTGCATTCATGACAGCCGTTCCGTTTTTTGCATTGCTCATGACACTTCAGTCCAGACCGGGTTCCGTGCGCGGCACCTAAGTGGTATTCAAGCCAAATTCATAGCCAAATTCGAGGCCAATAGTCCGGTGGAAGCTTCGGCCGGCACTCCGGCTTAAAATCCGGCCGGCACTACGGCTTAAATTCCGGCCGGTTATCCGACCGATGCGCCTGTAAATTTTCATCCAAAAACACAGCTGATCCAATGACGATTGAAAACTTTTCAAACCGTCGTGAACTCGTATCCAAACTGGAAGCCGCAAGGAAGAAAAACAGGAAGAATGACCCTGTGAGTGTGCGGTTTCCCGGGGAAGAACGCTCCCTGGAAGTCTACCCGGCTTCCGTTCGAAATCATCCCAAAGGAGGTGTTCTGCTCTCCGGAAGATACAACGACAGGGATGCTTTGTTTGTGCTCGGCAGGGAGAATCTCAGGGTAATGAAGGAATACGACGGTGAATTCATCCTCCGGCACTCCGACTTTGCTGTCATGAAATGCCGCTGGAGCCGAACGACGGCCCGAAAGATCCGGGAAGACTTCCCGCAATACTCACCGATTTCCGGGGAAAAGGGCCAGGTGAGCATCTCCTTTGGCGATGTGCTTGGCCATGCCGCCAAGGCACAGCTGCGGGCTTTCAAAGACAAGGCCGAACTGGCATTCTCCCGTCAATGTTTCCATCAGCTGGAGAAGCTGGATATCCATCCCGAAGATGCCCTTGATGTGGTAACGCGAACTGTTTTTCAGGAAGGGTATGAAGGGGGATACGCCGCCGAAGCGTGTCATCTTACCACTCCTGAGCAGGTGCGGACCATGTTGGATGCCGGCTATACCCGGTTTTCGCTTGAGCCATCCGGACAAATGCTCTTCTCCTGGCGGGAAAAGCCCAAGAAAGAGTTGCTCGAATCCATGTTTGAAGTACCCTGGGTTGAACTCAGGGACAAGTTTGAACTGATGTTCAACCGGTACAAGGGGAACCGGATTGACCTGGGTCCGGTCCGGTTTTCCGAAGATGACGAACAAAATGAGCCCGTTATCATCATGCCGGGGGAGGCGGAAATACTGGCGGCAATCCGCATGTTCAGCGAGATCATTATCCAGGTGATCGGGATGGAAAAAGTGATGGTTGAAGAGGGGCGCCGCGACGACCTGGTCCTGGAAATATCCTTTGCTCGATCGGAAGGTGCCCTGACTCCGTTTGAACTCTTCTTTCTTGTGACGGAGCTGCTCAGGCATGATGTCATCATCGATTATGTGGCACCGGGCGACCTGACAGCCGAACACTGGACGGTAGCCCGGAATACCCGTCTCACCGGATTGTCAGGCTCTGTAGATCATCTGGAAAACATCCCGCATGAAACATCGGGACTCAAGTTTCACGGTGTAATCGAGGACATAAGCTACCTGACGGCCGTCCAGTGCATGTCGGAACTGGATCCCGTTCTTTTCAGGGAGATCTGGACGCATTCCAGGAATGTGCTGGAACAGGTCAGGCAGGAAACAGAGCTGGACATACCCATCCAGAAAATTCCACCGGAAAAGGACTATGGCGATGAGAATCTTGCTGAGCTGATTTCGGTGGAAGGCGCCGGCCTTTTTTTACGCCATACCATGAAAGAGGTGTTTGCCCAAAAAGACGAACAAGGGAGAAGGTATCTCAGAACGGCTGTTCTTGATTTTATCAGAAAGCATGAGCAGGAGTATACGGATGCCCTGGTGAAGCGTTACCAGCAGATCGCGGACACTAACCAGTGATTCGGAACACCTGATTTTCGTCGCCCGCCATCAGGCTGTATTTGCCTTTTTCAAGGATGGGGTTCCCGTTTTCATCTGGGTAGGAAAGCTGGTCAGGGGTAATCACAAATTCGAGAGTTGCTGATTCCCCGGGTTTCAGGCGGACTTTTTCAAAGTGTTTCAGCTCTTTGACGGGACGTGTAATGCGGCCAAAATGGGTCGAGGTAAACCAGAGAACCGTATCCACCCCTTCAACCCGGCCTGTATTTTTGATTTTGACCGTTGCCGTGATACTCCCGTTTTCATCCATTGATCGCGCATCGAGCTTAAGATCTGAATATTCGAATGTGGTGTAACTCAGGCCGTGTCCAAAAGGGAAGAGGGAGGTCGTTATGTTGCCTTGAACGATCTGATTTGCCACTTCCGGATCGACGACGTACTGACTGCTTTTCTTGTGGTTGTAGGGCAGGTAGTGGTTTGGGTGCATCGGGTAGGATACGGGCATCCTGCCGCTCGGGTTTACCTTTCCGCTTATGATATTGGCAATAGCCATGGCGCCCTCAAAACCGGGAAGCCCCGCAAACAGGATGGCGTCTACGTCTTCAAGAACATCATTGATCAGGCGGGGACGACCCTGGACGAGCACCAGCACCAGGGGGGAGGTCGACTCAGAGAGCAGTTTCAGCTCGGCGACCTGTTTTTCCGGGAGCCTCAGATCGGTGATAT
>SL_3KL_010_SEDDRAFT_10002705_pt1 | contig 16165 bp, 37 predicted proteins | sample SodLakKL_010_SED_2_FD_10381 | JGI IMG/M metagenome (IMG submission 10381) | reverse complement strand
ATATACTACCCGATTGTATTTAGACTGTCAATCCTTACCGAGTTTTGATACGACTTCAGCCTTACTCAGTTCGAGAAGATACAGAAAGTTCCGATAAACACGGATATACATTTCTCTATTCGGCATATCTGGATCATTCTCTGCCTTTTCCAGCTTTTTCCGTAGCTTCTTCTCCTCGGCACGGTGACGCTCAATATCTGCGTTCAGACCGATAGGCTCTCGCCAGTCTCCGAAATACTTGATCATGATAGCTCTCCAGTTCAGTTAAAAAATTATACCAAGCTGTGCCATTAAGGTCAAGTATTTAGACTGTCAACCCCGCAGTGCGGCAGGGGTAGGCAGACGATATTCCGACAGTGCTAGAAGCGTACCTTCCAGTTCACGGAAGTCTCGTGCAGTCTGTGGAATACCCACACTGATGTCAGTCTTAAACACCCTCAACTTGGGTGAACGATTACCCTCCAAATAACTGTTCAGACGGGCTTCCACATGATTACGTGCTACAGACTTACAGAAGTTGTCATTGGGATGACACCGAGTTTCAGCACACACGATAGTAATCATGCTAGCATCACAATCCACAATCCTGTAACCGAGTGTCCGATTCTGAACACGATCATGAACAATATGCGTTCGTTGATTCTTCATTCCATTTCTCCTTTCAATTGAGTTATAGTTTACCTTAGAAATTAGCTGTTGTCAACAATTTTACAAGTATCATGACTGTTCTTTTCCTGCTCCACAGTAATCCATTCACCGATTGCTGCTCGCATCGCTTTCCCGCCATTTCGGGTTTTACGATAAACCCTGTTGTATTCTGAATTCATACGGATGATAACATCAATATCAGGTTGTTCAATTCCGCATGTTCGAGTTTTGCTATCCATGTCATGTTCCTTGAATTGAGTCATAGCTTACATCATCAAGATCGTACTGTCAACAAAAAGGTTGACGATACCAGCGAATTTCGTACATGTTACTGTATAATCTTCGACCACGCTCCACCAGACAATATCCCTTCGTTTCATAAACCTGACGCTCATAATAATCATCATAACTATGATGCCGAGTTTTTTGCTCAACCTTGATCAACCCTAGGGGCTTCTCTTCATCACAAACAGTGATAGTGCGATGCCTACTATACATTTGTTCTCTAGGGTTCCTACATGGTTCTTGATAATTATACCGTTCATGACCATGTGAATATGAGCGTTGTTCACTATAATGGAAAAATCCATCATGGTGAGCACATGCAACAGTGGTAAACATAATTATGATAATCAAAAATAGTGATTTCATGGTATATGCCTCAATCCATTTCGCATTAGGTTTTCTCGATCAAAACTATCAAGATTATCCCATATCTGCGTTCTAGTTTCTAAACTAGCAGAAGGAACCATGAGAAGTTCTTGACATGCATCCGCTGAATTTATAATAACATGTTGGGTTGATGAAGGCAAGGATTGAATAATTACCGTCTCATCTTCCCGCCCTAGTTCATAATTATCTGAATTAATAACCATCAAATCGAGGGCATCCAAGTCATCAATATCAGATAGAATTAGCTGAACGTCTTCACCATGACGATGGACATGACATAGTATGTATGCGAACAAAGGTTCCTCTGTATGATTACTCATTAATTACTCCTTGATTGACTAGCTGTTGTGCAGTTCGACCAAACCATCCTTGCAATTGATAGGCAAGGCCAGTGTCATGAAGATGTTGCCATGCGGCAATGTACTGTTCTTCACTCTCGGCTTCTTCGACACCTTCGGCAATCATTGTTGCAGTGAAATTATCCATGATGCGCGTATGCTCCTTCGTGGTCAAGAGGATAAAATATAACACTTAAATATGCAGAAAGCAATTCTTCAAGCGTATATTTTTTGATTTCAATAGTTACACCAGTGTCAGTAAAAAGTGCATCGTTTAGCAGTGTGAAAATCAATTCTCCTTCACCTACCTCATGGCAGCTTATCACAAACCATACATCACCATCACCGTTGATAACACGGGAATCTCGTGCAGCTTCAATCAGTTTCTTATTCATTTCCTTCTCCTGATTTGTTAACTATGAATAGAATGATATAGAAGTTTTAACCTATTGTCAAACGGTACTGACCGTATACATGTCATTCAAATCCAATGGAATGAATTCCAACGTGGCCCCACTTTCCAGCAGCTCACTGAGATCCTGATCCTCTACCGTAGCAGATAGATCACCGCTAAAACGTAGAAGGTGTGGCTTGGCAAGAGTGAAGGTTATTTCACCTTCATCTTCATATATGGAAAATACATACCAAGATTCACCGTTGATACGCACAACGCTTGCATTCAGTGCAGATTCTCGCAGGGTTTTATTCATGTTCCATCCTCATGTTCCAATCCTCAATGAAGGATTCCTCATCATTGAGATAATGGTTTTCCATTTGTTGAACAGCGTATGCCAATAGGTCATCCAATTCCATATCCTCGACGACCTGTTGGGCTAGTGTTTCGATATTGTCAGCAGTATGATCTACCATATTAGCACCCTGATCCTGTAGGAATGTAGCCAATCACAGCACCGACAAAAAATACAAATACTGAGATGACACGAAAAACGGTTTCCAGAGTTAATGGACAGCTTAACAGTGAAACCACTTTAACCAAATTCCACACCCATCCGATAGTACCAAACACCACAGACATTACGATTAGTAATTCGATGATGGTGAATCCTTTCATGTTCTTCATAATATTTCCTCATGTTATACCAGTGTGACAAGCTTTCCAGCTTGAAGTGTTCCCGGCAAGGGAACCATCGCATTAGAGTTAAATTTTACCTCACCCTCCGTGGTGTTGTCAAGGTCTTTCAATTTCTGAAACAATGGTACATGTTTTCCCAACTTCTCAGTAGGTACTAGAACATGATAACCACCTTGAGTCTTAATGGTCACAAAATGACAATCGTTATAAGTCAAAAAATCTCTGACAGACCACAACAAGGCTTTCGACTGTTCATCATCCTCGCCATCGATGTCAATATCCACCATCAGCTTTCTTGAAAACGATTTCTGGATATGATTCATCAGATTGGTTCGCATACGCCGAAACGGAATCCACATGTCGGCAGCGTCAGAACCGTTCAGAGTCCCTACAAACGCTTCCTCGTAGTGTCGGTCCATTTGCTCAGAAAAACGTCTGTATGCCTTCACAGTGCTGCTAGGATGCACATTGAAGTAAACCACTAGAGATTTTTCTGGGATTTTTGAACCATTTCGTGTTCTGCGAACAGCAAGGTCGGCAGTCATTTTATTCAGTGCCAGTTCAATACCTTCTTTATCAAAGGCAACTTGACGAGAGAACATTTCAGTTCGACCAAGGTCAAACTCAACACGTTCAGCATCTGTCAAGTATTTGTTCCTCGCTGATAATGACAGGAAGTACACTTCATCCCGTTCAAGTTCTGGGAGGTAGTCAACAAACTTGTCATATTCTTTTTTGTCCAAAATCAGACTCATATTTATTCCTTCAGTTTGTCGGGATTCAACTCACATTCATCAATCAAATCAAACACCGCATTGTATGAACGCTCGTCCAACGAGAATTCCTTCACGAAGGACTCATCCTCAGGATACACACGGACGTTGTATGAACGATCCCATTCAAAAATTAGATCACCATACCCTTCAACATATTCCAAGAGTCGAAGGCTTTCATTGTCAGGTTGATTATCAAGCATTCCTATATCTCCGTTTTGTTAGATTAAATCATACCACAACTCGGGGAACAATTCAATCTTATAATCATTAGGACTATCACACCTTGAGCCTGTCAAGATATGAGGAATTTTGCAGTCAGTAAACATCCCACCATAATCCGTCACATCATGCAAAAACGAGGTAGCGGGGATTTCCCCCCTAAACTCACTCTCAATTGAAGTCATTACATATCTTGCGGTATCTCCACTATCAATGAAGTCATCTACAAATATCGGTACAATACGCTTTGCGTGTTTTGTAAAATTATCAGATTCTACGGGACAACCATGTGACTTCTCACCCACCTTTCTTACATATGCATGGTGAACTGGAAAACGATTATCGTTCAGAAAATATGCAATCATAGTGGCACTGGTAATACCAGAAAGGCCAGTATAACACAGTAACGGAACTCCCTTCTTCGTAGATTCAAACGCTTCTATTAAATCTTCTGCAATCATCATGGCTGTAGAATAAAAGGAGGCACCATGAAGGGCACGGGAATAATGTGTGTTAATCATCAATAGCTCCTAGTTGTCTATGAGATATATTTCCATTTCATCAGAAATTGCATCTATTTCATCAGCCGCAAGTTCACCCTCTTTAACGAATGTTGTTTCAACAGCCAACGTATTCTTATCATAAATGATAGTAAGACCATGATTGACTGTCCTATCTATCATTTTTGATACCGCTTTGGGTGGGCAGTAGACGCTAATGGTATGCGTCCCTTCCATAATGTCGATTCGTGTTTTCATGTTGTAAACTTTACACTAGAAAAAAATCCATGTCAACCATTTATTAGGTGTTGAAAAGGGGAGCGCAAAACACTCCCCTTTTCAGATCAATCCCGCGTGAACAGTTCAGACGGGAAGCCTTCAACATCCTCGGCCAGAATCTTTTTCCGCGACACCACCAGAGAGTCGAAGTTATCTTCTTTCAATGAAAGAGTCTTGATTCCAATTGAACGAAGATTCAAACCCTTGAGCATAGCATTCTTGATGAGAACACTGGCACCAGAGTTCACCTTCTTATATTCACCTTCTTCGATCACATCGCGCTTGAGTTCCAGAATGTCAAGCATGATACTTCTACATACCGGCAACCCCGCAACTTCTTCAGGAACCTTCCTCTTTTTTGTCTTGCCATCTTCATCCGTATACTTTTCTTCATGCGTAACGAAGTTGACCTTGATACCCTTTCCGATATAACAGTAGTTGCGGTCATGTGCCTTGCGCTGATTGTCAGAACGATCACCAGACAAGGACTTGTTAATAGAATCAAGTTCCTGTTGTTTGCGTTCTTCAAACAGTGCTACACGTTCACTCTCGGACAATGCGGCAACCTTGTCATGCTGTTCAGCATACTCAGCCACTTCATCATATGTCAGAGATTCCAGTGCAGCAGCCTTTCGCCGATACAGTTCATGGACACTAAAGGCCGTAAGGAATTGCATATCAGCCTTCTCAGGCTTTACACGATTACTTTCCATTACATACCCATACACCGTGCCAATACCACCACGCTGAATATCCTTGAGTTTATCAAGGGTCGCAGCCTGCACATCAGTACACCGGAACTTATCACCCTGTTCCGTTTCATATACAACAAATTTACTCATGTTCAACAATCTCCTACAGTTGTTTATCAATAGAGCCACCATTATATACCTTGTTTATTCCGTATGTCAACCATCCTTCTCTATGCCCCGCACCCATCGGATCTCGACCATTACCACATTTCCCACCACCATGTCAACCATTGCAATAAGTGGATAACCGTGCTATGATAATGAGTTATTCTTGTCTATTCATTCTAAATGAGAATGAGTCTTATTATATACTTTTTATAAAAATCTTGTTGCATGTTTACAACAATGTGGCATTTTTACAACAATGGGATGAAGAATGGCTATACGAGTATTATATTTTGGGAACGCTACCCAGTTAAGTGCATCCATGGCTAAGAAGTGCAGAAATTGTTCTTATAGAGTAGATGGTGTATTAGCGGCACAATTTTCCTTGGCTAGAAAAAATTATCTAGATGCAAAGGTCGCTGTTGTTCAAGACGATTCAACAAAAGAAGTTATTGGATGGGGAGCAATATTTGAATTTGACTACCAGTTCGAGTTAGAGATAATGCTTTATGTTAAATGCAAATACCGCAGGCAGGGATACGGAACCAAAATAGCTAAAAAACTTATGTCGAAAGTTCCACAGGATATATATATAAAATCTTACGTACCAGAAAGCGATCCCTTCAATAACTTTTTTACGTATTCTGTTAATGACAAGCGTATTATCTGAAAAGAGAAAACCCCTAACGCATGCGTTATATAGATAGTAACGCTGTGTGTTAGGGGTTAACTTAACTACTCAGTTAACGGTTTAGTTAATCAATTAGTTAACCGTTACTTCATCCAGTAGATCAATGCCATACTTATCACTTTCCTTATAGGTTTTAGCACTGACCCGTTGACGCTGGGAAGCTCTGACTAAGGCTACATCCAGATGATCGATGTTATTAAAGCCCGGTCCACGATATGTCTTACCATTTAAGCCTCTGACAGCTAAGTAATAATTGTATTCAAGGTCTTGAAAGGTATGCTTTGATACGATCCAGATTTCGTTAAACCTAATGTGTTTAGGCTGTCTTACGTATGTGCTCATTCCCATAAAGGTCTCCTATTCGTTATCAGTTTCGGGGGTTGAATCGTCGTTCAGTTGACGCTCCATAAGCTGTTGATCAAGCCAAGCATCCATCAACTCAAATGCCTTATTACTAGTATCACGCACTCGTGTATCACTAACAACAGCATGAACACTATGGTAACCCAATGCACCACCAACAATCACCATTGTATCCTTTTGAGTCGGAGTTGCGATATGTAGAAATATTGTGAATATCCACATAGGTAACATCATTCTCTTGATGAATTTCAAAAACTCCCGCTGATGCTTTTTATGCCACTCACGTTGTTTATCGGTGTCAGTCTCGCAAACGACCACAAACCACATACAATATGCAAGTACTGTAATTCCTAATGCTATTGACATAGTTATAGCAAGCGTGGTTGCTACATTGCTTAAAGCATCCATCCTTGTGAATAGATACAATATTATAAAAACCATTGATGTTGACATATTTTTATCTCCTAAGTTATTACGATATTATAAACTTGACAGAGGATGAAGTCAAACTTCATCTTCGTGCTCCACTGCTGTCAAGGTAGTTTCATAATCTTCCAAGAACTTCTTATGGTTCTTGGATATGAAAGCCTTGTAGTCAATCTCTTTCCCAGAATACTTCGCCATTGCAAATGTAAACTGATCACGACGAAGTTCCTGTTGACCCTTGATCGCATAATCCTTTCGTTCTAAATGCTTATTCTCATTATAGAACACATCTACAGGTTTTACAAGATGATTTACCGTATTCACTACGAAGTGCTCCATGTTTTCAATCTCAGCCAATGCTTGTTCATCATCAGTAAACATTTGACGAAGATCATCTGACGCTTCATGTAGTACAACATCCATCAATCGACGCGGGGCAGTGATAGAATCCTTGGCATGGTGTAGAGACACATATTCATCAGTCTTACACTTGACCATGGTGCCATCCTTCAAGCGAATGACATAACCTTCTATACCCTTCATTTCAGGAATCTGGTCAACAAAGGTTGGAACATCATACACTTCGTTGACTATGTTTTCAGCAGTATAGTCATCCAACCTCATTTCTACCATGGCATCCCATGACATGAATTCTAAGGTTTCTCGATTGCGAACACCAAGAACCACTAGATTGCAATCATCATATGGAAGCACAATACGATTCTTGGGAGAAACATACTCCATGATTACCGTATAACCATAAGTTTCCAAGTACTTACAGTGTTCCTTAAGGGAATACAGGGCATATGGCTTATGAATTTCAGGTAGCAATCGCATTGATTCAATGGCCATCGTGGAAGTCAAGGAAGTCTTGGACTTCAAACGCAGGATACCGTTGGCATCCAAATAGGTGCTAATCAGCGATCCATCTTCCTTATAGGTGATATCGTCCACATTATCGTTTGAGAAGTCCAAATCCATTGTGAAAGGATTTTCGTTTCGGTTAAAGAACTTCGGGAATGGAAGCGATACCAACATTGGGCCAGATGGCACATTGTGGAACATATGCCCACGACATTCCAGAGCATCAGGACGTAAGAAGTCCGAATATGCTCCAATGCGATAAGAAAAAACCCGATAGATTCCCCCATCATAGGGGCATACATGGTCAATCATGTAGAACGGAGAATCTTCATCCTCCGCTAAAGCCATCAGGTTATGGTATAATTCGTGTTGTCTGTTCATTTTCATATAATAACAAAATGAAAATCAATTGTCAAATCATTTATGATGCACAAATAGCCCCGTAGTACCATCCCTTATCATTCGGACCTTCCACCCTGACGGCAATTGCTGGACCCCATTTATCGGCATTTTTGTCAACCCAATCTTGCGCTTCTTGCACTGATCCAAACTTCTTACTGTGATCAATTCGTAAGCCTTCAGCCATGCCAATTCCACCAGAGTACATATGACCATTTTCATAACGGTCAGTTTCCTGATCCTCTTGGAAAATGTCTTGCAACTGTGATTCACTTATCGGGGTTTCTTTATCTTCAATAAAATTATCTACGTAACATGCGCCCATAATGATTCTCCTTAGTTATCCACCGTCCATATCATCACCGTGAACAAAATAAAACTTTTGCTTTTCCATTTGTCCCAGTGCCCGAGTGGTTGCTTCCTCAAATTCACACCCCCTATCGTCAACATAGTGTTCGATAAGACATGCAAGCTGTGCTATTGCATCTTCTATGGTTAGTTTATCGTTCATTTAGTTATACTCCGTTGCATCTTTCCGAGAAAGATAATCTTCCGAAACAGACTTCAAAATGACTCGACCAATCTTATCATTTCGATATTCTCGATCCAGTGTTCTGATAACAATTCCCTCTCTGATATGAGAGCCAGTAATGTTATCCAGACCATTAGTATACTCATGAATGATATCCCGTGTCAATGGACCTTCATACAATAAAGGAACGGTTCTAAATGGTAGTAGCATTCTATTAATGGTTAGCTTAACCTCATAAGGTGTTAGATATCTTCCTTGTCCCGGTTGACCATCATAAATATCAAACACTCTAAACTCTGGGTCTTTCAAACCATAAGTCAAATCTTGAACACCGGTTCCGAAAATTTCACCCAAGAAAAACATTGGACCGCTTTCAGGGTTTACTAGATCATCTAAGGTATTAAAGAACATATCATAATCAAACAATTGTTTAAATGTTCTCATATAAAGATTATTTACATTAGCATCATTATCCTTAAATGCCAAACCTTTACCAGACAACCCTTTAGATGTTATGATAACACGCTTATAAGGAATTTCGTCGTGAATATCTGTAGGATATACGCCAATGCAGCACCATGTTCCATGTAATTTTTCAGTAATCTGAACGGAAATTTGCAAGTCAATCAAAGCCTGAGCGATGTTAGGATAGTTCTTTACATTCTCAATGTCATACTTGAGAGTTTTACCGGGCAATGCCACAACTTCACCCGCCATGTGAGTTGGAATAGGTGGTTCCCATTTGGTGATACCGAGATATTCGGCAACATCTTGCCCAATTTCAACGTATTTTTCCGTGCCATCCTCAGGGGGGATCAGTTTCCAATCGCCCTGTTGAGCAGAAAGGTTATGAACATATTTCAGTGGATACACCAACCCTTGGCTGAAAACTCCACGAAGTCTCACTGCCTTGACGCGATCACCATTCTTTCCTGCCAATTTCCCCTTCCTCTTTCCATAGTCCCACAAGCCTAGATTTTTCAGAAGCCATTCAGGGACAATAGATTGTTCGGGGATATATACAGCCAAGTCACCAGTCTGAAACTGGCCCTTGCGAACAATAGATTGATATTGCGTACCCTTGATCTTAGCAATCTCAAGAGCGTCAGCATTATCATGCTCACCAATTTCTAGTATGACAATTTCACATTTATGTTCTGACATTAAAGAATCCTGTTTTAAGATTGTTGTAAGTCTTGAGTGACATGTTATTGTAGAATACCAAATACGTACAAGAAAAAGAGGATTAGTGATGCTGGCACCACAATAAGGAACCAAATGCCAATGAAGCCGTTAAGTAGATCAAATGCTGATCCAACAAGGGCATCAATGGTTTCCATCACACCTTTGAGATTTTCGTTGTTATCATTCATATGTCAATCCTATCTCATGAATAAAAGAATGTCAAGTATAAATTGGTGCGGGAGGTGGGACTCGAACCCACATGGAGTATCCTCCGAGGGATTTTAAGTCCCTTGCGTCTACCAATTCCGCCACTCCCGCATATATTATTCAGTATCCTCCCATTTTCCAGCTTTCTTCCATTCTTCAATTTTAGGCATTACAATTATCTCATAGTTTCGTATATATTGCAATGCATCAATTGCGCCTGCAATGCTAGAACAAATGTCTTGATTGTGTCGTGCTATAATAATGAAGTCTTTATATAAGGTACTATATTCGGTACTTTTTGTCCATAGATATTTAAGATAGGTTGCCCCAACAATTCCCATTATGATATAACTCATAAACGAGTTCTCAACATAAAGAACTGTCGGGATAAAAAATACAAGCATTGCTAGTGTAGCCACCAACAATGTGAAAATGACATACTTGAGTGTATTCATCTGTAGAGAAATAAGATTATAGGATTCAGGCATTCCCTGATTTATTTGTTGTGAAAGAATCTCAGCATAGCTGTATACATCCGCATTAGCATCCTTAAATCCACTGATGTTATCTTCCTCTGCTAACTTAATAGCATCAGCAATTTTATTCTTCAGATTATCAACTGGAGCCATTGTTATTCCTTTTAAGTAAGTCCCCATGATATCATGGGGACGTAAGTATATCAACCCAAAGTAGAATTTTTTAGATCATTCTATCAATATACAACAATCTTGCTTTTGACATTAGGAATGATACCACCCACACTCAAATGGAACGTATTGTTGTAAAAATACAACACTCCAAATGGTGATCTACCACTTAGGTAATCCCTAGACGTATATAATCCCGCAGGTAGTTTCAGGCTGGTAGTATCTGCAATCTTTAAAACATCTGCTAGGTTAGTCATACTTTAATCTTGTTTCCTTGATCGTCTAGAATGAACACATGTGACGCACCATTAGCTGCACGAACTTCCGCTTTGTATAGATCGAGCATCTTAACGCGATCAAACCAGTTAGCCTCGTTAACTAGGCGATCATCTTCTACGATCTGATAAGGATCAAATGAGAAATGAGTCCCGTATGAGTGAAAAGTGAACCTTACATTTGAAGGTCGTGAGGGTCTTGAACGAAATCTACGTCTATTTTGCATAAACTTATTCCTTTGTTAAAATTAAAATTAAGGTTATTGATCTATAGAGATCATGTTATATTGTATCAGCTTTTCTATCAGTGTCAACAATTAATGGTGTCCGGGCCGGGACTTGAACCAGTGTACTTGCCTTCAATCAAGACTACTAACTAATGGCCTTATTAGCTTTATTTCCTGACATACTAACTTTCCAACGCAACCCTGCATCATCTAGAGTTTGGCCTAAACTCAAACAACAATACAGTGCTCTACCATTGAGCTATACCCGGACTTAATCTTTTTCATTTAATTCCACTGTCCCATTTCTAGAGACTGTGGCATTGGGATAAACATCGAAATCAACTGTTTGTTCAGCGTCACATTGCGCACAATGTCCTGACATTTCTCCATTAGGATCAACATCAATACCTTCATCAAGGTCCCGCGTACAATAAAAACAATAATCATCCATATATGTTATCCACATTAGTTGGCGGATGAGGAGGGACTCGAACCCCCAACCAACGGCTTAACAGGCCGTCGCTCTGCCATTGAGCTACACATCCATTGTTTGTTAACTTATAGTAACAGTATTTAGAACTACTGTCAAGCAATAGTTATGGTGGTTCCGGCAGGACTTGAACCTGCAACAATTCGATTATCGGTCGAATGCTCTACCAATTGAGCTACGGAACCTTAATTTGGAATAAACCATGAATTAACTTTCTCACCACCCTCATATTCGAAGAATACTGCTTTATAGCCTCTATACTTTAAATACTGCCTATCAATCTCCGTAGGGTAAGGAAAATCAGTCTCTCCATTATATAGCACTTCATACAAGTATGGACCGTGTGCATCTTCTATGTCCATATCAGGATAGTATTTATTGAACCATTTTATAAACAGTTCCTTTTCTATCTCGGGTGGATTCCCAACGTCTAAAACATCATCTCTTGAAAAATTTACTACTGTTGTTTCAATCTTTCGTGGTAATGTTCTTCCAGTCTTTTTCGCATACCTATTTGCTAATTCAGGAAATTCTGTCCAAAACTTTCCGGGATATCTACTTTGTTCTGTAGTAGCTCTATACAGTTTTAGACTTGAACTTTCAAATAAGTGTTTAATTAACATTAGAATACGCTTAAAAGGACTATATATTTATGGCGGAAGCGGCAGGATTCGAACCTGCGGGCACCTTTCGGCACCTTCGAGTTAGCAACCCGACGCAATAAACCACTCTGCCACGCTTCCATATTTGGAGGAAGGAGTGGGATTCGAACCCACGGAACGTTTTACCGTCCTCTGGTTTTCAAGACCAGTGCAATAAGCCAGACTCTGCCATCCTTCCAGTATTTTATTTATTGGTCGGGACGGTAGGATTCGAACCTACGACCCTCTGCTCCCAAAGCAGATGCGCTGCCAGACTGCGCCACGCCCCGAATTTATTAAATCATGACTACTGTATCATGATATTTATGATCTTGTCAACTTTTGATTCCCACTTCAGCGATCATTCTTTTTACTTGGAATAGCATTTCTCACTATACCACTCCTTTAACTAGGTTTCTGCTTAAATTCGGGGTAGCCTATCTGGGCCTAAACTGATGAAGCAAGTGGCCCAGATTATCTTATCCCATATCGCTACCCAATATAGGAGCATCCAGATACACATAAATCACTATTCTCTAAACAATTATCTGGACCACCATTTAGAGCGCAGTCTAGGCGCAGTTAAGCCCTAGACGACTATAACATTACATAAATGATATGTTCCTTGACATTTCCCCGATATTCCGGGGCAGACAGTCCAAATCCCCACATAACCATTACTGCAAGTGCCAAAGCGCTTGCCAATACTACTATTACATTAATTACAAGCATTAACATTATCCTAAATTAGTTGGTGCCCCCGGTAGGACTCGAACCTACACCCTAAAAGGACTCGGACCTAAACCGAGCGCGTCTGCCAATTCCGCCACGAGGGCATCGTGTCAATGTAAGCAGTTATTGTAGACCTATTTAGTATATTTGTCAATAGTGAAAAACAACTATGACATCATTTTTTTCTGTTTAACGTCGCCACAATGCTTACACCGTAGAATCACTCTTGATCCACATGGACGCTCAGTGGTTTGATCCTCGTAAATGCTACTAGCAGCAAGTATCTCCCACTCATGGAGATGTCCAAAAATTAACCATTTAATTAAACTAATCATCAAATGATTACCTTTTCGACTGTGTACCTATGAACAGATATAACGCCATAATGCTCCATAGCTCTCAGCCATTGTGAATTGACCGCCGGACGGCCACACATACATTCCTTTACAGCATACAATAGATCATATGCGGTATCAATGTCAAACACCCTATCATATCTCCCCACCCATTCAACCTCACCAGTTTCAAGAGTGTGTACGAGATGTAGGTGTGACTTGGCATTGGTGTTCATGTCATACACCATTTTGCCAGCCTTATACCCCATCGTGACGGGTACATGGAATAGTTGGGGAATCCATGTAGCCATTTCAGCCACGTGTATCTTACTAAGATAATGGAGTTGCAAATTCTCCAGTGTTTGGGGGAACTTTGGTTCTGTGCTACTCTGATTCATTAGTTTTCCTTTAATCGTTATACCATTTGTCCACGACAGTAATGACAACCAGTTTCTTATCATAGCGCTCTCTAACAATATAATAACATGGATTCTTTTTGATTACAAACACTTTTCCATGGTTGCCCCAAACTTTATTGACCCAAAATGGACAATCCATCCACCGATAGCATACTGAACCGCTACTGACTTGTGCAGCAATAACATCATCCCACATATAACTGCTACTGATTCGTAGGTTAGAAAAGTATAGTTTAAACCTTTCTGTAAACCTTTTCTGGGCATGTCGTGTGATTATGACCCTAGAAGCCTTCGGAATTTGATAGTTGTATGGAATCATCATGTTATCAATTCTCTGTATACGGTGGTAGTGGCTGTAGGAATCGAACCTACGGTGGGGAGCTACCCGATACGGCTCATGAGACCGTCACCAACCATTACCACTAAAATTCAATTATAGTCATTTTCATATGGATAGTCAACCCCTTCCTGTGGTCGTTCCACTAACGAATAATACACGTTGTTCTGGGGATGATTGAAGTACGCAACCTCAATGGCACGTACAACAAACTGTTGACCTTTCACATGTTTTGTTCCATCAGAAAATGACACATCATCAAGTGCTTCAACTAAATCACCCCATTTGAATTCGGTCATGATGCTAGTGTCACAATCTTCACATGGATAGCTTTGTGACTGTTGTTTAGTAGTCACGGGACAGGTGTCATCCTCACCATACTTACATCCATGCCTCACACAACAATGTTCAGTATGTACGTTTTTCTCAGTCATTCTGGAGCCCTCGGGTCACAACTACAAACTCAGTGTAATCACTGGGATCATACAGATCATATGTCAGACAATCAGTATGAATATACTCAGATGAGATTACGATACTATCAAGATTACAGTCAGGCCATTTCTCTTTTATGGTTTCCATAATCTCTGACAATGTAACGCTGTCAGCAAAGTATAATTCAGTGTCCGTATTATCCGGCCAATATGTTTCGATTTGGGGATTCCCCCGCCTGTGTCCGTAACCCATTATATTTTACTCCTAATTAATGTCAACTTCACTGATGACTTCACCAGCGAGAATCAGCTTCACAGTAGTAACTTCGTCGAACAAGTCACCATCTATAGAAGCAGATAATTCTTGCCTAGTGTCTACGTCAAGTTCCAGATTATTACGTAAGAATTCTTTTAACTGTTCTTCAGTCATGGTCAATTACTTGTTGAATTTAATGAATTATACGCTACACCGAGAAGATTGTCAATCCTCATTATCTCAGCTTGATATCGAAGCGCTGTTCCATACGGTTCAGAGCATGTTCAGGAACGCCATGAACATTTTCACCACCATGCCGGTTTTCCACAACAAGGGATTGTACCATATAACCATACTTCTCTGCAAGTTCATAGTACGGCTTCATTTCCTTCTTAGTGGTGAAAGTGTTGTGAACCACAATACGAGACAGTTCATAGCTCATACAGGTTTCACAACGCTGACGGCATGATTCATGTGCGCGATCCAACTTAGAAGCATCAAACGCATACTCACCAGTATGAATATCAGTGAAATAATCGTCTGCTGCAAGCATCACACCAGCATCACCTTCAGTAAGAAATTCAGCAAGGGTGGTCTTACCGCATCCCGGCAAACCTCGCAACAAAAAAAGAGTTTTAGCCACTTTTAAATCTCCTAGTTAAACATGTAAATTATTAAGTTAGATTGTAAACAACCTTTGCGAGATTGTCAATCAAACTATGGTGGAAGTGGTAGGATTCTCACCTACGACCTAGATTCAAACTAGATGACCCTTATTCGGGAGGACCTGCATGAGTTCACCTACTGTTCGGCTACTTCCTGCTTCACTTCCAAAAAACTGATGCCCCTGTTTGGGAGTCGAACCCAGTTGGCCGTCGCCAATTCTTAACTAGTATACCGTCCTCACGGACAGGGGCATATAATTGGGGGCAGATATTGCGGAGTCGAACCGCTTAGACCATTTACTCTTAAGGGAATCGAACCCTAACCTTAACAACATTAACCCGATGTTAAGGTGGTGGGAGGTCGCGACACCTCACCCACTAGGACCATACCCATATCTGCCATCACTTATTCTTCGGATGCTCTATAATTTCTACGAATCAAAATTCGCTGATATGCTTTCATCACATCCAACTGTGAATACAATGCTTCCCGCTCAATATCCGGGAGATTAGCAAAGGATGATTTACAAATGAACACTTCGAGCTTACTGATTTTTTCAGTAAGCTCTTTAAGCTCATTATATAACCGCTGTTGCCAATCCATTTTATGATTCCTTACTTCTCGTAAAACTTACTGAAATACGAAAAACATCACTCG
>SL_3KL_010_SEDDRAFT_10002704_pt1 | contig 16169 bp, 13 predicted proteins | sample SodLakKL_010_SED_2_FD_10381 | JGI IMG/M metagenome (IMG submission 10381) | reverse complement strand
TCAGAACAAGCACAAAAGTTCAGGTTATTGACGGCCTTCAGCGGGGGGATGTGGTTTTAACCACCGGGCTGCTTCAGGTTCGCCCCGGCATGGAAGTTGAATTGGCCAATCTCACAAAATCGAACGAATTATGAGCCTGACTTCAATAAGCATTCGCCGGCCGGTTTTGGCCTCGGTCATGTCGATCGTGATCGTATTGTTTGGGGTAATCTCCTTTTTCTACCTCGGAGTCAGGGAATATCCTTCCGTTGATCCGCCCATTGTAACCGTAAGTACAAACTATGTGGGAGCCAATGCTGATGTGATTGAATCACAAATTACCGAACCGCTCGAAGAATCGGTAAACGGAATTGCAGGTATCCGGACACTCACTTCGGTGAGCCGCGAGGGGCGAAGTACCATTACCGTAGAATTTGGCCTGGATATCGATTTGGAAGCTGCCGCCAATGATGTGCGCGACCGTGTTTCAAGAGCCCAGCGGCTTCTCCCGGCCGATGCCGATCCGCCCACAGTAACCAAGGCCGACGCCGACGCATCACCCATTGTATTTTTGAATGTGAACAGCGACCGGCGCGATTTGCTGGACCTTACCAACATTGCAGATGATATTTTCAGGGAGCAGCTTCAAACCATACCGGGCGTTAGTGAAATACGAATTTGGGGATCCAGAAGATATGCGATGAGAATGTGGATGGATCCTATGAAACTGGCAGCCTATGGTGTTACACCACTCGATGTGCAGGAAGCACTGAACAGGGAAAATGTTGAACTGCCGTCCGGGCGGATTGAAGGGATGACAACAGAACTATCTGTACGGACTATGGGCCGGTTAAATACCGTGGAAGAGTTTAACAACCTGATTATACGAGAGCAAGATGGGCGTAAAGTTCGGTTCGGGGATATTGGATTTGCAGAATTAGGTGCACAAAATGAACGAACGGTTCTGAAACGTGACGGAATCCCCATGGTTGGGGTTGTAGCAATTCCCCAGCCGGGATCCAATCATCTGGATATTGCCGGAGAATTTTTTAACAGGGTTGAACGTATCGAGCGGGANCTGCCGGAAGATATTAACATCGCNGTTGGNTTNAATACCACNGAATATATCCAGCANTCNATCAATGAAGTCCAGCAAACCGTGTTTATTGCACTTGCTCTGGTNATTGCTGTTATTTTTCTCTTTTTAAGGGATTGGAGAACNACNCTTATNCCGATCATTGTAATCCCGATTGCCCTTATNGGNGCATTTTTTGTGATGTACGTTGCCGGTTTTTCGATCAATGTGCTTACCATGCTGGCCATTGTACTTGCCATTGGCCTTGTGGTGGATGATGCCATTGTAGTATTGGAAAATATTTACGCTAAAATGGAACAGGGACTGCCCACAATTGAGGCCGGAATTCTTGGGGCCAAGGAGATATTTTTTGCAGTCGTGGCAACCTCTCTTGCCCTGGTTTCTGTGTTTATGCCTATACTTTTTCTTGGGGGCCAAACCGGGCGGCTGTTTCGGGAATTCGGTGTGGTGATAGCCGGAGCTGTTGTTATTTCTTCTTTTGTGGCATTGACTCTCACTCCGATGCTATCCACTAAAATTCTCTCGAAAGGAGCAGAAAAGAACAGGTTTTATACTGCCACTGAGCCATTTTTCCTCTGGCTTAATAAAATTTACAAAGATTCACTGGCATCCTTCATGAAAGTTCGCTGGATGGCTTTTGTGATTTTAGCTGCAGCCGGCGGCCTCATCACTTTGCTTTATGTAAATCTGCCGCAGGAAATTGCACCCATTGAAGACCGCGGGCAAATCCGGGTTGCTTCCTCAGCACCTGAAGGGGCTTCTTTTGAATACATGGACAATTATGTTGATCGGGTAATTGAAGTGGTTCATGAAAATGTACCCGAGCTTTATGCAATCAATACGGTTACTTCGCCGGGTTTTGGTGCTGCAAGTTCAGTCAATTCAGCATTTGGATTCCTTACGTTAACNGACAGGAGAGAAAGAGAACGTTCACAGCAGGAAATTGCCGATCANCTATCGGTATTAATGCAAAATCTTACCGGCGCCCAGACATTTGTTTCACAACCTCAGTCTATTGGCGGCAGGGGTGGAGGCTTGCCGGTTCAGTATGTACTTCAGGCTCAGAACCTTCAGCAACTGGAAGATATATTACCGGATTTTTTACAGGCTGCTAACAACCATCCGGCATTTAATTTTGCCGATGTAAACCTGAAGTTTAATCAGCCCGAAATGCAGATTGAAATTGAGCGGGACCGAGCCAGGACATTGGGTATTTCGGTACAGGATATTGCAAGAACCCTGCAGTTATCACTTTCAGGAAACCGGTTTTCATATTTTATCATGGATGGCAAGCAGTACGAAGTGATCGGCCAGATGGAACGGCAGTTCCGTAATGAGCCGGTAGATCTGCGAACTATTTATGTAAGAAATTCAAACGGCAGCCTCATTCAGCTCGATAATCTGGTTAACATCAGTGAAACCAGTTCACCTCCTCAGCTTTACCGGTTCAACCGGTTTAGTTCGGCAACGGTCTCAGCGGCACTATCTCCCGGCTACACCATTGGAGACGGAATTGATGCAATGAACGAAATCGCCGATTCCGTTCTGCCTGAAACCATTATTACCGATCTGGCGGGCCCGTCGCGCGATTTTGCCGAAGGAGCAGCAAGCCTGAACTTTATCTTCTTACTTGCCATCGTTTTAATTTACCTGGTACTGGCCGCTAACTTTGAGAGTTTCCGTGATCCGTTCATCATTCTTTTTACGGTTCCACTGGCCATTTTCGGTACACTGGTTTCACTCTGGTATTTCGACCAAACCCTGAACGTGTTCAGCCAGATCGGGGCAATTATGCTCATCGGCCTGATTGCCAAAAACGGTATTTTGATTGTAGAATTTGCCAACCAGCGGCAAGAACAGGGCATGAGTGTGATGGATTCTATTCTTGATGCGGCAGCAGTTCGTTTCCGCCCTATTTTAATGACAACCATTTCAACCATTTTGGGAATTTTGCCAATCGCTCTTGCCATCGGGGCGGGTGCCGAAAGCCGAACCTCAATGGGTATCGCCGTAATCGGTGGATTGCTGATCGGAAGTTTCTTTACACTTTATGTAATTCCTGCCATATACAGCTATTTTGCTTCAGATAAATCCGCGAAAAAAGAAATTCTTGAAAAGGCTAAAAAAGCCGAAGAATTACAGCCTGCTTCTGTATGATAAAGTATTTTATTAATCATTCCGCCAGTTTAATTATTGTAATACTGCTAATTTTTCAACCGGCAAAAGCTCAGGATCTTCTCACCATAGATGATGCCTTACAGATCGGGCTTGAGAATAATTACGGTATTCAAATTTCCAGAAACCTGCTCGATCAGGCTGAGAATAACCATTCACTCGGCAATGCGGGTTTTTTGCCAAACCTGAACCTGACCACATCCAGAACCGAGCGTGTAGAAGACAGTGATTTTGAAGCCGGTGGTGAATCGAGATCTACTACCGGAGCACGCAACAGCAACACAAATGCAGCATTGAATTTAGAGTGGACGATTTTTGACGGATTTCAGATGTTTGCCGGTTACGACCGCCTGGGGGCTCTGCGTGATGTGAGCGAAGAACAGCTTCGTTTCGATGTGGAAAACCTGGTTACACAGATTACGCTTTCTTATTTCAACATCATTCGTATCAACGAACAGTTAAAAATTCTCCAAAATAATATTGAAGTATCTGAGGAGCGGATTGAAATCGAAGAGACCAAAGTTGATTTGGGATCCGGTTCAGAGTATGATTTGCTTCAGGCAAGATCAGATTTAAATGCAGACCGTGCAGCACAGCTTAGGGAACAAAACAGATTAGTGGAAGCAAAGATCAACCTGAACGAATTACTGTCAAGAAATCCAGAGGTGGATTTCGATGTAACAGACGATATTGATGTTAACCGGTCGTTATTACGGGAAGAGCTTTACCAGCGGTTAATCACTGAAAATACAAGGCTTGCAATCGCGAGGATGGAGAAAGATATTACCCGTCATCAGATCAGGGAAATTCGGGGTGAGCGCCTGCCGCAAGTTTCGTTGACATCGGGCTACAGCTTTAACCGAAGTGAGAATGACGGAGGTTTTATTCGCTTCAACGAAACTACCGGTTTTAATGTGGGAATCACAGCCAGGGTTAATATTTTCGATGGTTTTAATTTAAACAGAAGGGTTCAAAATGCTCAGATTAATCAAAAAAATGCGGAGCTGTCTTACGAAAGTGAAAAGCTGCGGCTTGAGTCGGATTTTCTTGCCATTTACCGGGCCTATCTGAATTCCATCGAATTGGTTGACCTCGAAGAAGATAATCTCCAAAATGCAGAACAAACCCTTGACATTGCTTTGGAACGGTTTCGGCTGGGAAGCATCAGTTCACTCGAATTCCGCGAAGCCCAGCGAACATTTATGCAGGCTGAAAACCGGCTGATCAATGCAAAATTTGAAGCCAAAGTGGCCGAAACAGAGTTACTTCAAATCAGTGGAGATTTTGGGGCGCTTTTGAACAATTAATTTTCCAGGTTAATTGTAAATCTTACCTTGGTGCCGCCATCGCTGTACTCCACTTCATCAGTCAATTCTTTAATTAAAAATACCCCCCGGCCGCTGGCTTTTAACAGGTTTTCTTCGGCAAGCGGATCTTGCGATTCATCCGGCTCAAACCCCTCGCCCTGATCCGTTACAGTGGCAATTACACGGTCAGGTTCAAACTGAAGTTTTATTTCTACTTTTTTTGATTTATTGAGTTTGTTGCCGTGAACAATGGCATTTGTTGCGGCTTCGCTTAGAGCCAACATCAGATTAGCGGTTGTTTTCTCATCCAGATTCACTTTTTTTTGAATATCAGAGACAAAATCCGGTACTTTTTCCGACTCTTTATAAGTCGAACGTAATGAGAGCCGAAAAACTTGATTGGACATATTGTAATTAAATTCTAATCATATTTAAGCGTATATACCACGCATTTTTAAAGTTGTTGCTACCCTGTTGATAGAATAAACATAAGCAGCTTGCCGTAAAGTTATTTTATGTTCTTCACTTACCCCAAAAACATTGTCAAATGCATTTCTCATCATACGGTTTAAACGCCGGTTTACACGCTCTTCTGTCCAAAAATAACCCTGCCGATCTTGAACCCATTCAAAATAGGAAACGGTAACCCCGCCGGCATTTGCCAAAATGTCGGGGATAACCATAACACCTTTTTGTTCAAGCATGGCATCGGCATTGGCGGTTACCGGCCCGTTGGCACCCTCGGCAATAATTTTTGCTTTGATGCGGTCAGCATTATGGCGGCTGATCTGATCTTCTTTGGCAGCCGGTATTAATACATCACACTCAAGTTCAAGGAGCTCTTCATTTGTGATTTTTTCTGCACCTGTAAATCCTTCAAGCAGATTATTGTTTTCTCGCATATATTTTATCGCTTCCGGTATGTTGATGCCATCTTTGTTGTAATACCCTCCGGTAATATCACTGATAGCGGTAATTTTCGCACCCTGTTCGTACATCAGCAATGCTGAAACACTTCCAACGTTTCCAAAGCCCTGAACAGCTACGCTTACTTTATTGGGCATTATACCCAGCTTGCTGAGGGCAGCCAGAGTAACTGTTACCACACCGCGGCCGGTTGCTTCTTTTCGTCCCTGTGAACCACCGAGAATAATCGGTTTTCCCGTAACAACAGCCGTTTCGGTACGCTGAGAGTTCATGCTGTAGGTATCCATAATCCAGGCCATTATCTGTTCGTTGGTATTCATGTCGGGTGCGGGGATGTCGCGATCCGGCCCGAAAACACCGAGCATATTGGCAGTGTATCGGCGGGTTAAACGTTCCAGTTCTCCCTGAGAAAGCTCTTTAGGGTTGCAGCGAACCCCTCCCTTTGCTCCTCCAAACGGAACATTTACAACGGCACACTTCCAGGTCATCCATGCGGCAAGGGCTTTTACCTCTTCAAGATTCACATCGGGTGAGTAACGCACACCTCCTTTAGATGGGCCGAGAACGTTATCGTGAATTACCCTGTAACCTTCAAAAACTTCCAAATTTCCGCTGTCCATGATTACGGGTATAGATACAATGATCTGTTTTACCGGGCTGGCGAGATATTGAAACAATCCATCGTCTAAATTGAGTATATCTGCTGCAAAACGGAAACGCTCCATCATCGATTCAAATGGCGACTCTTGGTCAAGTTTTGGGCCTGGTTCTTTGTAAACACTGGATTTGAAGTTACTTTTTTGGGAGGTCATAAAAATTTTTATGGAAGCGCTTGTTTGAGTTTCTGTGGATGACTATTTACTATATTTGTTTAAAAATAGAGGCTTTTTAAACAAGGAAAAAAATCTTTTTTTGTCTCTTTTAATGTCACAATCTTTAATAAGAACAAAAGACTGCGGTATTCGTTAATTATTTCATATTCATCATTCTTTTTCAAAAGTAATTTTTGAGATTAAAAGAATTGAATTTATAAAATTAATCTGAGAACGCAGTCTCAAATATTACAGTTGAATTTTTTAATAAAATAAGCCATAATAGAAAGGTTTATTTTTAATCTTAAAATGTATCTCTACATACGCATGCAAAATAGTTAATAACCATGAATTCCGATGTTTTAGTACTTAATCAGGATTATCAGCCCATCAGTGTTTGTTCAGTTCAAAGATCGGTGAAATTGGTTTTTTTGGAAAAAGCCGAGCTGCTTCACGACGATCCTGAAAAAATTATACGAACAGTGAATAATGAATATTCTTATCCATCGGTGATTCGCCTGAGAAGATACATTCGGCTCCCCTACGCAAAAATTGTACTCTCCAGAAGAAATGTTATGAAGAGAGATAATCATACCTGCCAGTATTGCGGGGTCAAATCAGATTTAACTCTCGACCATGTACTGCCGCGCAGCAGGGGCGGGGCAGATAGCTGGGAAAATTTGGTTACGGCATGTAATCACTGCAATGTTAAAAAAGGAAACCGCACACCCGAAGAAGCCAGAATGCCGCTGAATATAAAACCGTACCGGCCGGTTCATATCACTTTTTTTCAGAATCTTCTGAACGGTGTACAAGATCACTGGAAGCCGTATTTATACATGTGATAAGTAATTTCGGTAAACCCCGGCTTTAAAAACTTCCAGATTTTCTTGCTACTAATGAAAGTCAGTAATTTTTGAAGTTCAAGATAGGCCCGGTGGGCAAAAAAGGTCTAAAAAACTTTCTTGGATTAAATCATTCAGATTTCCCTGAAAAAACATTATAAAGAGAGATTCTCAAATTATTTCCCGATAGCCATATCTGCAAAAATGAGCCCGGCATTATTTGTGATTTATCAGAACTCAAAAAAATTTATAGTTGTATGATCTGATTCAGGCAAAAAATACGTCTTTATAGTTATGATTTTGAGAATCATGACGAGAAGGGTTGGATATAGCCTGAACAACACTTTATTTATCTGCACTTCATTTAAAAAGTGCTGATACAAAAGTTGATAACTGACAGCTTTCCTATACCAAATGATTTCTATCCGGAATTCAGAGGAGTAAAAAATCTTGACCTCTGTATCTGGTTATAACACGTGGCATTAGTAAACAGATGAGGGGTAAACAATGCAAAAAGCGGTGAAATTTGTCATCATTATTATTTTGTTGCTGTTGTTGGCAGCATGTTCATCATCAACCAGTTCTGAAATTGAACAGCAGATAAACATTGAAGGATTGAATGCTGAATTGGGGAGTGAAACCCTGCTGATTCCAGATGCAGTGGTGGAATCTGCTTTATTATTTTCTGATCCGGAAAAAGGGCAATATTCTTTTTCAGCAAATGTATTGAAAGAAGGCAATTATGACCTGATACCCGGTGAAATATTATTGATTTCCGGTGTGGGCCTTGGGCGTATCACATCCGTTCATGAAGAGAACGGGCAAATCGGGGTCGAAACCGGATTTGTATCATTGAATGAGGCATTTAAAAATGCCGATATAGAGTGGAATCAGGAATTTGAATTTACCCCCGATGTACTCGAAAATGCAGTTATTGAATTTTATGGGGAAGAGTTCTATCCAAAATCGGTAACCGGAGGCAAAGCGGAATGGAAAATTAAATCCGGGCCGTATGAAGGAGTTGCTTCAATTGAACTATTGGGCGAAAATGCGAAAATTTTTATTGGGCTCACTAAACAGGAAGGGAACACTGCCGTGCTATTTAAAGCAGAATCTACCATAGGCAGAGTTGCCAACTATACAAAAATTGAGATCGAAGACCACAAAACACAGAATTTTGAATTCAGAAATCCTAACCTGGGTGGCAGGGTAGATCTGGAAATTACAGCAGCCGGAGGCGGGCTGGATCAAAATATAGGATTGCCGCTGACCATGCTCAGGTTTCCGATAAAAATTGGGCCTATACCGGCAGTAGTAGTTGTAAAAGTCAGGACCATTGGCCGGCTGGAAGTTCATGGCAATTCATCAGTCAAAGCAGAAACAGGTTTTAGTTATGGCGGAAGTGCAGGGTTCAGGTATAATGGAACAGAACTTACAACCGATTTTAATGATGCAATTGCAAATCCAGTCCATGAAGGAGGAATGGGTGACCTTGCAGGAATGATTGGTTTGAATGTAAATGCTCAGTGGGGTTTTGCAGCACCGGAAATTGAATTACAGATGTTTGGGAATACCGTTGTTCCATTTTTAAGGCCGGAATTTTATCTCCGGGCCAATTTATCATGGGGCCCGATATGCCAAAGTATAAAAGCTGAGTATGTGATTAAAGCCGGGTTAGATCTTCGGTTTTTTGGAATTGGAACGATGAATGTTACAAATCAGGAGGTAGTGCCGTACAGAGAATGGGAAGCTTTTGCACCGGATAATTGTGCAAATAAAATTGTGGAAGGCAATTCAGAAAAAATCAGATTTAAAACCCACATCCCCGAAGTACATAATAGTGTGCTGTTACAATAATCTACAAACGATATCACCTTTTTATCCGTTAAAGCGTTTCGTGTAACTGCCGCAAAAAAGTGTTATTTTTAACGGCTAAATCAAATTTCGTTTGTAAATGAGTAAAAAAGGGCGTGTTCTTGTAGCAATGAGCGGTGGTGTTGATTCATCCGTTGCCGCAGTGATGCTTAACGAGCAAGGCTACGAGGTGATCGGAATTACCATGAAAACCTGGGATTACCACCGTAGTGGCGGTAATGACGGGAAAGAAACGGGATGCTGCACGGTAGAGTCAATGAACGACGCCCGGCATATTGCCGTTAAACACGGATTTAAACATTTTATTGTCGATATCCGTGATGAATTCGGTAACTGGGTAATTGACCGTTTTGTTGAAGATTACACCAGCGGCCGCACTCCCAATCCTTGTGTGCTTTGCAATACCCATATCAAATGGGCGGCACTTCTCAGGCGGGCCGACAATCTTGGCTGCGACTTTATTGCCACCGGCCACTATGCCAACGTACGTGAAGAAAACGGTAGATATATAATTTCAAAAGGGAAAGATCACAACAAAGACCAATCGTATGCGCTCTGGGGTGTTGAACAAAAACATCTTGAACGCACCATCTTTCCGCTTGGCAAATACCGGAAAACAGAAATCAGGAAGTTTGCTGAAGATTACGGCTTGTTGAATGTGGCAAACAAACCGGATTCATACGAAATTTGTTTTATTCCGGACAATGATTATCACCGATTTTTAAAAGACAGGGTTGATGATCTTGAAGAACGAGTTAGCGGCGGGGTATTTGTGGATAAACACGGCAATGTTGTGGGCAAGCATAAAGGTTTTCCATTCTATACAATTGGCCAGCGGCGTGGGCTGCACCTTGCTATGGGCAAGCCGGTTTATGTTACCCATATAGATGCGAAAAATAACGTCATCACCGTTGGCGAAAAGGAGGATCTCATCAGCAGCACGTGCCGGGCAAAGGAGTTAAATCTGGTGAAATACGATCAAATTCCGGGNGGCGAAATGGGAATAACCGGAAAAATCCGATACAATGACGACGGCGCAATGGGTACAATCCGCCAGTTGTCTGATGATGAATTTGAAGTGCATTTTCCGGCGGGGCGTGAAGCCATCACTCCGGGACAGGCTGTGGTTTGCTACGAAAATGAAGATATTGTAGCCGGTGGCTGGATTCACAAAGTAAATCTGAATATGGATCATCAAATTGAGATGGAAGCCTGAAACAATTGTTTATCTGCGAAGTTTTAAAATTTACAGTATCGTTTTACTCAACGTTTAAATTACGACTATGAAATCATTGATTAAGTTAACCCTTTTGTTATTCCTGCTGCCGGTTTTTGGATCAAATTTGGCTTTTGCGCAGTTTGAAGGAGAAATTCGATACGCTATTTATAACCCTACAAACCAACTGGGAGAAGCAACCGGACTGAATGTTACATTCACAAAAGACAGAATTTTTGTGGATTCGAATATTTCGATGAATGTAATGGCCGGCCTTAACGCAAGGGGAATTTTGGTGCGAAATGACCTGAATGATTTTGTGGTACTTACCACAGACGGAGACGGGCTGAAAGTAGCTAAAAACGAACTCGACGGCCTTGTGAACCTGATGAACAGAATGCAGGGCAAGCCGGAAAATACCCAGCGAACACCCTTTCCCTGGGATGAAAAAGTGGAAGAAACCGGCGCAACCAAACAAATTCAGGGTTTTAACACGCACGAATTTATTTTAAAAGGAGATAGCCCCGGAGAGAAAACATCAGTATGGTTAACCGACGGTATTAAAGTAAATTGGGGATTGCTCCTCGATGCGAAATGGTAATGAATAATACCAGTTTCCCGCTGTTGGTTGAAGTTCATGAAGAAAACGAAATTGTGATGCGCGCCGAAGCAATGTCTGTTAACAACAGAAATTTTGACCGGTCTAAAACAGAAATCCCATCTGATCTGAATGTAATTGGCTTGACTGATCTGATGATGAACTTTTTCAGGCAACAGCGATAAACAATAATGGTTCTTCGAGCGTTATTTGCGATCTCTTTTGCAATTCTGTTGACATCCTGTTCGGTATTTCGTCCGGCCGTTGTTGAGGAGGATGAACCTGAACTGGAATATCCCGGGCCTGATTCGGAAATCCTGCAGATGCTCGATGCTCATCGAGGCATGCTGGATCGCCAAATGGGCATTAAAATTACCACAATAAAAGATACCCTTCGGTTCGAAAAGCCCGAAGGCGCTCTCGGCAATATGGTGTCCGATGCCATCCGGAATCGTGCAGGAAACGAGCTGGGGCGCTACATAAATGTAGGCATAATCGGAGAAAGCTCGTTTAAGCTTTTCTTTGAACCGGGGGAGCTTACATTGGGAGAATTGTACGAATTTATGCCATATGAAAATCATCTCGTGGTCTTAACCCTGAGCGGTGATAAAGTGTATGAATTGGTGAATCAGGTGGCGGCATTGGGAGGAGCGCCAATTAGCGGAGTACGATTTCGAATCGATGAAAACAACAGGGCCAGAGGTGTTCTGGTGAATTCTGAGGTGATTGATCCTAATAAAAAATACCGGATTGCCACAAGCAGCTGGGCCGCCAATGGTGGGGATGTTTTTCCCGCATTGTGGGAGGCCGATGAACGCATTGACCTGGATGTATCTGTCAGAACTGTTTTTGTCGACTATTTCAAAGGTCGTTCGGAGATTTACGATTTTACAGACGGGAGAATCAGAAAATGATTTCGAGAAAACAGTTTTTAAAACAAGCATCTCTACTGGCTGCCGGTTCGGCATTTCCACTTTCAGCAGCAAATTTTATTTCCGGAAGTTCTGATCAGCCCGATGTAACCATTCTCTACACCAACGATACTCACGCCCGCCTCGATCCGTTTCCCTCAAATGCCAAAGAGTTTGCCGGCCTGGGAGGAATAGCACGCCGGGCTTCACTGGTAAAAAAAGTACGTGCAAATCAAAAAAATGTGTTGTTGCTCGATGCCGGTGATGTTTTTCAGGGAACTCCCTGGTTTGATGTGTATGGCGGGAGTGTTGATTTAAAACTGATGACTGAAATGAATTACGATGCGATGGCCGTTGGAAATCATGAATTTGACCGGGGCCTTGATGGTTTTGCCGAAGCGGCACAAAAAGCAGGCTTTCCGATTTTGGCGGCCAACTACATCACCCGAAACACCCCGATGAATCCCTATGTTCAACGGCAGATTGTAAAAGAATTTGACGGTTTCAGAATCGGAATTTTTGGCCTTGGAATTCAACTTCGAGGAGTGGTTGACCCATCCCTTTTCGGAGATGTTCGATACAGTGATGCAGCAAGAAGTGCAGAACGCACGGTGAACAGCTTGCGCGATTTCCATCGATGTGATTACGTAATCTGCCTGAGCCATCTGGGTTACCAATACGATGACAACAGGATTGATGACCTGAAGCTTGCAAATTCAGTGAGTGGCATCGATCTGATCATAGGCGGGCACACCCACACATTTCTTGATGAGCCGGTTCGGATTACAAATTCCGGAGAACAAAATACAGTAGTTACACAGATGGGTCACAGTGGAGTCCGCGTTGGCAGGATAGACCTTTACTTCACGGACTCAAGCCTAAGTGTTCAACAGCAAAGCCGATATTATACAATCGGCAGAGAGTAGAATATCTCTTTGTTGTTTTTCTCGATTCGTTAATTATAAATCTTGAACTTGGTTATCTCTTGGTAACGATCAGGATTACGCCATTTGCTCCTCTTACTCCATAGGAAGCTGCATCAGCACCTTTCAGAACCTGCACGTAATCAATATCGCGTACATTGATAAAACTGTTGGCCTGTGCAAAGCTGCTGCCCAGAACATTTCCGTCGAGAACGAAAAGTGGTTCAATTTCTGATTGGAAGGAGTTGATACCCCGGATTGTAACTCTGTTACCCGAAATCAATACACCCGGTACCCGGTATAAATAGTCTCCCAGGTCGCGGTAATAATCCCGGTCATCAGAAATGGCTCCATCCGGGCGAACCTGTTTAAGCTCAACAGATTCAGCGAATACAGATTCTTCATGTTCTGAAGCGCGTTCGGTAGTTGAACAGCCAATGGCTGAGAAAATAAGTGCTAAAACTAATAGTAAGGCTGGTACTCTCATAACAGTACGGTTTGTTGAGGATGTTCTTTTAATATACCTATAACGAAGAATAAAAGCTTTTATGCAAGTGTTGCAGAATTTATTTATTTCTGACTTTGACCGGATGCACCCAGCCATACGTATCCTCTATTTTTCCATACTGAATACCGGTAATCGTATCGAACATTTTTTTGGCAAACGGGCCGATCTTTTCACGGTCAAGAGTGATGCTTTGCCCGTTATGATGAATGTGCCCGACCGGTGAGATAACGGCAGCGGTACCGGCACCAAATACTTCTTTCAAAGAGCCATTTTTGTGAGCGTCAAACACTTCATCGATGGAGATCCTGCGTTCTTCTACAGACATTCCCCACTCTTTGGCAAGTGCAATAACCGATCTCCGCGTAATACCGGGAAGAACGGTACCGCTTAGTTCCGGTGTTACCAGTTTGTCATCCATCAGGAAAAAGATGTTCATTGTGCCCACTTCCTCAACAAATTTATGCTCTATGGCATCGAGCCAGAGTACCTGGGTGTATCCGTTTTCCTGGGCTTTTTTTGCGGGGAGAAAACTGCCGCCATAATTGCCGGCCGCTTTGGCTTCGCCCGTCCCCCCCTTCACAGCGCGTACGAATTTTTCTGATGTGGTGAGAGAAACCGGATTGAATCCCTCGCTGTAATAAGCCGCAACCGGGCTTGTAATGATATAAAACCGGTACTCTGCCGAGACTTTTGCAGCCAAATATTCCTCGGAGGCAAACATCAGCGGGCGCACATAAAGTGCATGGCCATGTTTTTTGGGTACCCAGGGATAGTCGAGCTTCAAAATTTCTTCAAGCCCTCCGATAAAATCACTCTCGTCAATTTTGGGCATGCAAAGGCGTTCGGCAGAATTGTTAAAGCGTTTGTGGTGATCTTTTGGCCTGAAAAGATGAATCGTATCTTCATCAGCGTAATAGGCTTTCATGCCTTCAAATACGGCCTGTCCGTAATGCAGTGCCATCATGGAGGGTTCAAACGTGATGGGAGCATACGGTTTAACCTCAGCTTTTTGCCACTTTCCGTCGTAAAAAGCCATTTCGAACATGTGATCGGAAAAGACTCTTCCGAAATCAAGATGTTCAAAATCAATATCTTTAATTCTGCTGTTTTCTGCTTTGGTGATCTTTATTTTCATGGTTGGTTTTTTTGCTGATGCTGGCTATACTCCGGCGCTGTTTTGAACCGAAGTTTACAAGAAAATTCAATAATTCAACCAAAATAGGGAGATTCACAATTAAGTTCAGAATGTGATGAAAGAAATATCAAATTTATGAACTGATGCTGCCATCGTGTTGTTGCCTCAGCGTGGTTTACTGTTCAAATTAATTTGAAAAATTCTGTAAGGAATTTGTTGTTTCGGTATCATATATATAGCAGCTCCCAAAAAATCAGATAATATTTTTTAGTTTTTATGATTCAACAGGCACAAAAAATTCTGCAAGAAACATTCGGTTACGATTCTTTCCGACCGCTTCAGGATGATGTGATTAATAATGTTCTGCAGAAAAAAGATACTTTGGTCATCATGCCCACAGGTGGTGGCAAATCTCTTTGTTATCAAATTCCGGCCATCATTTTTAACGGATTAACGGTTGTAGTTTCACCGCTCATCTCGCTGATGAAAGACCAGGTTGAACAGCTGGAAGAGTATGGCGTCCCGGCGCTTTTTTTAAACAGTTCGCTTACCCCCGAAATGTATCGGCAGAATATAAACCGTCTCAGGTCTGGTGAGGCAAAATTGCTATACCTGGCCCCGGAAACCCTGATGATGGAATCCACTCGCCGGTTACTTGCGGAGATGACCGTTGATTGTTTTACGATTGATGAAGCTCACTGTATTTCCGAGTGGGGGCACGATTTCAGGCCCGAGTACCGGCAGCTTGCCAAGCTTCGTCAGGATTTTCCAAATGCCGTTTGCCTGGCTTTAACTGCAACTGCCACACCACGGGTTCGTGAGGATATCCGGCAGATTCTCGAGATGAAAGATTCGGCTGTTTTTGTAGCCAGTTTTAACCGGAAAAATTTACTACTGAAGGTGGCAGACAAAGAAAACCCGCTGGACCAAATTCTCGATTTTCTCTACACCCGGCCCAAGCAATCGGGAATCATCTACTGTTTTTCGCGCCGCCAGGTGGATGAGCTTTACGACGACCTGAAACACGAAGGGCATTCCGTTTTACCGTATCATGCGGGATTGTCTGAATCAGAGCGTAATGATAATCAGGATGCGTTTATTCGTGATGACGCCCGCATCATTGTGGCAACCATTGCTTTTGGTATGGGGATCAATAAACCGGACGTTCGGTTCATCATTCACCACGATATGCCGCAAAATATTGAATCGTATTACCAGCAGATTGGCCGCTCCGGGCGAGACGGGTTGCAGGCCGATTGCCTGCTTTTGTACAGCTATTCAGACAGGCAGAAGATCCAATATTTCATCAATCAAAAAGAGGGGAATGAGAAGAAGGTGGCCGAACAGCATCTGGATTCCCTGATTCACTACCTTGAATTTGACAAATGCCGGCGCATACCACTGCTGAATTACTTTGGTGAAAACTATACCAATGAAAATTGCGGCATGTGTGATAATTGCCTTCGCCAAAAAGATGATCTTCAGGATTTTACGGTTCAGGCTCAGAAATATATGAGCTGCATCGCCCGGACAAATGAAATGTATGGCGCTTATCATATCGCCGATATTTTACGTGGTTCAAAGGCAAAAAAAATCAAACAGAACGGCCATGATCAATTATCAACCTACGGTATAGGGACGGAGTGGTCAAAAAATCAATGGATTCAGTTGTCAAGATTGTTGATCCGAAAAGGATACGTGAAGAAAGATCCGGAACATGGCAGTTTACTGCTTACTGAGGATGCAAAACCGGTGTTATCGGGAGATGAGCTTGTTCATGGAATTCTTGACCGGACTCAAACCGGTACCGATAAAGCGCGGCTTAAGACCAGCAGTGATGTGGAGAAGAAATACAATGAGCA
>SL_3KL_010_SEDDRAFT_10002703_pt1 | contig 16169 bp, 17 predicted proteins | sample SodLakKL_010_SED_2_FD_10381 | JGI IMG/M metagenome (IMG submission 10381) | reverse complement strand
TGAATCATTTTTATCATATCGGCTATCGTCTGCGACCATCCGTGCCAACCGCCGGTACGCATCGGGCCGAGTCGATCCTGCATGTGTGCCGATACCTTACGCTCCAGCCAGACGGCGAACAGCACATAGGGGAATACGATTACCATCGGCAGCGCCGCGTGAATGAAGAACGCCAGGAGCGGATGCGGTAAAAATTGTTCTAAAGTTTCAACCATACATTACCTGCATGAAATACATTTCATAGTGTTATCGATCTATTTCGCCGAGCACGATATCTATACTGCCGACTATTGCAACAACATCTGAGACCATAGAACCCCGTGAGATCGCGGGCAGCACACTTAAATTTACAAAACAGGGAGATCGTGCCTTGACGCGGTACGGACTCATTGAACCGTCGCTTATTATGTAATACCCGAGTTCGCCGCGGGGCGTTTCTGTCCGGGCATAAATTTCACCCTCCGGCGGCCGTATGCGTTTGGGCACTGCGGCTTTTACATCACCCTCATCGGGCATGCGTTCGACGGCCTGAGCAATAATGCGTATACTCTGCTCCATTTCACGGACCCGTACGATGTATCTGTCCCAGCAATCACCGACCGTTCCCATCTCACCTTTACCGACAACGACATCAAATTCAAACTGATCATAGATCGAATACGGATCATCGCGACGGAGGTCCCAGTTTACACCTGAGCCCCTCAGGATAGGTCCTGAGGATGCATAATTTAGTGCAACATCGGCCGGCAATACTCCAACGTCTGCCGTCCGATCGATAAATATTTTGTTATATGTTAATAAATCGTTGTATTCTTTGATCTTCGGCGGGAAATACTGTACGAAATCACGCACTTTATCCTTAAAGTCCGTGGGGACATCGTGGGATAGCCCGCCCACCCAGATATAATTATAGAGCAGCCGTGCGCCGCAAGTCGATTCGAAAATATCCAGGATACGTTCACGATCGCGGAAGCAATGAAGGAACGGAGTAAATGCACCGATATCGAGGCCGTATGTACCGATCGCGACCAGGTGACTTGCAATCCGCTGTAATTCGGCAAATATCACCCGGATACATTCTACCCGTTCGGAAACTTCGATACCGAGCATACGCTCCATCGCAATAGCGAATCCCAGCTCATTTGAGATAGCGGCAACGTAATCCATGCGATCGACATACGGTATCACCTGCTGATAATCATTCATCGATTCGGAGTGTTTCTCAAAACAACGATGAAGGTAACCTATATGCGGTATGGCATCGACAACAATCTCTCCGTCAAGCACCAATTCTACGCGGAGCACGCCGTGTGTCGACGGGTGCTGCGGCCCCATATTGATGACCATTTCTTCGGTTCGTAATTCTGGCATAGTAGCTGACTCTTACTGGATAAACTATTTAATACGGCACTTTCATGCCGTGGTAATATTCCTGGACTTTATAATCTTTGCGCAGCGGGAATCCATCCCAGTCATCGGGACAGAGAATACGCCGCAGGTCGGGATGACCATCGAAGATAATACCTGTCATATCGTACGCTTCCCGTTCGTGCCAGTTCGCGGTTTTCCATATTGATTCGACCGACTGCACGTGCGGGTTTTCTTCAGGTACAATACATTTTAATGTGAGTGAATGCTTTTTGCGGGTTGCATTGATATGATACGTTACACCGAGGGTAGTATCTTTTTGATAGTGGACGCCGCTCAGACACATAAGGTAATCGAAGTCGAGATCATCGTCATCACGCAGAAATTTAGCCACTTCTTTTATAGCATCGGGCGCAACGACGATAAACGGTACTACTTTCACATCTTCTTTAAATTCAACCTTTTCTTCTCCGAACCTTTCTTTCAAAATTGCATAGATATCTTCAGGTTTTTTCATTCGTATTGAGTGCTATCATTTTCTGTTTCTATGATTGTATCGATCTTAATTATGCAGTCTTTTTCTTTGCAAGACTCTCTGAACGGATTTTTTCATGTAACTTCAGGAATCCTTCGAATAATGCTTCCGGCCGCGGTGGACATCCGGGTATGTAGACATCGACGGGCACGACACGATCCACTCCCTTCAGTACATGATATCCATGTTCCCAGTACGGACCGCCGCACGTTGCACACGAACCCATACTGAGTACATAGCGCGGTTCCGCCATTTGCTCATAGAGTCGTTTGATTCGGGGTCCCATTTTTATGGTTACGGTACCGGCAACGATCATCACATCTGCCTGCCGGGGCGAGGCACGCGGAATAATGCCGAACCGGTCAAAGTCATAATGTGATGCCGCAGCCGCCATCATTTCAATGGCACAACATGCAAGGCCGAACTGCATATACCACAGCGAGGATAGACGGGCCCAATTAAAAAGGTTATCTATTGATGTAATAATGATATTGCTGTTTTCAAACTGTTTATCGAGTAAACCCATATCTAACTCCGGATATCAATATGTTAGGTCAGAACTTCTTCCCGCTCTTCACGACGCACCGGGTCTTCGATGACACCGACGCCTTTCTCGTACCGTGGTATTCTCGGAACGGGTTTATCCCATCTCAGATCTCCCTTGCCCAGCTCATAGGCAAAACCGACAAAGATCAAAAATACAAATACCGCCATCGCCCCGAATGCATACCATCCGAAATCCTTATAAACGACAGCCCAGGGAAATAATAGAACGACCTCAACATCAAAGATTAAAAACATCAATGCAACGACATAAAATCTGATATTGAAACGTATCCATGATTCACCGACAGGATCTTCACCGCATTCATAGGTAGATAATTTTTCGTGCGAAGGCCGATTTGGTCTGAGGATCCATGCTGCAATCATACTCGCTGCTACGACCAGAATACCCAGCAGCATAAAGAGAAACACTTTACCAAATTCTGTGAGCATGTTTTACATCCTTGCGTACAAAGAATTGTGCAGAAATAAAGAAGTTAGTTCAAGATACAAACGTGCTGTGTAAAATGCAATAACTTCATGAAACTTATTGGTACAATATATTGTTGAGTGCATCTAATCTTTTTCATCGGACCTTTCGGGATGCCATGGGACATCTTTTTCACCATAGCGGACATTTGCAATACGCGCAAGTACAAACAGCAGGTCCGACAAACGGTTTAGATAGACGATCACGAGCGTGTTGATCTCTTCGTGTTTCGATAATTCAAACGTATCGCGTTCTGCCCTCCTGCATATAGTGCGCGCGACATGCAAAGCTGCAGCCCCCGGTGTACCGCCGGGCAGAATGAAATAGCGCAGAGGTTCCAGCTCTTCCTCGTGCCGGTCGATTTCCCGCTCGAGTCCGGATATATGGCGTTCTTTTACACGTACAGTTTTTGCTTCCTTTACTCCGGTCGGCGTGGCTAGATCCGCGCCGACCATAAAGAGTTCTTCCTGTAATGTCCGTATCACCTGAATAAGCTGTTCATTCCCGGTAGACGCCGCCGCAACACCCAGCATTGCATTTAATTCATCGACCGTTCCGTATGCACGTATTCTCAGTGAATCTTTCATCACCCTCCTGCCGCCGAAGAGCGAAGTTTCTCCTTTGTCGCCGGTACGGGTATATATTTTCATACTTATTTACTCATATCGGCTAATGTATCGAAGAAATACGCGGAGGTTTTAATTCCGTTATGAAAATTATCGAGATTGAAGTGTTCGTCAGGCGAATGCGGATTATCCGTCGGTAACCCAAAGCCCAGCAACACCGGCGTTGCACCCAATACCTGCTGGAAGGTCACCACGATAGGTATCGAACCGCCTTCGCGCTGATAGAGCGGCTTTTTACCGAAACCTTTTTTCAACGCCTCGGTAGCAGCCGATACTCCGAGACTGTCGATCGGTGCAAGTGCCGGCCTGGCACCGTGCATTTCATGCAATGTAACGGTGATATTCTTCGGAGTGATATTCCTGATATGTTTTTTGAACAAGACCGCGATTTTTTTCGGATCCTGATCCGGGACAAGACGCATACTTATTTTCGCGTGTGCCTGTGAGGGAAGAACCGTTTTCGCACCCTCACCGGTGAACCCGCTCCACATACCGTTAATTTCAAACGTCGGCCTTGCCCATACGCGCTCGAGCGTGCTGTATCCCTTCTCACCGAATAATTCTTTCACACCGAGCGTTTTAGCATATTTATTTTTGTTGAAAGGTAGTTTGGCAAATGCGTCGCGCTCTTTCTTCGTAAGTTTTCGGACATCATCATAAAAGCCGGGAATTTTAATCTTTCCGTTTTTATCCTTCAACGAGGCAAGCATCCCGGCAAGACCCTGTGCCGGATTTTGTACTGCTCCACCAAATGACCCCGAGTGCAGGTCCCTGTTCGGACCCGTCACATCTATCTGGAAGTATGACAAACCGCGAAGACCGTAACAAATGGTGGGTACCCCTTTGGCGTACATTGCAGTGTCGGATATCAAGACGATATCCGCTTTTAATTTTTCTTTGTTTTCCCGGACAAAGGTTTGGAGGTTTTCAGACCCGATTTCCTCCTCCCCCTCGATAATCATTTTCAGATTGACGGGTAATGAGCCATGATGTTTCATATACGCCTCAATGGATTTGAAGTGCGTAAAGACCTGTCCTTTATCGTCTGTGGATCCCCTGGCATACAGATCCCCGTTCCGGATGGTCGGTTCGAACGGACCGTTTGTCCATAAATCGATCGGATCGACGGGCTGAACGTCATAGTGCCCGTATAAAAGCACCGTGGGCTTTCCCGGCGCTCCCATCCATTCTGCATAAATAATCGGATGACCTTTCGTCTCTATAAACTCGACGTGATCGATCCCTATATTCCGGAGGTGCGTCTCCACCCATTTTGCGCACGTAAAGGTTTCGTCTTTATGCTGTGGCGAGCTGCTGATACTCTCCATTCGCAGAAAATCGGATAATTCATCAACATAACGGTCTTTATTTTCATCGATATATGAAATGATAGTATTCATCGGAGCTCCTTGTTTCGGTAGGTTTACGTTCCTAGTACTTGAAGGTTTTACCAAAGATACTAACCTTCAGGCAAAAATTCAAAAAAACCTTTTTAAATCTCAATTATTTTTGGTAATTTGTTTATACCTGATGTCATCAAATCGCAAAGAAGGTGTTGAATTTCTTGACAGTGGCATTATTTTTAATTACTTTTTTAATCAAAATTATTCCTGAAACATATTTTAGTACCTGTTCTGTGAATACAACTGTTGACGTATTAAACATTTTACTTCCCCTGCTGTATGGGGGTTTACTTTTTCTGTACGGGAGGTCATTCTTCAAAACCGCTTCCCGTGCGGACAGACTAAAGACGGCAGCACTGGCGGTGACGGTGATCATTCACCTTATCTATTTACTGTTACGGACCATTTTGTTCAATCATCCGCCGATCACGACACCGTTTGAGATAATGACCGTTATCGCATTCTGTATTGCGGCCGCATATCTCTTTATAGAAGGTATATCCAAAGTACACGGAACGGGTTTATTCGTACTGATACCTGCGTTCTTCTTTCAGATAATTTCAACGTTACTGATCAGCGACCTTGGCGAAGTGCCGGAAATCTTACGCAGCAACCTTCTGGGTTTCCACGTTACGAGCGCTCTTCTCGGATATGCAGCGATTGCCGTGGGAGCAATGTACGGATTGCTTTACCTCATGCTGTACCATGATATAAAATCAAATCATTTCAGCGTCATATATAAACGTCTGCCCAATCTCGAGATACTCGAATCGATGAGTTTTCGATCAACACTCTTCGGATTCATCTGTCTGTCAATTGCAATCGGTGTCGGATTATTATGGCTCCCGATCGCATTCGGCGAGATATTTTACTCGGATCCGAAACTGATAGGATCGTTGTTTATCTGGATACTCTACGCCGTCGGTTTGGTGAGCAAAAGGGTTGCCGGATGGCATGGCCGGAAGATCGCCGTGTTACATGTCTCAGCTTTTATTATTGCGATTTTTTCAATAACAATAGTTAACTTTTTCTTTCGCAGTTTTCATCAATTTTATTAATTCGCTCATAGTGTTGTAGAGAGAAGTTGAAAATAGATTGTACCATTACTATGCGGGACTGATCAAAGTATATGAATCTCCTCTCCATCGGAGCCAATCATAGGACAGCACCAATCGATATTCGCGAACGATTGTACTTTTCCGAAAAGGAACTCGAACGCGCCTATGAAGTGTTGCTCAACAAATATGGATTTAAAGAAGCCGTTATAGTTTCCACGTGTAACAGGACAGAAATTTACACCGTCACCAATCCGTTCACGATGCGGTACGGTGATCTATTAAATTTTATCAAAGAACAAAAAAATGCGTCTGATTTTGTAAAGCCGGAATACTTCTACCGGCAGTTTGCAAGCGGTGCAGCCAACCATCTGTTCAGTGTCGCCTCAGGCATCGACTCAATGATTGTCGGCGATATACAAATTCTCGCACAGATCAAAGATGCCTATTACTATGCCGAGCAGAAGAAAACAACCGGTTTTTTAATGAATCGTGTCTTCAACACCGCGTTCCGGGTTGGCAAGCGGGCACGGAACGAGACGGAAATCGGTGAAGGCGCCGTGTCAATTTCATATGCAGCGGTGGAGCTGGCCAGTAAAATTTTCGCCGACCTTTCAAAAAAACGGGCGCTGTTAATCGGTGCGGGCGAGACCGGGGAACTGACCGCAAAACATCTGAAGAACAAAGGTATCGGAGAACTCCGCATCACCAACCGAACCAGGCAGCGAAGCCAGGAGCTTGCAGACCGTATCGGCGGACGCGTCGTCGAATTCGAGAATTTTATCGGAGAATTGAAACAATGCGATATCGTCATCAGCTCGATCTCGTCCGATGAACATATACTGAAAGCACCGATGTTGCAGGGGATCATGAAGCAGCGCGGATCGGAACCGCTGTTCATCATCGATATCGGCGTCCCGCGGAATATCGATCCCGCGTGTAATAAATACGAGAGCGTGTTCCTTCACGATATCGATTCATTAAAACATATTATCGACAGGAACCTCGAAAAACGAAAAGCAGAGATTCCGATCATCGAAAAAATCATACGCGAAGAATTAGTGGAGTTATTCAAGTGGTATAACTCGCTGAAACTAAATCCGACAATCAGCGATTTGCGACAGATGTTCGAGTTTATCCGGCAGGCAGAGGTTGAAAAACACATCAACCGGTTCAACAAGGATGACCGGGAACTGCTCGATCTCGTAACAAAACGTATCGTCAATAAATTGCTCCACACGCCCATGACGACGCTCCGGACCAGTAACGGCGATCCGCAGGAGGATACTCTGTCGCATATAAGCACGATCCGGAAATTGTTCGGCCTCGAAAGGAAAGATTAGGAATGCCGGAAACAGTTCGTATCGGCACTCGCAGCAGTGCACTCGCATTATGGCAATCGGAGTTTATTAAAGAGCAACTGGAAGCTTTTTATCCCGATCTCATTGTCGAGATTATACATATAAAAACCAAAGGAGATAAAATACTCGATGCCCCGCTTTCGAAAATCGGAGATAAGGGCTTATTTACAAAAGAACTCGAAGTCGCGTTGCTCGATGCACGCATCGATATTGCGGTACATAGCTTAAAAGATCTCACGACGACACTTCCCGAAGGATTGACGCTCGGCGCGGTAACAAAGCGTGAGGATATCAGGGATGTCTATATCGCTCCGCCGGGGAAAAAATATAAAGGACTTGAGGATCTGCCCCGGGGAGCAACCATTGCAACGGGGAGTTTACGCAGACGCTGCCAGCTGCTTGCCTACCGACCCGATCTGCATATTTGCGACATCCGCGGTAACATACATACCCGGATGCAGAAACTTGATGCATCGGAGTGGGACGGTATGCTGCTTGCTTCCGCCGGCCTATTGCGAATGGGATGGCATGAAAGAATGACGCAGATAATCGATCCGGGAATAATACTCCCCGCGGTCGGTCAGGGTGCTCTCGGAATCGAAATCCGCGAGCATGACGAGAGGATCGTTGCATTGCTCGGTCCGCTCAACGATACCGTTACCCGGCAGGCGACACTCGCCGAACGTGCATTGCTGAAACATCTTGAAGGAGGGTGTCAAATTCCGATCGGTGCATGGGGACGTATCTCCGATTCTGTTTTATACCTCGACGCGATGGCCGGAAGCCTTGACGGATCCAGTATCGTACGGGGAAAGATACGGGGTAAACCCGAAGATGCGGAAAAGCTCGGGATCGATCTTGCAAACGAGCTGCTCTCAAAAGGTGCCGATAGAATTCTGGCGGCTATCAGGCAAACCGAAAATAAATCGGATTCCGATGAACGGACATAAACCGTTACACGGTTACACAATACTGATCACCCGCGCGGCCGGACAATCGCGGGAAGTCATAGATCGCATTCACGAACTCGGGGGCACAACGGAATGCTTTCCGATGATTGAAATAACCGAACCTGACTCCTGGGATATGTGCGATAGAGCGATCATCACTATGAAGAAATATGACTCCGTCATTTTCACCAGCGCCAATGCAGTACGCGGTTTCTTATTTCGGATAGAAAATAATTTTCCGCAAGCAAAAGATATACTTAACCGGCGCACCGTCTACGCGGTCGGGAGTAAAACGAAAGAAGCTCTGACCGATCACGGGATAAAAACGGACGCCGTTCCCGAAACGTATACCGCGGATGCCGTCGTTGCATTAATAACGGAATCCGGCGCCGCGGGAAAAACATTTTTGCTGCCGGCGGGAAATCTGACACGCGATGTGATAGAAGAAACATTAAAAAGAGCGGATGCGGTCGTCGACCGTATCCCGGTATACACGACGAAAAAACCGGCTGCGACGGACACCGCACGTCTTGAGCAATTAGTACGACAACAGTTGATTGATGTTGTCACGTTCTTCAGTCCGTCGAGCGTGCATCATTTTTTTGAATTGATCGATCCCGCATTAGTGCAAAATATTCCGGTTGCGGTGATCGGCACCACGACATCAGATGCAGTCACCGGATACGGTATACAAGCCGGAATACAACCGGACAAGGCAACCGGCGATGCACTGGTTGAAAGCATAGTGAAATACAAGCAACGTTCCGAACAGCCCGGATAATACAAGGAAAGAGTAGCATATGAAAAACGAAAACCTGCACAACGATCTTATTCTGCGAGCCGCTAAACAACAAAGCGTTGAACGGACCCCGGTGTGGTTTATGAGGCAGGCAGGCCGATACCTGCCTGAATATCGCGAGGTAAGGAAAAAAGTCGATTTCCTGACACTGTGTAAAACACCCGAACTCGCCGCGGAAGTCACCGTGCAACCGGTCGATCTCATCGGCGTCGACGCGGCAATCATCTTCTCCGATATACTCGTGATTCCCGAAGCGATGGGAATGACTCTTGTTATCGAGGAAAACAAAGGAGGGCCGCGCTTCACCGACCCGGTGCGATCGCGGCATGAAATAGAACTGCTGCGCGACATTGAACCCGCCGATGATCTGAGATATGTTCACGATGCGATTAAACTGACGAAAAAAGAGCTTGACAGCAGAGTGCCTCTGATCGGATTCTCGGGTGCACCGTGGACGCTGTTAACATACATGGTCGAGGGGGGCGGATCGAAGAACTTTCGCCATGCCAAAGAGATGATCTTCAATAATCCTCAGGACGCTCACGCACTGCTTGAACGGCTTGCGGAGATAATCTCTAAATATCTCAGCGCTCAGATCAATGCCGGTGCTAATGTCGTTCAGATATTCGACACGTGGGGCGGTATACTCTCGCCGGATGCGTTCGAGGAATTTTCACTCCGGTACATCAGGCAAATCGTCGAAGAGATTAAACGGGATGATGAACCGGTCATCGTTTTCTGCAAGGGATGCGCCCATGCACTTGACACAATGGCACTACTCGGCGCGGATGTTATAGGACTCGACTGGACGTTCGATATCGGTAAAGCGCGGGAAATAGTGGGCGGACGAACCGCTCTCCAGGGTAACCTGGATCCGTCACTCTTATACTCCAATCCCGAACGTATCCGGCATGAAGTCATCGAAATTCTTGAAAAATACGGCCATCACCGGGGACATATTTTTAACCTGGGACACGGCGTACTCCCGGATGTACCCGTTGAAAATGTCAAAGCATTTGTCGATGCGGTCAAAAACGAGAGCGGGAAATATCATACGGAATGACAACGCAACAAATGAGGCTTTGCGTTTGTTATAAAAATATAACAGGCGTCTCATAGCAAAAAATACATTAATAACCTTTTATGAAAAACAAACAATTCGACAACATCGACGTAGAAATCCTTCGCAAGGTAGATAAACCGGGACCTCGTTATACGAGTTATCCGACCGCCCCCGTTTTTTCTACCGACTTCACGTGGAAAGATTTTCTCGGGGAGATACAACGTACAAACCGTGAAGATGCCGGGGCCGATCTGTCGCTCTACCTGCATCTTCCCTTCTGCGATACACTCTGTTACTTCTGCGGATGTACCATGATCGTAACGCGCAGCCGTGATAGAATAAAAGAATATAACAAATACCTCAAACGCGAAATCGACCTCGTCAGGAAAAATATATCCGACGATCGTGTTGTCACACAACTCCACTGGGGAGGCGGGACTCCCTCGTATCTCGATCCCGAAGAGATCCACGATCTCGCAACCCATCTGAAGAATAATTTCCGTTACGATCCGGACATCGAGGCCGGAGTCGAAATCGATCCGAGAGGGTTGACATTCGAACACATGGCGGCACTTCGCGAAGCCGGCTTCAACCGGGTCAGTATGGGCGTACAGGATTTTAATCACCGGGTCCAGGAAGCCGTGAACCGCATTCAACCGGAAGACATTACGCGACAGACGGTGGACTGGTCACGGCAGCTCGGTTTCTCATCGATCAATCTCGATCTGATTTACGGACTTCCTTTTCAAACCGTCGACTCGTTTAACGATACAGTCGATAAAATAATAGATATCGCGCCCGAGCGGATTGCGGTGTTTAATTATGCACACGTTCCCTGGTTAAAAAAACATCAAACATTAATCAAGCCGGAAGATCTGCCGACACCGGATCAGAAACTCGATATCTTAAAAAATACCATGGAGAAGTTGGGCGACGCCGGCTACTGGTACGTCGGTATGGATCATTTTGCAAAACCCGGGGACGAACTTGCCATCGCACAAAAGAATAAAACACTCTATCGAAATTTTCAGGGCTACTCCACGAAAGCCGGTTGCGATGTGTACGGTTTCGGTATGTCATCCATAAGTCAATTCAGAGAAATATACGCTCAGAATAAAAAAACACTGAAAGAATATTACGATGCTATAGATAACGGACATCCCGCAACCTTTCAGGGTTACCGCATGAAACGCGACGATCACATACGCAAGTTTGTCATAACCAAGCTTATGTGTGATTTCGAGCTCGACCCGAAAGAGGCTGAAAAAGAATTCGATATAGATTTCGATGAGTACTTTGATGAGTCGCTTAGAAAGCTGTCGGATTTTATGCACGACGGTTTCATAAAAAAAGAGAACGGGCATTACATCATCTCATCGAACGGCCGTTTGATCGTTCGTAATATCGCAATGTGCTTCGATGCGTATATTGATGCACTCGTAAAGGACAAGCCGATATTTTCGAGAACGGTGTAGAAAATAATTTATGCCACCAAAGCGCAAAAACACGAAATTTCACCAAATTTTTTAGTAATAGAGTATTCATGAAAAAATATGGTATAGTTCTTCTACAGCTCGGCGGGCCGGATTCGCTCGATGCCGTGGAACCGTTCCTTTACAATTTATTCCGTGATCCGGATATCATTGACTTCCCGCTGAGTTTTTTATTCCGGAAGCGTCTGGCAAAATTTATCGCCAAAAAAAGAAGTCCGAAGATCCGCTCGCACTATCATCATATGGGCGGCAAATCACCGATTCTGGAACACACGGAAGCACAGGCGAAAGCGCTTGAAAAAAAATTGCGCGAGTCCTTCGACGTGAAGGTAGTGATCGCGATGCGGTACTGGAAACCCTTCACCGAGGATGCCGTAAAGGAATTAAAAAACGAGGGATTGAGCGATATTATCCTTCTGCCGCTGTATCCACATTACTCGGTATCGACGACCGGTTCGAGTATGAATGAGTGGAATCGCGTCGCAAAAAAAGAACAAATCGATAACTGGCACGTTGATCTCGTCCGCGAATATCCAACCCATCCAAACTATATTGAATCCTTTATCGCCCGGATACACGAAGGACTGAACCGTTTCCCGGAGGAAAAAAGAGACTCCGTACACCTGCTCTTCAGCGCACACGGGACACCGATAAAACTCGTACGAAAAGGCGATCCGTATAAATATCAGATAGAAGATACGGTGAAAGCCATAGTGCGCACGGGGAAGTACACACAAAATCACTCGCTCTGCTTTCAGAGCCGGGTCGGACCGGAGAAATGGCTTGAACCGTTCACGGACGATACCGTCGAACGACTGGCAAAAGAGGGTATAAAGAATATGCTCCTGATTCCGGTCGCGTTTGTATCGGAACATATAGAAACATTGTTTGAGCTCAATGTGGAAGTCCGTGAGATTGCGGAAGAACACGGTGTAGAGCAATTCGAGGTAATGCCGGCACTGAACGATCACCCGAAATATATCGACGCGCTGGCCGACCTTGCGGCATCGGTCATTCATAAAAAGCAACACGAACAGTAACAACGGCGAGGAGTTTGCTATGCAACGCTTTAAAGTATATTCCATAGAATCCCTGGAACCGAAGAAGGGGAAAATTCATTGGTTTCGTGACATGGTACCCGAGAACGGAATGCCCGAAATAGATTTGCGGTATCTACACATGAAGCCGGGTGAAAGAATAAAAAATCACATTCATCAACAATCGGAAACCCTGATAATTTCGATAAAAGGTACCGGGAGAGTCATTCTTGACGGTAATGAATATGCGCTCCCCCCCGGCCACCTCGCATACGCTACGAAAGGCTGTCCTCACGGCTACGAGGCAGTTGACGAAGACTGGGAATTCATAACCCTGCAGTGCCCTACATTAAAACAGCCCGGGAAAGACGTCGATTATATATCTGTTGATGAATCTCCGGACAATGTCTAACGGAATTGATAAACCATGGCAAATCAAAAGAAATCGGTTATAATCGTCGGTAGCGGGATATCGGGACTATGCACCGCCTACTGGCTCACGCAGGAAGATTACGATGTCACGGTGCTGGAGCTGGATGATTCACCGGGCGGTGCGATGAAAACCGTTCACCGGGACGGCTATCTGATAGACACGGGACCGAACAGTTCGCTCGAAACGACTCCTCTCTTCAACGATTTATTCACGTCGCTTGGTATAACAGACAAGCGAGTTTATGCAAACGAAATCGCAAACAATCGTTACATTCTCCGCGACGGTAAACTTCATTCCTTACCGATGTCGCCCGGTTTATTTCTCAAAACGAAGCTGTGGAGTACGAAAGGAAAATTGCGCATACTAAAAGAACCGTTTATCGGCAGGGCTCAGGATGAAGAATCCATCGCGCAATTTGTCGAACGACGTCTCGGGAGAGAATTCCTGGACTATGCAATTAATCCCTTTGTGGCAGGTGTCTATGCGGGAAATCCCGAGGAATTGAGCGTCCGATCTGCATTCCCCAAACTGTACCGACTCGAAGATATCTACGGGGGGCTCATCAAAGGATTGATAAAAGGCAGAAAAGAACGAAAACAACGGGCCGAACAATCGAAGCAAAGCGCAAAAATGTTCTCATTCATTGGCGGCATGGGTACAATCCCTCAGGCTATCAGTCAGGTACTGGGAGATCGCCTTATGCTGAAGACCCGGGTTACCACCGTTGAGCGGAAGAATGGCCTGTGGAAAGTAAGTGCAAAAAAAGGAANCNGAAAAAAAGAATTCACGGCGGAACACCTGATACTGTCTACACCCGCACATAGTGCAGCCGATCTGNTGGAGACAGTCGATGCATCCATTGCGAAAACACTATCTCATATCTACTACCCGCCGGTAACCATGGTATTTTTCGGATACAGACGGGATGCAATCTCACACCCGCTGGATGGTTTTGGTTATCTGATTCCCGTGAAGGAACAAAGAAAAATCCTGGGGACGATCTGGTCGTCGACCATTTTTCCCAACAGAGCGCCGGACGGATACGCTGCGTTTACCACCTTCGTCGGCGGTTCGCGTCAACCGGAAGTAACCAAAAACAGCGAAAAAGAATTGCGCACNATTGTCCACAATGAGATCGCATCGATTCTCGGTGTATCGGAAGAACCGGAATTTTATTATCTTAANGAATGGAAACGAGCCATTCCGCAATATAAACTCGGCTATCAAAAAACAATTGACGAGATCGAGCAATTCGAAAAGATGCATCCGGNNTTGCATCTGTGTTCAAATTACCGCGGAGGGATTTCGGTCGGCGACTGTGTCATGAATGCCCGCCGAACCGTTGATTCTATATTACATCATGAAGCAAAATAANACATAGTATGAAGTCAATTATTGTACATGGCGGTGCCTGGGATATTCCTGACGATATGCTTGAAGATCACCATAACGGTGTGTCAAATGCGTTGTCAGCAGGCTGGGATATCCTGCAAAAAGGGGGCTCGGCACTCGATGCGGTCGAAGCGGCAATCAACGTGATGGAGGATGATCCGACCTTCGATGCGGGACGAGGTTCATTTGTAAATATGGCGGGACAAATTGAACTCGACGCCAGTATTATGGACGGAAGAACAATGCGTGCCGGCGCCGTTGCGGCAGTCCGTAATATCCTTCACCCGATAACACTTGCCCGTGCTGTTATGGATAAAAGTGAACATGTATTGCTTGTGTCCGACGGCGCGATGCGGTTTGCCCGTGAACAGGATATTCCTTTCTGCGGTGCGGATGATTTACTCGTCGGACGTGAGTTTGAGCGATGGAAAGAAATTCAGACGCGACCGGCATATTCCGGAAAGGAAGCGTTTGCCGGCAACACGAAACCGGGCGATACCGTGGGATGCGTCGCTCTGGATGACGAGGGTACGATTGCATCCGGTACATCGACCGGCGGAACACCGAACAAATATCCCGGGCGCGTCGGTGACTCGCCCATTATCGGATCCGGGACATACGCTGTGAACTCTGTCGGCGGTGTTTCAACAACGGGCTGGGGTGAAGCAATTATCAAAGTCGTGCTTGCGAAATCCATCATCGATGCGATCGATATGCTCAACATGTCGCCTGAAGATGCGGCACAACATGGTATCTCTCTACTGCACACACGTGTCGAAGGATATGGGGGTGTTATCGTTTTGGACAGACACGGACACTTCGGCATCGCGTATAATACGCCGCGCATGGCCCGCGCCTATGTTAATGATACCATGAGTGAACCGTTCATATCGGTATGAACGCATAAGGGAAAACTAATGTAAGGCAGAAAATCTGTGTTGGTATATAGTTGCGGCCTGATGTTTGTTTATTACATAGTTCATTTATTCCATTTCGGATCATACTTCATATAACACAAAGGTACACCATGATACTCCTGTACCATCGGGCTCGATTGGTGTATTTTTNAGAAAACCCCACCCCCGGTGTACATCAACGGCCACATCCGACCGGGGATCGGAATGCTCCGTATGTATATTAAAAAAACTCCGGATCTTATCATACTCTACCCGGATGGTTGCATGTTCCGCACCGGAAATAGGTTGATATTCAGGGACGTTCTCAAGCACATCACCGAATTCACCGACCGGAGCAGATGCAATATCGGAGCCGAAAAAAATAATTGCAACCAAAATAGCAACGACCGAATAGAACGAAACAGAAGATTTCATACGCCCCCTCTTAACAATATAGGTTTAAAATATAGTCCCCTTTTAAATGACTATGCAATGCCTATTCATTATATCATTACGTACATTTAAATGCCATAACATACGTCACACCGGTTGGAATAGCGTTATAAAAAGGGAAATGTATGATTTGAATACAGATTTAAAAATTTTTGGAATATAAAATATCATTCTTCTTGAACTTTACGTATGTTTTATTGATATTTGTACTATATGCTCTTCAGATTAAAAGACCCAACCAGGAGGCACCATGAATTACTCGGCATTACAAA
>SL_3KL_010_SEDDRAFT_10002702_pt1 | contig 16171 bp, 14 predicted proteins | sample SodLakKL_010_SED_2_FD_10381 | JGI IMG/M metagenome (IMG submission 10381) | reverse complement strand
ATGCCCGTCTGCGCGAACACTGCGTCGGGCGCCCGCGCTTCGTGCTGGCGGACGGCCCGCCGTATGCGAACGGGTCCATCCATGTCGGGCACGCGGTGAACAAGATCCTGAAGGACTTCATTACCAAAAGCCGGACGCTTTCCGGTTTCGATGCACCCTTCGTTCCCGGCTGGGACTGTCACGGTCTGCCGATCGAGCTCAAGGTCGAGCAGAGCCTCGGCAAGGCGGGCAAGGACGTGGATCCCGCGACGTTCCGGTCGGCCTGCCGAGCCTACGCGGCGGAACAGGTGGCCGGCCAGAGCGCGGACTTCCAGCGCCTTGGCGTACTGGCCGACTGGGACCACCCCTATCTGACGATGGATTTCCGCATCGAGGCCGACATCATCCGCGCGTTCGGACGCATCATGGAACGCGGGCATGTGCAAATGGGCGAGAAGCCGGTGCACTGGTGCGTGGACTGCGGGTCGGCGCTGGCCGAGGCCGAGGTGGAGTACGAAGAGAAGATCTCGCTGGCGATCGACGTGCGTTTTCAGGTCACCGACGAGATCGATCTGCTGCGGCGGATGAATCTCGAAGGGGATTCCCACGGGCCGGTGAGCGTGGTGATCTGGACCACCACCGCGTGGACACTGCCGGCCAACCAGGCGGTGGCGCTGAACCCGGCGCTGACCTATGTGCTGGTCCAGTTCGAGCGCGAGCGGCTGCTGCTGGCGGAGGAATTGCTGGAGGCCTGCCGGGAGCGTTACCAGTTCGGTGTCGGAACAATCGTGGGGCGGGCCGATGGGAGCAGTCTGGAAGGCCTGACCCTTCGGCACCCCTTCGTCGAGCGCGACGTGCCCGTGATCCTCGGCGATCACGTGACCACCGAGTCGGGCACCGGCTGCGTGCACACCGCACCGGGGCACGGTCAGGACGACTACGTGGTGGGGCAGCGCTACGGACTCCCCGTGGAGAATCCCGTTGGGCCGGACGGCCGCTTCCTGCCCGGCACGCCCTTCTTTGCCGGCGAAAACGTGCATCAGGCGAATGCCCACGTCGTCGACGTGCTGCGCGATCGTGGCAACCTGGTGGTGGTGGAGAAGTTTCATCACAGCTATCCGCACTGCTGGCGGCACAAGACGCCGACCATTTTCCGGGCGACACCGCAGTGGTTCATCGGCATGGACCGCGCGGGCCTGCGCGAGGACGCGCTGCGCGCAATCGCGGATACGCGCTGGCTTCCGGACTGGGGCGAGGCGCGGATCCGCGGGATGGTGGAAAACCGTCCGGACTGGTGTATCTCGCGCCAGCGCAACTGGGGGGTGCCGATCCCGCTGTTCGTCCACCGCGAATCCGGACGCCTGCACCCGCGCACGCCGGAGCTGCTGGAAGCGGTCGCACAGCGGGTGGGGGGGGGGGGGGGCGTGGAGGCCTGGTTTGCGCTCGACCCGAAGGCGCTGCTCGGTCCCGAGGAGTCGGAGCACTATCTGAAGCTCGGGGACACGCTGGACGTCTGGTTCGATTCCGGGGTCACCCACTTCACGGTGACCGGAATGCGGCCCGAGCTCGGCCTGCCGGCGGATCTCTACCTGGAGGGCTCCGACCAGCACCGGGGCTGGTTCCAGTCCAGCCTGCTGACCAGTGTCGCGATGGCAGGGACCGCCCCCTATCGAGCGGTGCTCACCCACGGCTTCACCGTGGACGAGAAGGGCGAGAAGATGTCCAAGTCACGCGGCAACGTCGTCGCGCCGCAGGAGGTCGTGTCGACCCTCGGTGCGGACATTCTGCGTTTGTGGGTGGCCGCAACCGATTTCTCCGGAGAGATGGCGATCTCGAAGGGAATCCTGGAACGGACCGCGGACGCCTATCGGCGCATCCGCAATACCGCTCGGTTCCTGCTCGCGAATCTGAACGGGTTCGAACCTGCACGCGACGCGCTGCCGATGGATCAGTTGCTGCCGCTGGATCGCTGGATCGTTGACCGTGCGTTCGGCGTGCAAAGCCGGGTGGTGGATGCCTACGACGCCTACCAATTCCATCAGATCTACCAGCGCGTACACAACTTCTGCTCGGTCGAGCTCGGCAGTTTCTACCTGGACGTGATCAAGGACCGTCAGTACACCACGCCGGCCGAGAGTCGGGCGCGGCGCTCGGCACAGACCGCGCTGTATCACGTGGCGGAGGCACTGACGCGCTGGATCGCGCCGATCCTGAGCTTCACCGCGGAGGAGATCTGGGCGCTGTTGCCCGGAGCGCGTCCGGAGAGCGTGCTGTTCTCGCAGTGGTACGACGGCCTGCAGCCGCTGGAAGCGGACGCGGTCTTCTCTGCCGCGGACTGGGACCGGATCCTCGAGGTGCGTACTCACGTGGCACGCGCGCTCGAGGTCGCACGCAACGAGCAGGGCCTCGGCGGTTCGCTCAACGCGGAGATCGATCTGCACGTGGGAGGGGATACGGCGGCGCTGCTGGAGCGGCTGGGTGACGAGCTGCGGTTCGTGCTGATCACGTCCGACGCCCGCGTGCTGTCGGACCCGCCGCCGGAGGGCTTCGTGCCGGTTGTGCTCGAGGACAATTCCAACCTGTTCGTGGTGGTGCACAAGAGCGGGCACCCCAAATGCGTGCGCTGCTGGCACCGCCGCCCCGATGTGGGTTCGCACGCCGGGCATCCGGAGCTGTGCGGCCGCTGCGTGGAGAACGTGACCGGCCCGGGGGAAGAGAGGCGTTACGCATGAACGGCCGGATCGCCAGCGGGCTCTTTCCGGGACTGGGGGTGGCGGCGGTGGTGCTGGTGCTCGACCAGATCACGAAGCTCTGGGCGGAGAGAGCGCTGACCCTCTACGCACCGGTGGAAGTGACCGGTTTCTTCAACCTGACACTGGTTTACAACCCCGGGGCGGCCTTCAGCCTGTTCAGCACCGCGGGCGGCTGGCAGCGCTGGGCATTGTCACTGGTCGCGCTGGGCGTCGGGGTACTGGTTGTGGCCTGGCTCGCGCGTCTGCCGCGTCAGGCCTGGGTACAGGTCGCCTCGCTTGGTCTGATCCTTGGCGGAGCGATCGGTAATCTCGTCGACCGGGTACGGGTGGGGATGGTCGTGGACTTCCTCGATTTTCACTACGCCGGACTTCACTGGCCTGCCTTCAACGTCGCCGATGTGGCGATCACCGTGGGGGCCTTGTTGCTGGTCGTTGCGATGTGCGCCGAGCAGTGTCCGATCGATTCGAGGCCCCGGTCATGAGCGTGATCGCACCGGGCAGCCGGGTGCGGATGCATTACAGTCTGCAGCTCGAGAACGGCTTTGTCGCCGACAGTTCCGGGAACGAGCCCCTGGAGTTCGTGCTTGGCGACGGGACGCTCGAACCGGGCCTGGAACGTCACCTGCTGGGCCTGGAGCCGGGCATGCAACGGGAATTTGCGATCGCGCCGGGAACCGTGTTCCCCTTTGCCGACCAGGGAGCGGTGCAGGCGATGGAGCGCTCCGCGTTCCCTGAGGGCATGCCGCTCGAGCCCGGTATGATCTATGAATTCAACACCCCGGCTGGCGATGCCGTGCCCGGCCGCATTGTCAGTCTCGGGGAGGGGAACGTGACCGTGGACTTCAACCATCCCCTGGCGGGGCAGGCATTCAGTTTCATCGTGGAGATTCTCGAGATCGAGGATGACGGGTCCGGTGGCACCCGCGAGGTCGGAGGCTGATTCCATGGAAGTCCATCTGGCCAACCCGAGAGGCTTCTGTGCCGGCGTGGAGCGGGCGATCGATATCGTCGAGCGCGCGCTGGAGATCCACGGAGCGCCGCTTTACGTGCGTCACGAGGTCGTGCACAACCGGCATGTCGTCGACCGCCTGCGCGCCGCCGGCGTGGTCTTCGTCGAGGAACTCTCGGAAGTCCCCGATGGAGCGGTGGTGATCTTCTCGGCTCACGGTGTTCCGAAGCGGTTGCAGGATGAGGCGAGGCAACGCGGGCTCACGGTCTTCGATGCCACCTGCCCGCTGGTCACCAAGGTGCACATCGAAGTGTCCCGGTATGCAAAGGAGGGCCGCGAGGTCGTGCTGATCGGGCACTCGGGTCACCCGGAGGTCGAGGGCACGCTCGGGCAGTTCGACGAGCGCCACGGCGGACGCATGGTGCTGGTGGAGTCTTCCCGGGACGTCGCAGAGCTGGAGATCCGGCAGCCCGACCGGCTGGCCTACGTGAGCCAGACGACGCTATCGATGGATGACACGGCGGAGATCATCGATGCGTTGCGTGAACGCTTCCCGGCGATCGAGGGCCCGCGGAAGATGGACATCTGCTATGCCACCCAGAACCGTCAGGATGCGGTGAAGGTGCTGGCGGCGGATTGCGATCTGCTGCTTGTGGTGGGCTCGAAGAACAGCTCCAACTCGAACCGGCTGCGCGAGATCGGTACTCGTGCCGGCATCGAGGCGCACCTGGTGGATGGACCCGCCGACGTGGACCCGCAGTGGCTCGCAGGCAAGCGGCGTATTGGCGTGACCGCCGGTGCGTCGGCGCCCGAGCTCCTGGTGGAGGAACTGATCGACTTCCTGCGCAGCCGGGGTGTGAACGAGGTCGTCGAAACCCCTGGCATCGAGGAAAACGTCGTCTTTTCCCTGCCTCAGGTGCTGCGCCGCACTGGATAATTTCCGCCACTGCAGTTTGCGATCGCCGGGACAGGCGAACACGTCGGTGGGTCCTGGCTCTGATTTCGAGCAGGCTCTGCCTGTGCTCGGGAAAGGGTCTGGTGCCGACGCGCAGAATCGAACTGCGGACCTGCCGATTACGAATCGGCTGCTCTACCAGCTGAGCTACGTCGGCGTGGCGCGCATGATAGCCGACCCGCCCGCCCGACACCAAGCCCGGGGCTTCAGTCCGCGTTGCGGGGACCCACGCGGATCACGACGTCCACTCCGAGGACTTCGCGGGAGCCGGGCAGGTCTGGCAGGCCATCAATCTGCACGCGCGCCGGCTCCACGTCCTCGAGTTTCCCCGTATCGGTGTGGAAGAGGTGATGATGCGGATCGGGGTTCGAGTCGTAGAACCGCTTCGCCGAGTCGATCACGACCTCACGCACCAGACCCGTTTCCGCAAAGAGGTTCAGCGTGTTGTACACGGTGGCCTTGGACACCCGGGCGGAGTTTCTGCTGAGCTGGGCCAAAATCTGCTCGGCGCTGAGGTGCTGGTGCTGTGCAAACAGCAGGCGGGCGATTTCCAGCCGCTGTTCCGTGGGCGCAATCCCGTAGCGCGCGAGCAGGGCCCGCGCATCCTCGCGTGTCATCTGCCCTGCAATGGAATCCGTCGCATTCATGATTCCCGAGTATAGCAGGGAGTTAGACAAAGTCTAGTTCCCATTCGCGGATCACCCGGGTCCTCGGGTCGAAGTCGATCGCCGGAAGCCATCCCCGGATGGTAGAATTCAACGAGTGGGCCATGCGGGAAGTTCGGTAACTATGGAGCACAGCCAGAAGTGCCGGATCAAGGCGGGCAAGTGCCGGAATAGCCATCCTATTTCAAACTTGGCCAACGCAGCGCCGGCGCTTCTGGCGAAGCGATCTGTTGCCGAACTTTCCGCGCGGCCCACTAGCGAGGACGCGAGTGAAATGGAGCGGGTGATGGGAATCGAACCCACATTAAGAGCTTGGGAAGCTCCCGTTCTGCCATTGAACTACACCCGCCACGTCCCGCGATTGTATGCGCTCGGTGCTCGGCACTCAATGCGCTGGAGACCCCGATGCAGATTCAGCTGAATGGCGAAGCCTACGACCTCGAAGCGGGACCGGACCGTGACGGCCCGCCGACCCTCGCGGATCTGGTGGCGGCGCTGGATCTGGAAGGACGCCGCCTCGCCATTGAGGTCAACGGCGAGCTGGTGCCGCGCAGCGAGCACGCGTCGTTCCGCCTGTCGCCGGGGGATCGCGTGGAAATCGTGCACGCCATTGGCGGCGGCTGAAACCCATCCCACAACGGCAAGGACCGGCATGAACCCAGTTGCTGCACCCGATACCGCCGACACCTTCCGCGTCGGCGACCGTCACTTTTCCTCGCGCCTGCTGGTGGGCACGGGGAAATATCGCGACCTCGAACAGACGCGGCTCGCCATCGAGGCAAGCGGCGCCGAGATCGTCACCGTAGCGATCCGGCGTACCAACATCGGGCAAACCCCCGGGGAGCCCAATCTCCTGGACGCAGTCCCGCCGGATCGGTACACGCTGCTGCCGAACACGGCCGGTTGTTACACCGCCGAAGAGGCGATTCGCACCTGCCGACTGGCGCGCGAACTCCTCGATGGCCACAACCTGGTGAAGCTGGAGGTTCTGGGGGATAAGAAGACGCTGTACCCCGATGTCTTCCAGACCTTGTCGGCCGCGGAGACGCTGGTTGCGGAAGGCTTCGACGTGATGGTCTACACCACCGACGACCCGCTGCTGGCGCGGCGTCTGGAGGAGGCGGGCTGCAAGGCGGTGATGCCGCTGGCCGCGCCGATTGGTTCCGGTCTGGGTATCCAGAACCGCTACAACATCCGCGAGATCGTGGAGAACGCGCAGGTGCCGGTGCTGGTTGACGCGGGCGTTGGCACGGCATCCGATGCCGCCATCGCCATGGAGCTGGGCTGCGACGGCGTGCTGATGAACACCGCGATCGCGGCGGCGCGCGACCCGGTACTGATGGCGGACGCGATGAGGCACGCGATCATCGCGGGGCGGCTTTCCTATCTGGCGGGCCGCATGACACCGCGGCGACATGCCAGTGCATCGTCTCCGGAAACCGGCTACTTCTTCACCTGAGGTCGTGAGTCCCTCCTCGCAGGAGGGTCCCGCTGGCGGAACCCGACGCGTCCGCAGTTTCGTGCGCCGCGGTGGGCGAATCACTGCGGGGCAGCAACGTGCGCTGGAACGGCTCTGGCCACGCTTTGGCGTGGCCCCGGGTCAGGATCCGGTGGACCTGCCGGCGCTGTTCGGGCGCGATGCTCCGGTGACACTCGAGATCGGCTTCGGTAACGGCGAGAGCCTCGCGTGGCAGGCGGAGCAAATGCCGGAGCGGGATTTCATCGGAATCGAGGTGCATCGGCCCGGGGTCGGGCACCTGCTGGGCGAGCTGGAGCGCCGCGGCCTGGACAACGTTCGGATCTTCAACGACGACGCGGTCTCGGTTCTCGAAACCCGGATCCCGCCCGCGAGCCTCGACACCGTTCAGGTCTACTTCCCCGATCCCTGGCACAAGAAGCGGCATCACAAGCGCCGGCTGATCCAGAACGACTTCGTGGTGCTGCTGGCCTCGAAACTGCGGCCGGGCGGACGTCTTCACCTCGCGACCGACTGGGAGGACTACGCGCAACAGATGATGGCGGTGATGTCGGGGTGCGCAGAACTCTTTGCCCCCGAAGGCCCGCAGCCACTGGACTCGCGACCCCCTGTCCGGCCCGCCACGCGCTTCGAGCGGCGCGGAGAGCGCCGCGGACACCGGGTCAGCGATCTGCTCTACCGGCGCACGGAGCTCTCCGGCGGCCGATGAGCGTGGCTTCCGCCCGGACGCGGGAATGCAGCGCCGGCGTCCCGGCGCCTACATCGAGGCCTTCACCACGAGCACCGGGCATTCCGCACTGCCAATCACGCGCTCCGACACGCTGCCCATCATCAGGCGGCTGAGTCCCGTGCGCCCGTGGCTGCCGACCACGATCATGTCGGCATCCCTGCGCTTCGCGGTCGTGATGATCACGGTGTCCGCGCGGCGGCCCTCCTCCAGCATCGCTTCGACCTCGACCTGCTCCTTCGACGCCTCATTCTGCACGCGTTCCACCGCCGCCTGTGCCTCCGACCGTTCCTCGGCGTCGCCGTCTTCTCCCACGACGCTGATGACCGTCAGCGGCAGTCCGCACTTGCTGACCAGGCGCACGGCCGAGTACGCGGCCGCATCACCGAGTCGCGAACCGTCCGTGGCGACCAGGATTCCCTTCTCCGGCATCTTCGTGTCCCGCGGAACAACCAGCACGCTGCAGGTGGCGAGTCCGATCACCTTCGCAGTGGAATCGCCGACCATCATCCGGGCGAGGTCGCTGCGGGTCCGACGCCCGATCACGATCACGTCAGCGTGCCGGTCGTTGGCGACACGGACGACCTCGTGATAGGGATCAGAGCCCTGTCGCAGCACGGTCTCGGCGCGGACGCCTGCGGCTCTTGCGTCTTCCGCGATCTGCTCGATCTGTTTCTGCGCCTCGGCCTCGGCCTTCTGGACCCGGTCCGGAACCAGCGCCTCGTATTCGGGATTGGTCAGCACGACCCGGGTCACCAGCAGGCGAGCACCGCACTGACGCGCCATTTCCCGGGCTGCGGCTTCCGGAGCGGCGCTGTACTCGGAACCGTCCGTGGCCAGAACAATCGTCTCGAAACGACCAACCGGCGATAGCTCCTCTGTCATCACGCGCCTCCATGTTTCGCGGGGATGGGAACAGAATACCTGAGGTCCGGTGCGCCGGCATCCGTGCGGCACCCGGTGACGGGCAGCCACCCGTGGCGACGGCGGGCGCTGCTTTGCTTCGAAGACTGGCTGATGAAATAATCACCGGTTTTTCGGCGGTTTGTTCGGCGCCGCGGCCCCCCGGCTGCGGCAGCGCGCCCGGAACAGCCCTGCCACGTCGCTCATCTGGTCGTCGTCCCGTCGTCACTGCCGCGGCACGGGAACGCCCAGCCGAACCCGCCCTTGACGCGCAGGGCCGGGCCAGCCAGGAAACCGGAAGATCATGGAAAATCTCACGCTGACCACGGAGATGATCGTGGTGCTCGCGCTGTTGGGTTTCACGATCTTCCTGTTCGTGTCCGAGATCGTGCGGGTCGACGTCGCCGCCATCTCCGTGATGGTGCTGCTCGGTCTGCTGAGCCTGGTCCCCGGGCTCGCCGACCTGACGGAGCTGGATCAGCTCTTCGCCGGTTTCGCGTCCAATGCGGTGATCGCCATCATCGCGGTGATGATCATCGGTGCCGGGCTGGACCGCACCGGAGTGATGCATCAGGTCGCCGGCTTCATCATGCGATTCGGGGGTACCACCGAGAAGCGGATCATCCCCACGGTATCGGGAACGGTCGGCATCATCTCAAGCTTCATGCAGAACATCGGTGCCGCGGCCCTGTTCATGCCGGTGATGAGCCAGATCTCCAACCGGCTGAACATTCCGATTTCACGCCTGCTGATGCCGATGGGCTTCGCGGCGATCGTCGGGGGCACCCTCACCATGGTCGGATCCAGCCCGTTGATCCTGCTGAATGACCTGCTGCCCGAGGGCATGGAGCCATTCAGCCTGTTCGACGTGACACCGATCGGACTGGCACTGCTCGCGAGCGTCATCGTCTACTTCGTTTTGCTGGGCCGGTTCGTTCTGCCGTCGGCTCCGCGCCTGTCCACCAGCGGCGAGACCACCGTGGACTATTTCCGCCGGGTCTACGGACTGAACTACGAGATCCGCGAAGTTCGCGTGACCCGGGATAGCGTCCTCGTCGGTCTCACGGTGGCCGAGGCCGAGCAGAAGTTCGGTGTGGTGATCATCGGCAGCTACGTCGCCGACGACCTGCGCATCGGGCCCTGGAGCGCCTACGAGATCGAGGGCGGTGCGGACCTCGCGGTGCTGGGCTCGCCGAATGCACTGGCGAGTTTCGTCGACCACACCGGTGTACGGCCACGGCGCGAACTCCAGGTCTTCGCCAAAGCGATGGCGCCGAGCAAGTCGGGAATCGCGGAAGTCGTGATCGCACCCGGCTCGCGGCTGATCGGCAAGACTGTCACCGAGGTGGCGATGCGGCGTACCTACGGTCTCTCGGTGCTGCGCCTGCAGCGCGGAGAGGAACCGATCCGCGAGGGTCTGCGTGACGTGCCGCTGCAGCCCACCGATACGCTGGTCGTGCACTGCGACTGGGAGTCGCTGGCGCGGCTGGAGGATGACCGTGACTTCGTCGTGGTCACCAGCGACTATCCGCGCGAGCCAATGCGGACGAGCAAGGTTCCGCATGCACTGTTTTTCCTGGTGGTTGCCCTGAGCCTGATCCTGTTCACCGACCTCCCGCTGTCCGCCGCGCTGATGACCGGTGCCCTCGGCATGATCCTGACCGGAGTGATCGCGATCGACGACGCCTATCGCGCGGTGAGCTGGAAGACCGTGTTTCTGCTCGCGAGTCTGATCCCGCTGGGCGCCGCGGTGGAGAACACCGGAACGGCCGCATGGATTGCGCAGAACACGCTGGACCTCCTGGGCGAGGTGTCGCCCTGGGTGCTCCAGGGGACGATCTTTGTGCTGGCGACGTTCTTCACACTCGTGATGTCCAACGTGGGGGCCACTGTGCTGCTGGTTCCGCTTTCGATCAACTTCGCGCTCGCGGCGCAGATGGCGGGAATGGAGGCGGATCCCCGGGTCTTTGCGCTGACCGTGGCCATCGCCACCTCGAATTCCTTCCTGATCCCGACGCACCAGGTGAACGCGCTGATCATGGGTCCGGGCGGATACCGCGTCATCGACTACCTGAAGGCCGGTAGCATCATGACCGTCCTGTTCATGGTCGTGGCCATGATCATGCTCAATGTTGTTTTCTAGCGGGCCTTGCGGCACATGGAAGTGCCGCAAGAAGCGGCTACCGCAGGTGGTTGGTTCTGAAGCAAGCTGCGAATCACATTTGCAGCGCAGCGTGCGCCGGGAAAGCCAGGATGGCTATTTCAGCGCTTCCCTCGCTATGCTTGGAGGGAACTCGGCGCGATACGCGCTCCGGATCCCCTGCGTCCCGGTCCGTGGCGATCGAGCGGTCAGGGTGTTGGGCGCCCGATTTTCAGTACTGGGGCTAACGGGTTCGAGATGATCTTCGGCCCCAGGCCCATTTGTCGAGGAGAGAGAACATGTCACAGAAACATCCCGTTATAGCCGTCACCGGGTCTTCGGGCGCCGGCACGTCCACGGTCAAGCGATCCTTTGATTACATCTTCCAGCGCGAGAAGATCAAGCCGGTAGTGATCGAGGGCGACAGCTTCCACCGCTACGACCGCAAGGCGATGCGCACCGCGATGCAGGCCGCCGAGGCCGAAGGAGACAAATCCTTCTCGCATTTCGGCCCCGAGGCGAACCTCTTCGACCGCATCGAAGAACTCTTTCAGACCTATGGCGAAACCGGTCAGGGGCAGAAGCGGTACTACCTGCACTCGGAGGAAGAGGCCGAGTTCCACAATCAGCGCCTGGGCACCAGCCTGGGTCCGGGCGAATTCACTCCCTGGGAGGACATCGAGCCGGATACCGACCTGATGTTCTACGAGGGCCTGCACGGTCTGGCGGCGCACGGGGATATCGACATCTCGCGACACGTCGATCTCGGTATCGGTGTGGTGCCGATCGTGAACCTGGAGTGGATCCAGAAGATCTTCCGCGACAACGAGGAGCGCGGCTACAGCGCGGAGGCGATCGTTGATACGATCCTGCGGCGGATGCCCGACTACGTGAACTACATCACGCCCCAGTTCTCGCGCACCCACATCAACTTCCAGCGGGTCCCGACAGTGGACACGTCGAACCCCTTCATTGCTCGCGACATACCGACGGCCGACGAAAGTCTGGTGGTGATCCGGTTCAGCGATCCGAAGCGCTTCGGCGTGGATTTCCCTTATCTGCTGAACATGCTGCATGATTCCTACATGTCGCGACCGAACACGCTGGTCGTGCCCGGCGGCAAGATGGTCCTGGCGATGGAGATCATTCTGGCACCGATCATCCACGAAATGCTTGCTCGCCGCGGCTGATCTCGTTCCCCGCCAAGCCCCGCCGGAGCGGGGCTTTTTTTGTGTTTGCCCGGGGTCGGCTAGCATGCGCCTTACCGCATCCCCGGAGGATCGATGGTGTTCGGTTTCCTGGCCCGGCGTCCGGCAAGACAACTCGAACAGTTTCGCGCCCGCTTCACCGGGCGCAGCCTGATCGTGCACCGGGGCTTTCCGGACGAGTGGCTGGAGGAGCTGCTGAAGCAGCCGGGCGGCGGCGGTCACTTCCGGCTCGACTCGCGCCGACTGCCGGTGCCGCGGCCGACGCCGGTCGAATGGCTGGTGCAGACCCATGTGCTGCCGCTGGACCTCCCGCAGCCCCTGCTGCTCTGCATCCGCGAACAGGACATCCTGCTGCGGCACCTTGAACGTGGCGGCGGTGCCGTCCACCCCTCGGAGATCGCCTGGTTCCTCGAGGAGCTGGACGATCGGCATCACGCCCGTCTGCACTTCGGGAACCCCCCGGAGCCGATCGAGGTCGTCCTGGGCATATCCGTGAACGACAACGAGGCACTGAGCATGCTGGAGCACATCGCGGGATGATGGGGTCACCGGCATTCCGATTCGCATCGGCAAGCGGCAGCGATCCCGCAACCCTCGCGGGCGAGCTGGCGGCCCGTCTGGCTCTGGAGAACGCCGAGCGGCCTCCTGCTGCCATGGTCGGGTTTCTGTACCTGTCGGATTCGATGGCGCGGCACGGGGCGCAGCTGCTGGATTCGCTGCGCGCCGCCACCGGCGTGTCGATGTGGACGGGGTGCGCCGGCATGGCGTTGATCGGTGGGCGCGACGAGTTCTACGAGACCCCGGCAGCGGTGGCGATGATCGCGCAACTGGACCCGGAGGATTTCCGGCTCATTCGGGGTCCGGTCGAGTCCTTCGATGCGCTGCGTGAGCAGCTGGCGGGTTTTCTGGAACCCCACCAGGCGGGCCGGCTGATCCTGCACGCGGATCCCGCATTCGCGGGCCTGGAGGACCTGCTGGCGCGCATCGACGGCGAGACCGCATGGTTCACCACCGGCGGCGTGAGTTCGGGGCAGGGCGAGGTGGTCCAGTTTGCCGACGCCGTGCTTTCGGGCGGTGTATCCGGACTGGCCCTGCGCGACAGCGTGCCGCTGGCAGCACGCCATACCCAGGGATGCTCCCCATTGCCGGGGCAGCACCACCTCACCGAGACCTGGCGCAACATCATCGTGAAGCTGGACGAGCGTCCCGCGCTGCCGGTGTTCCGCGAGGTCATCGGGGACGTCCTGGCACGTGACCTGCGCCGGGCGCTCGGATATATCCACATCGGCCTTCCCATCCCGGGTTCTGACACCGGCGACTATCGCGTCCGCAACATCATTGGCATCGATCTGGATCGCGACCTGCTCGCGGTCGGCGAGATGCTGGAGCAGGGTCAGCGCATCCTCTTCGTGCGCCGCGACGGCCAGGCGGCCCGCGAGGATCTGGAGCGGATGGTGGCCGAAATCCGAAGCCGCAACCCCGGCGGAATTCGTGGCGCGGTTTACGTGAGCTGTGTCGGTCGCGGGCGGAACCAGTTCGGGGATGAAGGCACCGAGGTCGGCATCGTGCAGGACGCGCTCGGCGATGTCCCGCTGGTCGGATTCTTTGCCAACGGCGAGATCTTCGCAAGCCGACTCTACGGCTATACCGGTGTGCTGACGCTTTTCACCTGAGTTCACCGAGGAAGGGGAACCCATGCTATACCGTCCGTTGGGCCGAACCGGCATCGACGTCAGCCTGATCGGTCTGGGCACGATGACCTGGGGCGAGCAGAATACCGAGGCCGAAGCCTTCGAGCAGCTCGATTACGCACTGGAGCGCGGGGTCAACCTGATCGATGCGGCCGAGATGTATCCGGTGCCGCCCAGGGCCGAGACCCAGGGCCGCACCGAAACCTTCATCGGCAACTGGCTGCGCGCGCGCGACTGCCGCGAGCAGGTGGTGCTGGCCACGAAGGTTGCCGGCGCGGCCGACTCCATGCCGTGGCTGCGGGGCGGGCCGCGGCTCGTTCGCGAGCAGATGGAGGAGGCGTTGCAACGCAGTCTCGAGCGGCTTCAGACCGATTACGTGGACCTCTACCAGGTGCACTGGCCTGCGCGGTCGACAAACTATTTCGGTCAGCTCGGTTACGAGCACGTGTCCGACGAGGACGCAACGCCGATCGAGGAGACCGCGTCCGTGCTCGAGGACTTCGTGCGCGACGGCCGGGTGCGAGCCATCGGGATCTCCAACGAAACGCCGTGGGGTCTGATGCAGTGGCTGCGCGCCGCAGAACAGGGCAACGCGCCGCGGGTCGTCAGTATCCAGAATCCCTACAGCCTGCTGAACCGCAGTTTCGAATCGGGTCTTGCCGAGATGTCGATCCGCGAGGACGTCGGGCTGCTCGCGTACTCACCGCTGGCCTTCGGGATGCTGAGCGGCAAGTATCTCGGCGGCGTGCAGCCCGAGGGGGCGCGTCTGACGCTGTTCGAGCGCTTTTCCCGCTACAGCAATCCGCAGGGGATTGCCGCCACCGAGGCCTACGCGGCGCTGGCCCGGGAACACGGCCTGACCCCGGCGCAGCTGGCGCTGGCCTTCGTCAACCGCCAGCCCTTCGTCACCAGCAACCTCGTCGGAGCGACCCGCCTGGATCAGCTCGCCGAGAACATCGCCAGTGTCGAAGTCCATCTGACCGACGAGGTCCTGAACGCGATCGAGGCGATCCACGCCCGCTACACCTACCCCTGCCCCTGAAGCCACGGCCGGCATCGATGCTCCTGATCGACACCCACGTGCACCTCGATGTCGCCGAATTCGCGGCCGACCGCGACGAGGCGCTCGCGCGAGCCCGCTCGGCCGGCGTCGTCGCACAGGTGCTCCCGGCGATCACCCGCGCCCATTGGCAGGGCCTTGCGGAGATTGCCGGGCGGCACCGGGATCTCTTTCCTGCCTACGGTCTGCACCCGGTCTATGTGGAATCCCACGTCGACGCCGATGTCGCGGCACTGGATGCCTGGCTCGGGGAACATCCGGCGGTGGCCGTGGGCGAGATCGGACTCGACGGCTACGTGGACGACATCGCGACCGGGCCCGCCTGGGAACGCCAGTGGCGGCTGTTCACCGCGCAGCTCGACGTGGCGCTGAACCATCGACTGCCGGTGATCATCCATGCCCGGCGCGCGCTCGACCACGTGCTGAAGGCGCTGCGCCAGCGGCCGGGGCTGACCGGGATCATCCACAGTTTCTCCGGCAGCCGCCAGCAGGCGGACCAGGCGCTGGATCAGGGCTGCTGCCTCGGCTTCGGGGGACCGGTTACCTATCCACGGGCCAACCGGTTGCGCAAGCTGGTTGCCGGCCTGCCGAGTGATGCGCTGGTGCTGGAGACCGACGCGCCCGATCAGCCATCGGCGAGCCACCGTGGCGAACGCAACGAACCGTCGTTCCTCCCCGAGATCGCCGCCTGCGTGGCCGAACTGCGCGGGGCCCCGGTCGCGGAACTGGCCGAGCAGACGGCTGCCAACGCACGACGGATTCTCGCGCTCCCGGACGTGGCCTGATGATCCGGCGCCGGTGGTAGATGGGAGAGCTTCGTGGCCGGGAGCCGGGCGGACGGGCGTTGGCGGGACGCCGTGAATACCTCCCTGTAGGCTTGACGGCCGCATCCCTGCGGCCGACACCCGCCAACGCCCGTCCGCCCGGCTCCCTTCAAACGCCGGTGCGGTGAGATCGCAAAATGTCGCTGGCGACTGACCCCTTTTTCGAACGCACCGGGCTGCTGCTGGGGGCGGAGGCGTTGGCGGCGCTGCGTGGCCGGCACGTGCTGATCGCCGGACTGGGCGGTGTGGGCAGTTATGCGGCGGAGGCGATCGCGCGGGCGGGGGTCGGGCGGATCACGCTGCTCGATCACGACGAGGTCGCGCCGTCGAACCTGAACCGGCAGTTGGTGGCGCTGCGCTCTACCGTGGGCCAACCGAAGACGGAGGTGATGGAACGGCGGATCGCCGACATNGANCCGGCGATTCGCGGTGCAGACCGTCANNGAATTCCTGCGGCCGGANAACATCGNGGAGCTGATCCCCGCGGACGCGGACTACGTGCTCGACTGCATCGATTCCATCGCCTGCAAGGCTGCGCTGGTGGCCCACTGCCAGGCCCGTGGCCAGGGCGTGATCTCCAGCGTCGGGGCAGGGGGGCGCATCGACCCCACACGGATCCGGGTCGGCCCGCTCGCCGAGACTAAGGTCTGTCCGCTTGCAAGGGTTCTGCGCAAGCAGCTGCGGCGCCTCGGCGCGAGCCTCGACTACCCGGTGGTCTATTCCCTGGAGGTACCGCGCAAGGGCACCGAGCACCGCCCGATCGACGGTCCGGTTCCGGGCCGGGCCCGCTCGGTGAACGGCACCATCTCCTACCTCCCCGCACTCTTCGGACTGACCGCC